>Ga0126375_10000195_pt1 | contig 14489 bp, 6 predicted proteins | sample PanSoiMetPlot_14_FD_109577 | JGI IMG/M metagenome (GOLD analysis project Ga0126375, IMG submission 109577) | Tropical forest soil microbial communities from Panama - MetaG Plot_14 | ecosystem: Environmental > Terrestrial > Soil > Tropical forest | place: Panama | collected 2016-02-17 | reverse complement strand
TCACCTGGGCGAATAATTGCTTGAAATAGTTGTAGAGAAGTTGAGGCCGTTCTGAAAGCACTGCCAGCGGCGTGTCTGTGCCCATTGAGCCAACTGGTTCGTTGCCCGTTCGACTCATCTCGCCAATTACCACACGGATCTCTTCCTCGGTGTAGCCGAATACCTGTTGACGAGTTTGCAGACTCAATTGATCTGCGGCCGGCGAAGCGAGCGGCGCCGGCAAGCTCTCCAGGTTGATTAGGTTCTCGCGCAGCCATCTCCGGTAAGGATGTTGCACCGCAAGTTCCTGTTTCAGCTCGTCGTCATCGATGATTCGACCCTGGAGAGTGTCAACCAGCAACATTCGTCCCGGTTGCAGCCGGCCTTTCCTGACAATGCGATCCGGCGCAATGTCCAGCACGCCAACTTCTGACGCCAACACCACCAAATCGTCTTTCGTCAGGTAGTAACGTGACGGACGCAGCCCGTTGCGATCGAGTACCGCACCAATCCGAACGCCATCGGTAAACGCGATTGAAGCGGGCCCGTCCCAGGGTTCCATCACACAGGAGTGATATTCGTAAAACGCGCGCTTCGCGTCAGGCATCGAGTGGTCAGCCTGCCATGGCTCAGGCACCATCATCATGATCGTGTGTGGCAACGGGCGACCGGCGAGCGTCAACATTTCTAAAGCGTTATCAAACATTTCCGAGTCGCTGCCATCACTATCAATAACCGGTAGCACTTTCGGCAGATCTTTGCCGAAGAGCTTTGAAGCGAAGCAGCTTTCACGCGCATACATCCAGTTAATATTGCCGCGCAGCGTGTTGATTTCACCGTTATGCGCCAGGTAGCGATAGGGATGGGCGCGCGCCCAGCTCGGAAAAGTGTTGGTGCTGAAACGCGAATGAACCAGCGCCAGCGCCGAAGTTACGAGCGGATCTGAGAGGTCCGGATAAAATGTTTGCAGTTGTCCGGCCATCAGCATTCCCTTGTAGACTATGGTTCGCGATGAAAGACTTGCGACATAAAACATGCGTCGTTCGTGAATGCCGCGCTTGGCGCTCTTGCTCACACGTTTGCGAATGACGCAAAGCTTCCGTCCAAAACTTTGCTCGTCGGCAATATCCTCAGCGCAACCGATGAATATCTGCCTAATTACGGGACGCGACTCCAGTGCGGAGTGACCAATTCCAATTTCGAAGAACGGAACTGTGCGCCAACCCAAAACAGTCTGACCTTCCTGTCTGGTGATCCGCTCAAACATGCGCTCGCATTCGCGGCGCGCCTCAGAATTGGTTGGCAAAAACACCATGCCCACTGCGTAGTGCCCAGGCTGCGGAAGCGAAAATTTCAGTCGGTCAGTTTCTCTTTCGAAAAAACTATGAGGAAGTTGCAATAGGATGCCGGCACCGTCGCCCGTATTAGGGTCGCAGCCACACGCGCCGCGATGCTCCATGTTGACAAGGACCTGCAGCGCCTGGTCGACAATCGTTCGCGAACGGCGACCCTTTACGTCGACTACGAAACCCAGACCGCACGATTCATGTTCGAAACGCGGGTCGTACAGTCCCTGCTTGCGTGGCCGAAAGGCGGTCATTAATTTTGTGTTTGAAAAAAGAAGGCCATCACCTACTGGTTGATGGCCTCCTAAAAAATCGCCTCTACAAGGCGCGTGGCCATCAGGTGGATCGCCCGGCCGGAATGCTGACAGCTACCTTGCCACCGGACGGGGTTTTCGCGCGGTCGCCACCGAACGCCGCTGCGATCAGGTTTTTCGACTGGAGCAACATAGTCGAATCCGCGTCAGTGTTCCGCCGAGCTATCCTCCCAATAGAACTTCGTCAATCTACCGTTTTCGTTCTCCTTTGTATAATTTAAAGTTTTTAGCTGGCCATAAATGAAAACGCGACGGTCCACTGAAATACAAATATGTCTTATCGTGCTGCGATTGGGACAAATTTGTATTTCACCGCCGTCATATCTTTGGCCCGTCAAGCGCCAAAGGCTGAAGAGCGTTCGCTTTGGTGCGTCGACGTGGAAACGATCCGGCGGCATGCTGGTTGCTCGTTGGCGCGGTTCGAATTCTGCGGTTGAGGACTAACTGCCAATGCGAGACGAGCTGAGTCAGACAACTTCGCGCGCATACCGGCGCAAAGTGTTGGCCCAGGCGGAGTGCCTTCTGCAGGAACCAGTGGCATGCAGGGACAGCTTGGAAGCGTTCTCACGTGCCTTGCGTCGATTCCTAAAGATCGAAGATCGCCGGCTGCGTATCGGTCATGAGATCGGCGCGGCAGGTAGGCAAACTGCGTTAGCCAGGAGCTTCGTACTCGATGTCGCGCTCGAGCGCGCTTTTCAGCACGCGAGCCACTCCGCGTCCATTCCGGGCGCAGATAGGCGGCAAGATGGCTGCGCAATTGTGGCCACCGGCGGTTATGGCCGCTCTGAGCTGGCGCCGTTTTCCGATATAGATCTGCTGTGTCTGTACAGCGGGTCGAAATTGGCCGAAATGAAGAAGACTTTTGAGAACTTTCTGCGGCTGTTGTGGGACGCCGGCTTGACGGTCGGTCACAGTTTTCGCACTGTCGGCGATTGTGCTACAGCCGGCCTCAACGATCCGCATCTGCGTACGGCACTGGTTTCTACGCGGCTAATCGCCGGCAACAAGGCGATGCACAATTCACTTCGGGATGCGCTCGAAAAGGATCGCCGTCGCCACGCTGAGTCCTTAATCGCAAATATCTGCACCGAACTCGAAATTCGTTACCGAAAGTTCGGAGCCACGGTCTGTCTACAGGAACCGAACGTGAAGGAGACCGCCGGCGGCCTACGTGACTATCACACAGGAATCTGGCTGGCATATGCACGTCACGGCTATTGCACATTAAACGAATTGCGGGCCCACGAACTGATCTGCGAGGCCGAGGCCCGAAGGGTCATGCGGGCTTACGATTTCCTTTGGCGAGTGCGTCACTCGGCCCATTTCCTTACCCACCGGAAGACGGAACGGCTCGCTCTGGATATGCAAACCGTGTTGGCTAAGAAGCTCGGCTACCGCGAAGGAAAACATTTGATTCCTTCAGAGCGATTGATGCGTGACTATTACCGGCATGCACATGAGTTGCGTCTTTTCTGTGAAACCTTGCTTGCGCGGGTAACAGACGTAGCCCCACGGGCGCCGCGCTGGCAACGGCGAACCTCAGCAAAATGTTCGGTCGAGCCTTTCTTGATCAGAAATGGGCGTTTGCAGTTCGACGGAGAAGCCGATCTCTTTAATCAAAAGCCCTTGACCGTTTTCAATGCTTTTGCGTTGGCGCAGGCTGCCCGTGTACCGCTGGGTTTTCGCTTACGCAACCTTCTCACCGGCAGCGCCAGAGGGTGTGGGACCATCTTTCGCGGTTCGCGTGAAGTTCCGGAATCATTTTTTAAATTATTCCGGCGGCATGGACGCGTCGGTTACGTGCTGCGCCTGATGCATGACGTAGGCTTCCTGGCCCGCGTCGTCCCGGAGTTCGGTCGCGTCAGCATGCTCGTGCAGCACGATCTTTACCATCATTTTACCGTCGATGAACACACGCTGCGGTCGATCGAAACGCTGGATGAGCTACATGTTAGTAATGATAGGCATCGTTCCTCGCTACGTGCCGTGTTCGAAGAAATTAAGAATCCAATCCTGCTGTATCTGGCGCTGTTGCTTCACGACGTCGGCAAAAGTGGTGGGCGCGGTCATATTCCCCGCGGAGCGAAGTTGGCTGAGCGGGCTTGCCGGCGCCTGCAGTTAACCGAGGTTGAAACCAAGAAAGTTGTGCTGCTTGTAAGGCAGCATGTCGCTATGGCCCAGCTCGCGCAACGGCGTGATCTGAACGAACCGCGTTTGATCGCCGACTTTGCCGCAAAACTGGAATCGCTGGACACGCTCAACATGCTTTTGCTGCTGACCTATGCCGATCTCAACGCGGTAGGCCCCGGCGTCTGGAGCGATTGGAAAGCAAACCTCTTGTGGGATCTTTACTGCCGCACACGTAGACATCTGACCTGCGCCGAATTGCCGATCGATGATGCTGCGACGCTGCAGCAGTACAAAGACGACATTGCCCGCGCCGCAAGTCCGCCGTTGCTGTTGAGTCAGATCGAACGTCACCTCGCCTTTTTACCTGAGCGATACCAGCGCATTACTGCACCCGCCGCAGTAGCTATGCACCTCAAGATGATCGAGAGCGCCGGCAACACGGGCTGCGCGCTCAGGTGGAATTCGGCGAGTGGTTCCACCGAACTGGTGGTTTGTGCTCCGGATCGGCACCGGTTGTTTGCGGATTTGGCTGGGACGCTGGCCGCCCACGGCATCGAGATTCTTAGCGCCGAACTAAACACTCGCGAGGACGGGATCGCTATCGATCAGTTCATGCTGCGCCAGGCCTCGACGGGAAAAGCCATCGAAGAACGTCAATATCAAAAGCTTGATCAGGCGCTGCGGCGTGCGGTGGCGGGAGAGTTAGCAGTCGAAGGATTGATTGAACGCTGGCAGGCGCGGAATGCTCCACGGAAGCGAACCAATCTGGTGCCCGCGCGGCGCCGCGATCTACCTCAGGTCGTCTGTGATAACGATGCCTCGCCATCCGCAACCCTGGTGGAAGTGCACGCGGTCGATGAACCAGGGTTGGCATACAAGATAGCCAGTGCCCTGGCAGGCCTTGATCTTGAAATTGTTTGTGCGCGAATTGCCACCGAACGCAGCGATGCACTTGATGTGTTTTATGTAACAACCAGCGAGGGCTCGAAAATTTCAGAACCAACGACAACAATTATCGATCAGAGAATCAGATTGGCACTTTCGGCGACCCGCAGCATTTCAGTCACCGGCAATCAACCGGCCATGGAGAGAGAGCTCAATGAAAAAAGTCGAAGGGATTATCAGACCGCACTTGCTTGACGCCGTCCGCAGCGCTCTGCAAGAGATCGATGTAATCGGAATGACGGTCAGCGAAGTTCAGGGCTATGGCCGCCAACGCGGGCACACGGAAACCTATCGCGGCGCGGAGTATCAGATCGAATTTGTACCAAAAATGAAGATTGAAGTGATCATTCCTGACGACATTGAAAACTTTGTTGTGGACGCTATCGTCAAAGCGGCGCGCACCGGCAAGTTCGGTGACGGCAAGATCTTTGTATTGCCGGTTGAAGACGTGATTCGAATTCGAACCGAGGAGCGGGGTGAAGCTGCTTTATAGTCTCGAAATAACGAGACAACTCCTTAAGAGAATCGGCTCTGCTAAATCGAAGAATTACACGGTAACTAAGAATGCTGGCCGGCCACGGCGACCATGGTGCCCGTTGCTGACGCGTGCACCGGCTTAACCGCACTTCCGACCGGGATTAAATCGAGATCGGCACTGTAGCCACCTTCACCGTGTTGACTCAGATCGAGACCTTCAATCTCGTCTTCTTCACTCACGCGAACGCCAATTAACCAATCGACGATCTTAAGAAGTACCAGGGTGCCCGCCACGGCCAACACTATTGTGATCGCGATACCAGCCAACTGATTTAGGATCTGAGCGCCATGCCCGTCGATCAGACCCACCGGCAGCGGATTACCGGAAACATCTTTGAAAATAGGATTGATCGCTTTGGTCGCAAAGATTCCCGTTAGTAGCGCGCCAAGTGTTCCCCCCGCGCCATGCACCCCAAAGGCGTCCAGTGAATCGTCATAACGCAGCCGCTTCTTCACCTCAGTGACCATCAGAAAACAGAAGATTCCCGCCGCAAAGCCAATTATCAAACTGGCCATTGGCGTGACGAATCCGGATGCCGGAGTCACGGCGACTAGTCCACATACCGCCCCCGAGATCGCGCCGAGGACAGTAGGCTTGCCGAGCCTCCACCATTCAATTGCCAACCAGCCAAGCGTGGCGGCGGCAGCTGCGAAGTGTGTAGCCGCAAAAGCGCTGGTGGCCAGTGACCCGGCGGCGAGAGCGCTACCGGCGTTAAAGCCGAACCAACCAACCCAAAGCATGCAGGCACCGATAAAACTGAGGACCAGACTGTGCGGCGCCATCATCGTGCGTGGATAGCCAATCCGCTTTCCCAGGTAAAGAGCACAGATGAGTGCCGAAAAACCCGAAGCAATATGCACCACAGTGCCTCCGGCGAAATCAAGCGCGGGAATCCGGCCGCCGAGCGTCGCGTTGAGAAATCCACCCGAGCCCCAGAGCATGTGCGCCAACGGAAAGTAAACCACTGTGACCCAAAGTGTGGTGAATAAGACCATCGCACTGAACTTCATTCGCTCGGCGAACGCCCCACTTATCAATGCGGGCGTGATGATGGCAAACATCAACTGAAAAAGCATGAACGTTTGCTGCGGAATGCTCGCAGCGTATTCGGCGTTTGGTTCACCACTCACTCCACGCAAGAACGCGAAGCCAAAGCCTCCAACGAAGGGATTCCCGCGCGAAAATGCGAGGCTGTATCCGTAAAGCGCCCAAAGCACGGTGACCAGCGCCATCAGAATAAAGCTTTGCATCATCGTGGCAAGCACGTTCTTCTTGCGAACCAGTCCGCCATAAAAAAGAGCCAGACCCGGACCGGTCATCATCAGCACCAGCGCCGCCGATACAAGCACCCAGGCGTTGTCGCCCGCTGATTGGGCAGCCGCGGTCGCCGCTTCAATTTTCGCGAGACGACCGTCGACAGTTGTCGATCCACTCTGAGCCATGACGCTTAGCGGACTCGCACTCAGGATTGCAGCGACAGTGAGAACGAATGATTTCATCGAAAAAATCACGTTGTGTTTCTTCCTAAGCATGGTGGTTCCACGGATACGGGCTTGTGTTCGGTCGATGCAAATACATTTCAACTTTCGTGCCAGCAGCCAAAGGCAACAAGTCCGGAAACGATAGATAACGCACGTCACCGGTTTTGCGCTGTCGCGAACACTTCGCCGTGCAGAGATTCGCTTGCTTCAACAGTAATCTCGAAGATCAATCTGCGGGAGCGTGACCACGACGCCAACTCCGGCGTGCCAAAGCTGGAGTTTACCGGCAGCAAAACGCATCTTGACGCTAGACAATTTTGTCATCGCTTGAATTCGAAGCTACATAATTGTATGAATGAGGGCTTCTCGTTTCGCGACGGCGCGCGCTGGCTGGCGCGGCACGAATCCTAACAAGCCTGTGTTAGTATCGCCCGGCCCACGGAAAGGTAGTTTCGCCGCGAATGGAGTTATCGCAAATCGAATTCTTTGTAACTGTTGTCGAGGAAGGAGGTTTTTCCAAGGCAGCGGAGCGCGTGTTTCGTACCCAACCGGCTGTAAGCATCGCCATCCGGCGTCTCGAGGAAGAGATTGGGGCCTCACTCTTCGAGCGTTCACAAAAGGCACCGGTGCTGACTGCAGCGGGAGAATTGTTTTATGACTATGCGCGACGCATCCTCGCCCTGCGCGATCAGGCGTTGGGAGTGTTGGGGGAATTGCGGTCGCTGGAAAGAGGTCGCGTCAGGATAGGCGCGAACGAGAGTACTTCACTTTATTTACTGCCGCACTTGATCCTTCAGTACCGGTCCCAGCATCCGAACGTGATGGTTGAAATCTTCCGTCACGTGTCGGATCGGCTGCCGCGCGAAGTGCTGGACCGTAACGTGGATTTCGCGCTCATGGCTTATGAGCCGGTCGATAATGAACTTGAGTCTTTTCCGGTGTTACGAGACAAATTGGTGCTCATTGTGCATCCCGAGCACCCACTGGCAACCCGGGAGTCGGTTAAGGTCGAGGAGCTGGGTCACGAATCCTTTCTGGCGCACAACGTCAAAACCGGTTCACGCTACAGAGTCACTGAAACATTCGCACAGCATCATACGCCTTTGAATATAACACTCGAGTTGGCAACTATTGAGACGATCAAACGCTTTGTGCAGCTGAAGATTGGAGTGGCTTTCGTACCTCGCATGTGTGTTGAGGAAGAGCTCGAGCGCGGCACTTTGAAAAGCATACCGGTTGAAGACCTGGTGTACGAGCGCACACTGTTTGCGACTTATCGCAGTGGCATTGAACTATCGGATGCGGCGGCTGCTTTCCTCAAAATTCTGCGACAGCAAGCCGCATGAAATTATGAGTAGGTCGGACAACATCAACCAAATCTTCAATCCAACGCCGCATTCAGTTCACTTTCACCAAACATGCCGACAGCCGATACCGAAGCTCGAAACTTAACGACGTTCCTGCAAACGGGTCAGACACTGGCCGGGACATTGGAACTCAACCGGGCACTCGCGCGGGTGCTTGAAACGCTCGGTCGTCATCATGGAATGGTGCGCAGTTTCGTTAGTTTGCTCGATGCGGAAAGCAACGAGCTCAGGATAGTTGCGTCGCACGGCCTGGACGAAACCGCGGTTCGGCGTGTCACTTACAAGATCGGCGAAGGCATCACCGGCCGAGTGGTGCAATCGGGCAAGCCCATTGTGGTGCCGCAGGTCAGCCGCGAACCGCTGTTTCTCGATCGATTGGCAGTCAGAAAAAAGTCACTGAAGCGTCAGGAACTGACGTTTGTCTGCGTACCCATTGTGGTTAATAGAAAGCCACTCGGCGCGTTGGGTGTGGATATCAAGTACACGCCCGAACGTGACTACGAACGAGTGACTGGCTTCCTTTCGATTATCGCCGCGATGATCGCCCAGGCGATCAAAGTGGACCACCTGATCGAAGCAGATCGTCGCCGCCTTTTGGACGAGAACATTCATCTGAAACAGGAATTGCGCGAACGCTATGATTTCAGTCATATCATCGGAAATTCGAACCCGCTGCGTCAGGTGTACGAGCAGGTGACGCAGGTGGCGCGCACGAATACTACGGTTCTTCTGCGCGGCGAGTCGGGCACCGGCAAGGAACTAATCGCCCACGCGGTTCATTACAATTCGCTTCGGGCTCATAAGCCGTTCGTCAAAGTAAGTTGCGCGGCGCTGCCCGAAACTCTGATTGAGTCCGAGTTGTTTGGTTACGAGAGGGGCGCGTTCACCGGCGCACACAGCCGCAAGAAAGGACGATTCGAGTTGGCGGACGGAGGGACGCTTTTTCTCGATGAGATCGGCGACCTCAACATGTCAACTCAAATTAAGTTGCTGCGAGTCCTGCAGGAGCGCGAGTTCGAACGGCTGGGCGGTACCGAGACAATCAAGATCAACGTCCGGCTGGTGGCGGCAACCAACCGCGATTTGGAGCAAGCAATGAGCGCCGGCCAGTTTCGCGAAGACCTGTATTACCGGCTGAATGTCTTCACGATCTTTATGCCGCCGTTGCGCGAGCGCAAGTCGGACGTGCTGCTGCTCGCTGATCATTTCCTCGAAAAGTTCTCTCGTGAACACAACAAGAACGTCAAACGCATCTCGACACCGGCGATCGACATGCTCGCCAGTTACCACTGGCCCGGAAATGTCCGCGAGCTCGAAAATATTATCGAACGCGCCGTTCTCCTTTGTGAGACCGGCGTAATTCACGGCCATCATCTGCCGCCGACGCTGCAGACTGCGGAACGGTCCGGCACGATCACCCGGTTATCTCTCGATGCGGCCGTACAGGCTTATGAAAGCGATCTGATTCAGGACGCGCTGAAGACCACACGCGGAAATCGGAAGCGCGCGGCTCAATTGCTGGACACAACGGAAAGAATTCTGGGTTACAAAGTCAAAAAATACGGGATTGAATGCCATCGTTTCCGCGCTTGAAGCACCTCAAGCTCAGCTGACTGTTTCCATCGCCTCAACAACCAATGCAGGTTCGCCCCGGCAAGGGAAACTTTTTTGTTGACTTGTCTGAGGCATAGTGATATTAGTTCGCGCCGCGAATTAAGTCGACCGATACGGCCACTCCCTACCAACAAAACGGACCGGCAAAGTTTGATTAGATCGAGGCTGACCATTGCGGAAGATCGATCTTACAAATTTCCAGGTGGCTACCAGCGAGACCGCACGTGATATCAACCGGCGGATCGTTTTGAATTTGATCCGCACACATCAGCCCGTATCGCGTGCGGATCTGGCGCGGCATTCCGGCCTGCAGCGTAGCACCGTATCTGTCATCACCGAACAACTGATTGCCGAAAGATGGGTAACGGAAGGCGCCAACGGTCACACTCTACGAGGACGCCGTCCCACCTTTCTTCATCTCAACCAGGAACGTGTCGGCATCATCGGCATCAACATTCGCCCGGCCACGACTACGCTTGCCTTTGCGGATCTTGATGCTCACTTCCTGGCTCAGGAATCACTGGTGACCAACCCAGACCCGAAGAAGTTCGTTGCCGATTTGATTCCGCGGGTGCGCAATTTGATCCGGATGCGGCCGGAGATTACCTGTGAAGGCATTGGTGTAAGTTTGCCCGGCCGCGTCGATCTAACGACCAAGCGACTGGTATTCGCACCCAATTTGGGTTGGACAGATTTTGATTTGAAGACACCTCTGGAAAAGGCCACTGGGTTGCCGGTCGAGCTCGAAAATGCGGCAAATTCCTGTGCTTTAGCCGAAATTTGGTTCGGTCGCCATGCTGAGGGTTTACGGAATCTTGTGGCCGTTACAGTTTCTGAGGGGATTGGTTGCGGGCTGATTCTGAATCATCAACTGGTGCAAGGTTCGACCGGACTAGCCGGCGAGTTCGGACACACTTCGATTGTTCCGAATGGGCTTGAGTGTCGCTGCGGCAATCATGGCTGCTGGGAACTGTACGCTTCAAACTCCGCTGCAGTTCGTTATTACGCCGCCTCCACTGCTTCAGCTCGCAGCGGAAAGTCCTCAGGTCAGTCGCGCGCTCACAGTGTGAGTTTCGACGATCTCTTACGCCTCAGCGAACAAGGCGATGCCAAGGCTCTGGAAGCGCTCGGACGCATGGCCGACTATCTCGGGCAAGGAATTGCGCTTCTGGTGAACGGCCTTGCGCCCGATGTGATTGTGATTGTAGGAGAGGTAACCAGGGCGTGGCGACAGGTAGGTCAGTTAATCACCGATTCGATTAAACAGCATTCATTTACACGAGCGGAAACGCGAATCGTGCCCAGCGATCCGATATCTCAGCCTCGTCTGCGAGGCACGATCGCGCTCGTGCTGCAAAAACATTTTGGAGCGCCCTCGGTGGCCTGAGCCAAAAATTTTTGGGGATTTTGTTTTGGACGCGAATTAATAGCAGACAAGAAGCAATTTTCGATTGCGAGCAACAACTTTCGACCCCAGGAGTCAACAATGTCGAACAGCTTGCCAACCTGTCTTGACATCCTGCAACCCGGAACCTGAACAGGCTGGCGCCCTGTTCTAAATCTTCGGAGGAATGAGCCAATGTTTAGCTTGACAACGTCCTGCTGCACCAAGGCGCACGTAACAAATGACGGCAAGACTGCCAAAACCGGCTACATCGGTATCGACAGAGTCTATCGAGTTGCGCGCGTACTAACTGCCGAAATTCTCGTCGTAACGCTGGCCGCATTTATCTGGGCCACCAGTGCGCACGGCCAGGTTTTGTACGGATCCATGGTAGGCAATGTAACGGACCCGAATGGGGCCGCCGTACCGGGCGCCAAAGTAGAAGCGGTCAACCTCGGTACTCGGGCCACCAAGGGCACTACGACCGATGAGAATGGTTCCTTCTCTTTAAGCGATCTCACGCCAGGCCTTTACAACGTAACGGTATCGGCCGCTTCGTTCAAAAAGGAGCTACGCCAGACGGTTCAGATCGAAGCCAATAAGGTTCGCCGCGTTGACGCCCAGTTACAGGTGGGAGAGGTGCAGGAGACCGTAGTAATCGGCGCCGGCGCGGAGGTGCCTCTGCAAACCGACCGAGGCGATGTGAACGCTACGTTGAACGCCCGTCAGGTCAACAATCTGCCATTGTTTGGGAGTGTCGGTCGGAACTATCAGAGCCTGATGTACCTGATCCCGGGAACCACCAGGGGCACAGGAGGCTTTTTCATCAACGGCTCTGGCACCGAGGATAACTCCGACGCCGGTAACCCGCAGCGGTCCATGTCTTTCAATGTCAATGGCGTGTCGCGCCTGCAGAACAATCAGAAGATCGATGGATCGAGCATCACGTACCCGTGGCTGCCGGCCAACACACTTTACGTTCCGCCGGCGGAAGCGATCCAGGAGGTCAACATTGTTACTAATGCGTTCGACGCGGAGCAGGGTCTCGCTGGGGGTGCCGCGGTTAACGTAAGCATCAAGACCGGGGGAAACGATTTCCACGGCGTTGGTTGGGGGTACGACACGAACAGCCGCTTCAAGTCGCGCACGTTTTTTCAACCTCCGAACCAACCGCAGATTCCGAAGAACATCCTCGCGCAGTTCGGCTACGCGGTCAGTGGCCCCATCTATTTGCCGATACCCGGTGAGGGTGGCAAGGGCTACTGGAGCGGCAAGAACAAACTGTTCTTCTTCACCGATCTCGAACGCACCACGCGGCGGAATGCAGCCGGCGCTACCGCCACTGTTGCGCCCGCCAGCCTGCGTCCCAATGCCAATGGGAACGTCGTCTTCCCGACCACGTACGTAAACTCGAAGGGCGAAGTAAAGCCGTTGATCATATACGATCCAGCTTCCAATCCTGATCCGACGCTTCGTACGCCATTCACCAATAACACGATTCCTGCAAATCGGATTGACATCGCAGCAATCGAGATCATGAGGCGCTTGCCCTTGCCAACTTTGCCGGGCTTAACAAACAACTTCACACCGACCGGCGTAGGTTCGTTCAATCGCACCAACATTGACACCAAGATTAACTATGTCAGTGACAAGTTCACACTGTGGGGTCGCTACAGCCGCTCGCCTACGTTCATTATTGACCCACCCATATTTGGAGAGGTCAGTGGCCCGGCTTTGAATGGTGGGCAACTGGGTACGGCTCCCGGGTTGATTAATGTCATAGGCATCGGTGGCACCTACACGTTCAGCCCGACGCTTGTCCTGGACGGAAATATTGGTTACACAAGGCAGCGCTTGGGCGCTCAGGGCTTCGATATCGTTTCAAACTTCGGGTTGGAGGTGCTGCAAATCCCCGGCACTAATGGCCCCGACTTTTTGCAGGGTGGCGTCCCCGCATTCCAGATCAACGGTGGATGGACCAATATTGGCAACGACAACACGGGGAACCCTTTCCTGTTCCGCGATAACCAATACATCGCTGCCGCCAACCTCTCGTGGATCAAAGGTGCTCACTCCTTCCGCTTTGGCGGAGAATATTTGAACCCGCAGATTAACCATTTCCAGCCCCAGGGCGGATCTTTCCAGACCGTGCGCGGCACCTTCGGATTCAGCGGCAATGCGACTCGGCAGCAAAACAACGCCGATAGCGCCGCTGAGCCCCAGCAACTTCATAGTTGGGCGGACTTTCTGCTCGGTCTGCCCGCACAGGCCGGCAAGGTAGACCAGCTCCGCAACCCAAACTCTGTGTACTGGACGCAATTCGCGTTTTACGCGCGCGATCACTGGCAAATTGGCCGCAAAGTCACGCTGACTTACGGCCTCCGAGTCGAGCGGTTCAATACGCCAACCAAGGACAACACCGGCATCAACCGCTTCGATGCGAACGTAGGCAAGGTCCTGACCGGCGGACTGAGTGGCGTTGACAGTAACAGCGGGGCGGTGTCTGGCAAGACTCTGTTCTTGCCGCGCATTGGGATTGCGTACCGATTTAACGACAAGACCGTGATTCGCGGGGGATATGGACAATCGTCTGATCCGCGGCCGTACCAGGACGTAAGAAATGCCTTCCCGATCGCTAACATTTGGTCAATGACGGCGATCAAGTTCAACGGCGCTGATAATTCATTTATCCCAGTGACAACTCTCCGGAAGGGGCTCATCAACCCGAGTACCCCACCGGACCTCAGTCAGGGCGTCTTGCCTTTGCCCGCGAATACCGGCACGACAACTTTTCCGGCTGATGAGCCGCGCAAGCCGATCCACTCCTTTAACGTCTTCATCGAGCGCGAACTTCCGTGGAAGTTCACCACACAGGTTGGCTACGTAGGCACCCGAGCGATCGGACAGATGGGGTTCATTAATATCAATGCCGGGCCCCCGGGAACTGGAAACGCCGGTCGGCCGCTAGCCATCAGGTTCGGGCTGACGGCGGACATTAACAGCATCCAGCCCTACGGAGATACCGACTATGACGCTCTCCAGGCCACCTTGACGCGGCGTTGGGGCAATTCGCAGTTTGGAACCTCCTACACTTGGTCCAAGACGATCAACTTCGCTGACAACGATGCTGGGCCGAGAATTCAATACCTCCCCGCGATGCAGCTTAACCGTGGTCCGGCCAGCTATGATCGGACTCACAACAGCGAATCCTATCTGGTCTATGATCTGCCGTTCGGCAAGGGCCAGCGGTGGGCGCACGAGGGCTGGGAAAGCAAGGTTCTTGGCGGCTTTCAAGTCGGCGGCGTCATGAGCATCATGAGCGGCATACCCTTCTATGTCGTTCAGGGCAATGGCTTCAACCTCAGTGCAGGTGGAAGCGCACAGATTCCCG
>Ga0126375_10000194_pt1 | contig 14550 bp, 16 predicted proteins | sample PanSoiMetPlot_14_FD_109577 | JGI IMG/M metagenome (GOLD analysis project Ga0126375, IMG submission 109577) | Tropical forest soil microbial communities from Panama - MetaG Plot_14 | ecosystem: Environmental > Terrestrial > Soil > Tropical forest | place: Panama | collected 2016-02-17 | reverse complement strand
CGAGATCCTTGGCTATTCAACTATTATCTGCTGCGCCGCCCGAGTCTTTTGGTTGGGGGCTCATGGCTCATATGTAAATGATGAGGCGGTAGATCCCGAATGATGGACGCATTGCTCCAAAACGTAAGAGCCCTCCAGCAGCTCAGGCAAAAGCGCAGCGGGATTCCGCGCAAATAGGTATGGGTCTCCTGAACTGGATTCTTGGCCACCGTAAGCGCCGCGAACTGCCGGTTGATCCACGGGACTTAAAAATAAGATTAGTTCCGAAGGCGTTTGATCCAGACGGTGATGAAACAGACTTGATGTGGTACGGCCTTGTATTTGAAAAATCCGGTGGCCAGCGATTGCCGTACGATGCCCCTGAGCTGCAGGAGCGTGGCGTGATGGTTTTCAATGTGGCCGGCGTAAAGCATCGTCCCAAGGCGCTCCAAATGGCATGCTTTGACCCGCCAAGTTTTCTTCGGCTGGTTCTTGAGGACGATAATCAGTTTGATTCCAACGCGGTCGGGATATATGACGCGGAGGGCCAAACAATGGTGGGCTACGTGCCGCGCGAAATGGCGCCCGTAATCAGAGAAGCAATGGCAGAACATCCGGATTACAGTGCGATGGCCATTGCGCACGCAAAGAAGGGAAAGAAGCGAGTTTCGCTGACCGTCCTATTCGGCCCGGTAAACGAGCTGAGAGACGCCACGACATGAACTTTCTCGCGTTGGTAGGCCATGCTTGAACTCAGACCAAGCTGTGAGAACTGCAACAAGCCGTTGTCGCCCAGTTCACTTGAGGCGCGCATCTGTAGCTATGAGTGTACGTTTTGTGCGGCGTGTGTTGATACCATCCTGGGCAACGTCTGTCCGAACTGCGGCGGCGGTTTTGTGCCTAGACCGATCAGATCGTCCAAGAATTGGAAAGGCGATAACTATCTTGGCAAAGACCCGGCGAGTACCAGAATCAAGCACAGGCCCGTTGATCTGGAAGTTCACACACAGTTCGCCGCTGAAATCAGACCAGTACCGCCCGAGAAGCGGTAACTCAGGACAGTGAGAGCGGCTAACAACTCCGTCAGCACAGAAGTACAAAAACATTGCTTCCGCCACAACACCTGAACCGAGTGAGCCACCTAAAATTTGCGAAATCTGCCAAGAGCTCGATATTCGTCGTGAGCTTCTCCCTCTCTTTTTGGTGCGGCGGTGCCGCGCTGGGCCTTACGTTGCCTCTCTCGACGGTGGCCATTCGTCTTCGGTCGGGTAAACGCTTATAGTGCGGCGATGCAGCGATTTTGCTTGACACATTCCTGCGTTTGGCTAAGAAAGGACAGATTACGTGCAGGAGGACTAAATGCTCTCGCGGGAAGAAAATGAAATGGTAACGCGAGTTGGACCTGGTACCCCGATGGGTGAGTTGATGCGACGATACTGGGTTCCGGCAGCGCTATCGAGGGAGTTGCCCGAGCCCGACTGCGCGCCTGTTCGAGTGAAACTTCTCGGTGAGAGGCTGGTCGCGTTTCGAGACACCTCCGGCCGGTTGGGACTCGTCGACGAGTTCTGCCCGCATCGTGGCGCGTCCCTTTTTCTCGGCCGCAATGAGGAAGACGGTCTCCGTTGTGTTTATCACGGTTGGAAATTCGACATCGCGGGTAACTGCCTCGACATGCTCAACCTGCCGTCCGATACCACGTTCAAGACGAAGATCCGTCTCAAATCCTATCCGACCATACAGAGCGGAGGGATCGTTTGGGCATACATGGGTCCGCCGGAAAAGCGTCCGGCTTTGCCTCTGTTTGAATGGACGCAGCTCCCGGAGACGCATCGCTTCGTGCAAAAGGCCTGGGAAGAATGCAACTGGTTACAGGCCATGGAAGGGGGCATCGATGCCGGCCACGCGCCGATTCTCCACCGAGCGATCAATCCCAATACCGAACAGCCCGGCGGCTTCAGAGGAATGCGAACGAGCCGTGGATTCGAAACCACTGAAGAAGTCGAGCCCACGGAACATGGAGTCATGTCCGCGCGACTCAGCAGAATGTCGGACAGCCGGGTTTGGGTTCGGATCAATCAATACGTGCTACCGTTTCATACGTTTTTTCCGGCAGAAATTTACGACCCGAAATCCGAGGGCAGCATCACGTATAAGCCTTTTATCAACGGTCACATTTTTGTTCCAATGGATGACGAGAATACGATGACCTACAACTGGATTGGCAGATTCTCGGGCGAGCCCTTTTCGGTTGCCGAGATCGAGGAACACGAGCGCTCGAAAGGTAGAGGACCGGGTGAGCTGGCGCCGAATTTTAGAAAATTGCGCAACAAGGATAACGACTGGCTCATCGACCGCAAGATTCAAAGAACCGAGACTTACACCGGCATCGCCGGAAATCATAATCAGGATCATGCCGTCCAGGAGAGTATGGGCCCGATCGTCGACCGCACGCAGGAACATCTGTGCGACACGGATATCCAAATCATTATGGCGCGAAAACTTCTGCTGGCGTCGGTCAGAAACGTGCAGGAGGGAAAGGATCCTCCCGGGCTACAGCCGTCCTATTACACTGTGCGGGCGACAGAGCGCATCATTGACAACGGCAGCGACTGGCGCGATGCGCTCAGACATCTCTATAATCCGCGATGGCCGGGCTAGTAGGTGAAATGCCGGCTCACACGGCCCGGCTGATCGTGGCCGAAAGGTAGCGAAATTCGAAATCCGAATATCGAAATGCGAAACAAACGCTGAGACAAATAGATTCAAAACACAATCAAACATCGGATACTCTTCGTTTTGGATTTTTCCTCTTTGTCATTTGAATTTGTTTCGAATTTCAGATTTCGAGCTTCGAATTTAGGTCGATGCTTACGCCTTAACGTGAGACATTCGGTACGGCGATCCTGTTTAGATTGCGGAAGGTCCCAAAAACCCACGCACCCGGAGTACGAAGATAGATAGCATTCGGAAATGTGGAGGACGGAGAATGAAAGCTCTTCTGATATTCACAATCGCATCGACTGCTGTTGTTTCGAGCAGCGTCTACGCGCAAAAAGATCTCACACCGATCAAAATCGCCTATGCGGCCCCGACCGTGGATAACGTCTTGATTGCTATTGCCGACAGTCAAGGTCTGTTCGAAAAGAACGGTCTTAAAGCGGAGTTAATCGGCATGCGCGGTGGCGTGCAGGTGATTCAGGGCGTGCTGTCAGGCAGCGCAGACTTCGGTCAGGGAGGTGGCGCTGAGACGATTCAAGCGGTTGTTTCCGGAATTGACGTTGCGTTGATAGCCGGGCTCATTCCCCGGATGCATTATTTGCTTGTCACGCGGCCGGAAACTTCTCAACCAGCGGATCTCGCGGGAAAGAAATTTGCCGTTGCATCTCTGGTAGGTACCGTGATCATTGTGGCCCGGCGGTCCCTGGATGCTCTCGGTGTTCCTCCCGGCCGCGTTACGTTTTTGGTGGCCGGACCTCCGCAAGACCGGATTCTGGCTCTAGTGTCCGGTAACATGGATGCCACGGTTGTCGCACCGGAGAGCTTGGCAGCAGTTAAAAAATCCGGGTTGAAGGTAATGAAGGATCTATCGGAAATTCCCGAGCCGATTCAGCTTACGGCTCTTTTTACGATGAGGAAAACGATTCGCGAAAAGCGGCCGCTCACGAAGTCATTTCTTGCTGCGATTCAGGATGCGATTGTTTTCTACAGGACCCGGGAGAAAGAAAGCATTGAAGTGATAGAGAAATTCACGGGCGTGAAGGATCAGGACGCGCTCAAGGCGAGTTATGATTTTCATAAGAAGCTGTTCCCGCTGCCGCCCTATCCGAGCCGCGAAGGAATTCAAACGCTCATTAACCAGCTGGCCATCGACGATCCAAAAGTTAAAGGCGCTGTTGTCAACAATTTCTTTGACAGCAGCCTTTTGGAAGAATTGAGGACTAAATAGAGTCCGATAACTACAGGCGGTCGGTTGGGAATTCCGGTTGTTGGATTGACTACTCGCTAGGCCGGCGATATAGCTCGCGTCAGAATTCTTAAACGTCATGCCAAACACCATCGTTGCCCCTTATCAATGGGATTTGCGCCCGCAAATTCCAACTCGCCCAGAGTGGTTCCGTGCGTGGCCGAACGGAGCGATAATGGCGGTTCAGATCCTTATCCTGAACGAGTGGGAGTCTGTGCCGCGCCACCGCAGGCGTCCGATGACGGCCGATTTACAAAACCGGCCGGATTCTCAGAACAAATTCGATTTTCTTGCGCTCGGCGTCCGGGAATACGGCGCGCGTCACGGCATCTGGCGGCTGCTCGATGTGTTGGATAAGCACGGGGTCAAGGCGACTATCCCAACCAACGGCTTGACTGCAGAACTTTTCCCGGCGACCGTTCGCGCGAGCCGCGATCGCGGCCACGAAGTTGCCGCGCATCAATGGGACATGAAAATATTCCCGCCGATGTTCACGTCGCGGGAAGAAGAAAAGTCGTCGCTCGCTAGAACCGTGGACGCGCTCGAAAATGCAACCGGCGACAAGGTCCGTGGCTATTTGTCGCCCGGTCCGCGACCGACGCCGTTTACGCTCGACATTTTGCTTGAGGCCGGCCTCCTCTGGACAAGCGATTATGTCGATTCTGACTTTCCCTACATCATTTCCCGCAACGATAAACGGATCATTGCCATCAGCTATGCCACGCCGGGCTACACAGATGGCGATCTGTCCTCGCGCGGAATCATTCAGGGGCTTGCGGAGATTAAATATGCCTTCGACGCTGCATTCGAGGAGTCGAGGCGTCAGCCGATGAAATTTTGCTACGCCATCCATCCGCATGTGAGCGGCACGGTTGGCATGTCCCGTCTCCTCGACGATTTTCTTGCCCACGTGCGCAGCCGCGGCGAGGTCTGGTTTCCGACATGCAGCGACATCGCCGAGTTCTGGTTAGCGGGCATGGGGAAGTAGCCGATGTGATAAAGAATTGGAGCCTAGGAGCGGGTCATTTAGCCGTCGCTGTCATCGTTGCGATCTCTTTTGTTTTTCTCACTGGTAATACGTCCGGTGCCGAAAAACTCCGCATCTCTTACGCATCTGTCACGGGCAATACGGCCGTCATAACTTACGTTGCCCAGCGCGCCGGGTTGTTTGAAAAATATGGTTTGGATGTTGAGATTATTCTCATCACCGGCGGGCCGGCGGCGGTCAGCGCGCTGTTGAACGGCGACGTCGATCTGGACCTGCGTGCACCCATAGCAGCGATCCAGGCGATGGCGCATGGAGCGAAACTAACCTTCCTGCTCTCGCAGTCTAACATTCTTGACTACGACGTCGTCACCCGGCCAGAGATCAAAGACGTCAAACAGCTCAAGGGCAAGAAAATCGGGATCATCCGGTTCGGCGGTATCTCAGAACTGATGGTGCGCTACCTGTTTCAAAAGCTGGGTCTGGAGGCGGATAAAGATATCGCCATCGTTCAGGTCGGCCAGGCACGTTTCAGCTCGTTGGAAAGAGGCGCCATTGAGGCTACGGTTCTTTCTTCTTCGGAATCTGCCTATGCCAAGCGGACAGGATTTCGGGTTCTCGATATGCCGGCACTACCGTTTTTTGGCAGCACAATTGTCACGACTCCCGTACTAGTGATGAAAAAATCCGATGCCTTCACTCGATATATGAAGGGCTACTTGGACGGAGTGAGATTCTTTCTCAATGACAGGGAGCGAAGCAGCCAATTTATCGGAGACCTGCTGCGAACCAAGGATCGCGACATGATCGAGCTGGCATACAAAACCAATCCGCAACACCAAATGGGCAGAAGGCCGTATCCCGACATGGCGGCGGTCAGGGCAACGCTCGACATCATGAGCAGCCGCGATCCCCTCGTCAAGAAACTAAAGGCCGAAGAGTTATTCCATCTCTCTTTTCTAACGAGACTGGATCAGAGTGGATTCATCGATCAGTTGTACCAGACCAAGTGAATTCGTTTGTCGAAAACGCCCTCACCGCGGATCAAGTCCGGGGAGGCTCTAACCCTCTCCCACTTCGCGGGCGAGGGAAAAAACGATGACGGAGGGCGAGGAAGTAAGATTGCTGCTGTAGCCATGGAGGTTGAATGAAAATTATGTTGTCAATCGTGTCAGTCGTTATTACCGTAGCGATCGTCACGTTTGGTTCTTCGGTCATCGCACAAACGGGCCCCATTGCCATCGTCGGCGGAACGCTGATCGACGGGACGGGACGCCCGCCGGTGACGGATGCGGCCATCGTCATGCAAGACGGACGGTTCATCGCCGTAGGAAAACGCGGCGAGGTATCGCTGCCGCAGGGTGCGGAGGTAATCGACGCGAAAGGCAAAACGATTTTGCCGGGACTCATCGACGGCCACTGCCATTTGCGTGATTGGATGGGCGAGGTCTATCTCCATTTTGGCGTTCTGACATGCCCGAGCATATCCAACAATCCCGTCGATTGGGTGATCGCCCAGCGCAACGGCGTGCAACGCGGCACGATTCGGGGTCCGCGTATCTGGGCCGGCGGTAATGTGATCGATGGGCCTCCGCCTGCGGGCATGGGTGGGAATCGACGGCAGCGAACCAGCATCATTGTCGATAACGAGGATGAGGCACGGCAGGCGGTGCGGATGCTGGCCGACAAAGGGGTGGACGGTTACAAGTTCTTCGAGCGTCTCAAACCCACAGTGGCGAAGGCGGCGGCCGCGGAAGCGCACCGGTTGGGCAAACCGGTGATTGCGCATTCATTGGATATTTTCGCGGCGGTCGACGCGGGCTATCAGTCGGTGGAGCATTCCTGGTCCGTGGCATACACGTCAATCCAGGATCCCAAGAAAAAGGCGGAGTTGGATATGGCGCGCATGGGCAGAAAAATCACAACCGCGGAGGTCCACGCGTACTTGGAACCGCAGATGTTCGACAGGATTATCACAGCGATGATTTCCAAGAACGTCCATTGGAGCCCGACCTGGGGCACCACATTTCGCGCGCTTTCGCCGCGAGCGGCGCAACTGAAGCAACAGGAGCACGCGCTGCTCGACGATCCGAACTTGCGTTATCTGCCATCGTTTATCCGCAAGGAGAGCAACGAGCACTTCGCCACGTTCGAGGACGCCTCGCCGGAAAAGCGCGCGCAACTGATGTCCGGCTTCAAGATGGTCCAAGATTTCGCGCGGCGGTTTGTCGCCGCCGGAGGTAAAATGCATTCGGGCTCAGACCCAGATAGCGTGCTCGCTGGATACGGCGTTCACGCGGAGCTTCAGCTCATGGCCGACGCCGGCTTTACGCCGTTACAGGCGATTCAATCCGCCAGCCTGAATGTTGCGCAGGCGTGGGGCAAAGACAAAGATTTCGGCAGCGTCGAAAACGGCAAGATTGCCGATTTGGTAATTGTTCGCGGTGATCCCATGAAAGATATTTTTGCCACCCAAGAGGTGGAGAAGGTGTTCATGAATGGGCAGGCGATAGATACGTCCTTTCATCCGGATTACAAAAATCCTATCCCGAGGCCCATCGAAGATCGACCTGGCAATAGTCCAATCGGAAAGGATCGTTAATTGTTTTTCTTCTTCCGATATCAATGTGGCGGCAGTCCGAAATTTGATTTCCTCGCCTTCCTTTGGAGGAAGAAGATCAACGTGAGGGTGGCTAAGCTTCCGCATGCCCTCACCCCGGCCCTCTCCCGCATGGCGGGCGAGGGAGATTTCCTGTCGGCTCTGCTCAGTACAGTTTCTCACCTTCTCATATTTGTTTCGCTGTTTATTCCCGGGAAGACGTTTGCAGCTGATAATCAAAACCTTACCGTCATCTCCTATCCGGCCCGGCCGCCGAAGCTCCCGCTTTGGTTGGCGCATGATGCCGGGCTTTTTGAGAAGAACGGGTTAAAGGTTTCGATCAAGGAACTCAACTCTAGCGAAGAGCTGATTCAGTCAATTCAAAATCGCGAAGGCCAAATTTATGTCGCCACGGCAAACTGGCTAGTCTCCGGAATCGGTGATGGATTTGATTTAGTTTTCTTCGCCAACACCGGTTATAGCGTCCTCAAGCTGGTGGCCCGACCCGATATCAGGCGGCCAAACCAACTCAAGGGAAAAAAAGTCGGCACGGGTGAACCAAACAGCAGCCAGGACCGGATCACGCGCCAAGCATTGCAGCGGCTCGGGCTTGATCCAGACCGAGACGTTACGCTGGTTCCGTTTGGCAGCAGGAGCATCCAGCGGTTGAATGCGCTTTTGAAGGGCGAGATCGACGCGACGACCAGCAACGAAGACAATTTGTTTGATCTGGAACGCCGTGGTGAGATGAACAAGGTGCGGGTCCTTGCCGACAATGAAAGCCTGAAGCTCTTTATTGGCGCCGGCGTGGATTTCGCGGTTACGCGGGGCCTGCTTTCCAGCTCACGCAACGTCGTGAAGGGATTTGCCCGAGCGTTGAGCGAGGCGATCGCGCTGGCGCGCGCGGACCGCGCACAGGCTGATCGCATTTATATGCGTTATCTAAACGTCAAAGATCCAGCATTGTTGGCTTTCATGTATCGAACCTATGTGCAAGGCGCGATTCCCCAGCGTCCTTTTCCCAAAGTGGAAAATGTTGCGCTGGGAATAGAAGAATTCAGCGCGAAACCAGGTCTCAAAAACAAAAAGGCAAGCGACATCACGGACGCGAATGTTGTGCGGGAACTAGAGAGTGAAGGTTTTTTCGAACGTCTCTATCCGAAATTGCCGCCGCATGGGGAGTGAGGATCACCTTGGGAAGTAGCGCGTCACCTTTCGACCACATTCTTAGGCGAGGGTGACTCAACTTGACTTAGCTTTCGTGGAAGACGTTAGTCGCCAGCCGTTGTCATACGATGACGTTCCCGCCCTTGGACCGTGGCGGGGTAGTCAGTTGACAGTAGAGACACTTTCTTAGTACCTTCGCCGCGAATTCCCACAAAGGGAGGCCATATGAAAGCAAAGGCGTCATTCATGTTGATGGCGATCGTTTCGCTTGCTGTGGTTCGATCCGTTGACGCTCAGGACCTCGGTCCGCAGTTCCAAAAGGTTAAAGAAGGCATCTATGTTTATGTGGGCAAAGAGTTCAATTCCAACTGCGGTGTGATCTTGACCCAGGAAGGGGTTGTGCTGATTGATAGCGGACACAACCCTACCGATTCCCGGGCAATCTTGAATGCAATCAAAAAGCTCACATCAATGCCTGTCCGTTTTCTCATCGACACCGAGCCCCATCCTGACCACACGACAGGCCATTTTGTCTTTTCACCTCCTGCCATCGTCATCGCTCACGAAGGCGCCAGCGAGTCCATGAGAAGTCGCGAACGCGAAAGCCCGGACCGAATTCAGAAAATGATGACCGTCTCGCCGGAAATGCGTGCTGCGCTCGAAGGGTACCGATTTATCCCGCCGCACATCGAGTACCGGCAAAAGATGACGCTCAACGTTAGGGAGAGAACTTTTGAGTTGATGTATCTGAAGGGAGTGCACAGCGAAGCGGATACGGCTGTTTGGTTGGCTAAGGAGAGGGTGCTCTTTTCGGCATCCGCTGTCGTGGTTAATCAATACAATATCCTTCGTCCCTTTGTCACCATCCCCGATATTTTGGCCGCTGCGAAAATGATGAAGGGGTTGAATCCGGAGGTCGTGATTCCCGGGCATGGGATTCCCGGAACAGTGAAGATTTTCGAGGACTCAGAACAATATTACGCTCTGCTTTTAGATCGGGTCGGGAAGATGGTGCGCGAAGGCAAGTCGCTTGATCAAATCAAGAACGAGCTGAAGATGCCGGAGTACGACGGTTGGGCCAGTAAGGAACGCATACCGTCTAATATCGAAGCGGCCTACAAAGCCGTGAAAGGGAGCTAATCTCGCAGAGCCAATAAAGCGAGGAGAGTTTTATGAAAATAAGAGCAGGTTCGGTTTTGTTTTGCGTTCTTTATTTTTTGCTGGTGTCTCCCAACTTGTCGGCCCAAGACCTCGGACCGCTTTTCAAAAGGATGAAAGACGGTATCTATGTTTATGCGGGCAAGCCAGGCGAATCCAATTGCACGATCATCCTGACGCAGGAAGGAGTCGTGCTGATCGATAGCGGAAACAACCCAACAGACTCCCAAGCGGTCATGAAGGCGGTTAAACAGCTTACTTCGCAGCCGATACGCTTTCTAATCAACACCGAACCCCACGCTGATCACACCACGGGCCATTTTGTTTTCTCTCCTCCGGCCATTATTATCGCTGCCGCGGGAGCGGGCCAGTCGATGCGGCAAGCTTATAACCCGGAGCGTATGAAGAAGATGATGGAGGAACCGGGTGAAATGGGCGCCGCGGCGAAGGGCTATCGGCTGATTACCCCACATGTCGAATACCGGGACCAGATGACACTTAACTTGGGAGAGAGAACCTTTCAACTTTACTATTTAAAGAACGTGTCACAGCGAGGCGGACACGGCGATCTGGCTCCCCAAAGAGTGAGTGCTCTTCACAGCGGCATCGGTGGGGGTCAAGCGTTTTAACAATCTGCGTCCTTTTGTGAGTATTCCGGACACCCTTGCCGCCATCAAGATGATGAAAGCGCTTAACCCCGAGATCGTGATCCCGGGACATGGGGATCCGGGCACGGTCAAAATCCTCGACGACATGGAACGCTACTATAATTCTCTCATGGCTCGGGTGAAGCAAATGGCGCAGCAAGGTAAATCGCTGGACGAAATAAAAAAAGAGCTGCGCATACCGGGAACGGAAGATTGGGAAGGTAAAGACCGTTTCCCGAACAATATCGAAGCGGCGTATCGGGCAGTGAAAGGGAGTTAGCTGAACAATAGCAGAAGGGAGTAATGGAGTGATGGAGTAGCGGAGTAATGGGTTGGAGATTGCCCAATACTCCATCACTCCAGTATTCCATTACTCCAATTAATATTCCGGAGGTTCTTATGCGCAATCTAGCTAAAGACTACCTCGATCTCGATCTTTCGCGGCGTGGTTTTTTGAAAGCGATGGCCGCCGCTGGATTTACGATGGCGGCAGCCGAATCGGTTCTACAAAACCTCCTTCCCGTGGCTCACGCCGATACGGCAGGAAAAGAATACTGGAAACCATTTGAGGGAAATGGTGGCGCGATGCTCGCCGAGCAGCTGCTGCAAACGGGAAACGAGTATCTCTTTGTCGGTAACGGTTCAGGGCTGGGCGCGCTATGCGACGCGGTGATCGATCGGCCAAAACTCAAATTGGTTTTAGCAACCCACGAGGCCCACGTGGTGGCGATGGCGAGCGGCTATACCATGGCGACGGGAAAGACATCCTTTTGCATGTACAGCCGCGTCGGTGCCGCTCACTCGACGGGAAACATTTACAACGCGATGAAAGACCGCCTGCCGATCGTCATCGCCGTTGACCGGGCCGATACGACGGAAGATGGCCGCGATGGGCATGAAGATCTCGAGGACATGCTCGAGCCGATGAAGCAATACACCAAATGGCGTTGGATCCCGAAGGAAGTTGCCCGGGTGCCGGAGTGGGTGACCAAGGCGTTCAAAGTCTCGTCGACGTTGCCTTGCGGACCGACTTACCTCATGTTTCCCCGCGACGTGATGTTCGAGCACCAGGCGAAGACCAAGATTTTTCTGCCCGGCACTTTTGATGTTCCTATGAACGTCCGGCCTAACGCGAAGTCCGTAGAGAAAACCGCGAAGATGCTCCTGGAGGCAAAAAGCCCTTTACTCTTGATCGGTCCCGAACTCTATCAAAGCGGGGGTCAAAAGGAGCTGGTGGAGTTAGCTGAAATGTTGAGTATCCCGGTCTGCGAGCGCGGCACGTGGGTGCAGATTTTCCCGAATCAGCATCCGCTTTTTCTGGGCGCCCTGAGGAACCAAATGCGTTATCCGCAGAATGTGGATTTTTTCCTTAACCTTGGTGATCGTTTTCCCAATGGCGACGAGAGCTTCATCGTGAAGCAAAAAATTGCCACGGTGGTCGCCGGCACCGATGTGCGTCAACTGGGCGACGCTCTGCCCATTGAAAATGCTATGGCTGGGAATCTCAGAGAAACGACGCGGGATCTTATAGACGCGATCAAGTCAATGGCGTCAAAAGAGCGCATCGAAAAAATCTCTAAGCCGCGATTTGAGGAGGCCAGAAAATTTACGGACCGTTTGCGCGAGGGGCGAGAAACCGCGGCAAAGCGAAGTTGGGACAACAAACCCATCGAATGGGATCGTTTGGCGAAGGAAATCGAGGCGGTCGCGGATAAGGACGCCATTTTTGTCGAGGAGTTCGGTTCTCAGCGCAATAAATGTCTCGACCATCTCAGTTTGGGTTATGGCGCGAAGACTCAGTTAGGACGAACCACAGGCGAGTGTCTGGGTTGGGGCTTGCCGGCGTCTATCGGGGTGAAGCTTGCCAAACCAGACCACCAGGTATGGGCGCTGCAGGGAGACGGAGGAATGCTATTTAATCAAACCGAAGCATTGTGGCCCATGCGGCGACACGAAGCGCCGATCATCACCGTGATTTTCAATAATCGAAGCTATAACGAGACCAGAAACCGGATGTGGAGCAGGGGCAAAAATCAAAGAGAAAAACAATTAGACCTGCTTAGCTATTTGGGAAACCCTGATGTAAATTTCGCCAAGATCGCCGAGGCGTACGACATCAAAGGCGAAGTCGTCGCCAATCCTAACGACATCGCGCCGGCGCTCAAGCGGGCGATCCAGGCGACGCGCGACGGCCAACCCTATTTGCTGGACGTCCTCGTGGCCCAGGCAGGGCAGGGAGCAAACCTTAACTCGTATCCCAAAGTTTCAATCGCCGAAATGAGGACGAAGAAAGCATAGTTCGTAGCTCGTGTCCGTGTTCGTGATCGTCAAGATCCACACGAGCGCGAGCCACGAGGACGAACACGAAAAAAGGAGCCGTGGCCTATGCGTCATGTTCTGCTGTTGGTTTTGTTTTTGACCGGAATTTTCATTCCTGTTGCCGTCTCGTGGCCGCAGGAGGATTATAAAAGCCAGCTTCCGCCGGGAGAAGGGAAGGAGTTGGTCATCGAACTTTGCAGCGGATCGTGCCACAACCTGCAGAAGGTCGTTTCTTCGCGCAAGACCGATAAGGAATGGGAACGCTCCGTTTACGATATGGTAAACCGCGGCGCACAGATTTTTCCGGAGGAAGTGGACCAGATCGTCAAATATCTTGCGAAGAGTTTTCCGCCGAAAAGTAGCTAAGCAATAAAAAGAATGGATTGATGGAGTAATGGAACGGTGGAGTAATGGGTTAAAAACCCACCACTCCAATTTTCCAGTACTCCAACACCCCACTGCCGGAGGTTTCGATGCGTGATCTGGTGATGCGTTATCTCCGTTGCGATTTAAGACGGTTGGCTGTCTTCGTCTCTATTTTACTTACTTCTTTTGCTCCACCGATTTCCGCGCAGGAACGCGAGATGATCATTCCGGTGCCGCAGTCGGCCTATTCGCAAGCAGTGAAGGTAAAGGGTGGTACGCTCTTGTTTCTGTCCGGCGTCGGGCCGGCGGATGAAAAAGGTGTTCTCTCTGCGCCGGGAGATTTTCGGGGTCAGGTGCGCGCGATGTGGGAGAACATGCGCCGCATCATGGCGAAAGCCGGCGGATCTCTCGACGACATCGTGACGATGACGGTCTACACCACGGAGCGGCGCTGGGGCGAAATCTTCACCGACATGCGCAAGGACGTTTTCAAAAGCGGCTATCCTTCCAGCGCCTTCGTTGAAGCACGAAAGCTCAGAACGCTGGGTGCGTTTTTGGAAATACAGGCGATCGCGGTACTAAAAGAATAATGGAGTGTTGAAGTACTGAGTGATGGAGTAGTGGGAGGAGCAATGAAGATAGTCGTGGTGGGTTCTTTTTTGTTGTTGAATCTGGTGGGATTTGCGTCTGCCCAGGAGCTCAAGAAAGAATTTGTCGATCCGATTCCACAAGATTCCCGTTCCACGGCCGTTAAAGTTAAAGGCGGAACCATGCTGTTTCTCGCCGGACACACCGCAAGCCAGCCGGTTCCCGACGCGGATTTAGGAAACTTTGACGCGCAGTTCAAAGCGACCTTCGATAAGATCAAAACCACGCTGACGAAAGCCGGTGGGACTTTCGATGACATCGTCTCCATGTCGGTTTTCATGACCGACCTTCGCTATATCCCGCAATTCAACAAGCTCACCAAAGAACTTTTCAAAAATGGCTATCCGGCGGTCACGTTCGTCGAAGTTAGCCACTTGGCAAGGCCTCAGAGCTTGATCGAGATCCAGCCGATTGCGGTGATTCCGTGAATTAAGATGTTACACAGGAGGATGGGTATCGGCAGACGACGTCTCAACCCATCCTACGGCGATTGCAGCGCGTGCAGAAGCCAGCCAATATTCGCATTCTTGAAGCTTACGGCTCAAGGTGTTAGAAAAGACATCGCCGTGGTCGCATAGCTCAGCTGGTTAGAGCGCGCGCCTCACATGCGCGAGGTCGTAGGTTCGAGTCCTACTGCGACCACCATCCGTTTCGCTGATATTTCGCCACTTTGCCAATCTCACCAGCAAGTCACCGATAATGTTGTTTTGGTTTTTTT
>Ga0126375_10000193_pt1 | contig 14559 bp, 12 predicted proteins | sample PanSoiMetPlot_14_FD_109577 | JGI IMG/M metagenome (GOLD analysis project Ga0126375, IMG submission 109577) | Tropical forest soil microbial communities from Panama - MetaG Plot_14 | ecosystem: Environmental > Terrestrial > Soil > Tropical forest | place: Panama | collected 2016-02-17 | reverse complement strand
TTACTGCGGAAACTTAGGCCCCAAGTTCGAAAAGGCGGCAACGGCTGGAAGGGTGAAGCTCGGTCTTGTCACACGCCTTGCGAGTCATGCATCGGGGCGCTTGAGCGGGGATCAGTTCTGTGTATACGTGGCGAACAGACTTGTTATTCGTTCTCTGACACCCAGAGCAACGAGCCAAGTTTGCCACTGCCGAATTGCATCTTGACAGCTTGACCAAGGTATACATTAACGCGCGGCTCGAATATCAATTCGCGCTCGCCCAATCGAGCGCTGAGGCCTATGTCCTCGAAAAGCAGTGCCGCGAAGGTGTCACGTTTGGCATAAAGCCGCTGTTTAATCCGACATGAATATGCGTGCTACCAGTGCAGGTGCTACCGCGAGGCAGCCTGCTCACTGACCCTTTAGAAAGCCCGAAATGTTGGTAGACCTTGCGTTGCGTTTTGATGAAAATGGCCTGATGAGAAATTTGGACGCTGCCGCTTTTATCTCCCTACGCGGGTTCGGTGGAAAAGGGGGAGCAGATCTCCGCCCCGGAGCTGTGCCCAACTACCAGAATCGACCAATAGGCAAGGGCACACACCGAACCGGAAATCACCTGCTTTACGGGCCTTCGATTGCAATGAATGTTCCTTGGTGAAGTCATTCTCTGACTTAAATCCCGAGGACCCGGAAGGGTCGGTGCCGGTTCGAGTCCGGGGGCCGGGCACCAAAATCGATAACCTAGCGCCGAGCGTCGAACTCGCGGCAGTTTTAGATGTCATTAGCTGACGCTAACCCTATTGCCGTCCCTTGTAAGGTTCGCCGTATTTGTTTTGCCAGTCTATGACTGCCAGGTTGGCTGCTGATCTGCAAACTTCAAGGCCAACAGGATTTTTAGTCACTGAATCTCCATTTACCAAGAAATCAATCGCGGTGAAATCACCTCCTGGCGCAAGAAAAAACTTTGCCGGGACACCGCGCTTCTCTATCTCCTCAACTAAAATCTTTCCTATCACCTCTCCGGTTAGGTTGGCTTCGTCTTGGATGCCTTTTTTGATAATGATCGCAACCTCTCTACACTTTTCGGAATGATCTTTCGCCATTTTAAATAGGGCCGGGTCGTTATTTTGCAAGATGACGTTTTTCGCTTTCTTGCAAAAGGCATCTACCTGCGTAGCTTTTTGCGGCGCGGAAGTAGACGCTTTCGGCTTTGCGTTCTGTGCGAAGGCGGAGATGAGTGGCGTTGTTGTTATAGCGGTCGCGAGCGCGAGAGCCTTAAACACGTTCTCGGGTTTCAAAGTCATCAAAAATCCTTTTTCTCTTAATATCGTCGACTGCTTGATTCTGCAACGAGATCGGAATCACCATAGAGGCTCAACTGTCGCTCCTGCACGGCGAAACTGTGCCCTGCGCTACCTTTGTTCGCTCTCTTCGAATCGCGGTTCTGTTGCTTTTACCCTACAGTCATTGCTTCTTTATGAGTGAAATTTAGACGTTGTTCTGTCTGTCCAAAGCTACACCTAAACTATTCGAGTCAACAAAAACCATGGAAGCAAAGTCTGGCCTTAGCTTTGCTCGAAGCAAGTTCAATCGGGGATCTAAAATGTACTAGCACGGAGGCGGCTGGCAGGAAAGGTGAGGCTCAAAATGGATTTTCTTGTAGCGCTTGCCTTCATTTTAGCAGTGGCCGCGATTATTGTTTGGATAACCAAACCTCACTAATCCCTATTCCGTTAGTAGACGACTTTCAATAACATCAGCAGTAGCCTCCCAGGTTTACTTCTATGAAGCTCAGAGATCACCCACTCATGAGCTACTACGGTCATCACAACTGGCCACCTGTTTGGATTTCACTACACGAAAGGGAAGACAGAATATCGAGAAACGAAGGCCGACGTCCTAATGGAAGTCAGAAAATCTGAAATTCGAACAGATGGGATCGTCTTAATAATGAAATACAATGAGAACCTTTACTGGAGCATTCTCACCTTCGCAGATATGGCATTCTTTAATGAGATGTTCTACCTGATGAGAGAGTCCATCGGCCAGAGTATCCAACATATTGGCGATATTGATCGAGCTGCTCGAAAAAGAATTTTTGCCAGCCCGCTTTTTCGGGTTTTAGCATTAGATCCTCCTTCCCTTTCAGCTCGGCTGCCCCGCCCACTGTTAATTACTCCGCCAGGAATCGGGCAAACTCGCAACCGTCAAGAGAGCATTTTCAGCTCCATCAGTACCTATTTGTATCCATTTTTGTACTGGCATATCCCTAGCTCTATAGAGCCTCTACAGCTTTGGAAATTAACACCTCGGTTGGCGTTCAATCCAATTTTGGAGAGAAAAGATGGATGCTCAATTCACGCGTCTCGCCCGCCGTCTACTGATTTTCAATTTATTGCTTCAGCTCTTTGATGGCGTTATGTCGTATCAAGTCTTGTCTGCCGGGGTGGCAGAATCCAATCCGCTAGTCTACACTGCGATTGTGAACTGGGGAGTGATTCTGGGGTTGTTCTACCACAAGATTCTGGCCTGCATGCTGCTGGTTCTAATATTCGTGGTTGGACGGAGACGACAATTGCTAGCGACCCAGGCTTTGGCGATTACCGCATCGGTCTATACCTGTTTTGGCCTTGTGTGTCTCTGGGCGCTGCTCAGTTAGGAGCAATTCCGCGTAGTCCACCGCATTTTAATGACGTCAGATGGTTTGACGATTTTGCCGTTCGGATTCTGGCTTTTCAGGCACTCCCTCGCTGTTTGACGACGGCCTGAGCGTGATCCCTATAGGTTTCATGATCGCCACGGGCTTGATAAGCCTCGATATCGGCCACGAGAGTCCGCTTAGCGCAGGGGTGGGGTCATCGCGGTAAGTCGCTTGACTCACCAGCGAAATCGCTCGGCCTTAGTACGGTTGCGGCTAGTGTTGCCAGGAACGTTACCTTCTCGATCCAACTACAATACTCTAAACCCTCTAGCAAAAGCTTGACTTGGGCGCCGGCTCGGAATCAAAACATCATCGGGCGGCGGGCTCTTTGTTTAATGTCCGGCCGCATGGGTGGTTTTTTGGAGCGCCGATATGTATGATAGGCGGCTGGTAAGGAGAAAAAGCAGACGATGGAGATGGAGAAACGATTGTTCGTGGGCGTAAAAGTTTCGACGGAACTACAAAAGGAATTAGACAGTCCGGCTCCCGGCACCGACCGTTACTTCAAGGCTGATAATTTGGATTATCTTGAAATCGTCAGCCTAGGTGAACAAAAGCTGATCGGACGATATGTGAAGGACGGTTTTCCCGTGACTGATATAGAGAATGTCAGCCGCAACGTCTGTAGCATTTTGAGACTGATCACACGGGGCCGGAGAATAGAAGAAAACTCCGTCCATATTTACGCTTCTTAAGTCTTACTGGAAGTTGTAGGATGGGAAGCCTTGTCTCTAGGAGTTCCCCACGGATCCGATTCACTGAAGTTTCCAGCCGTGGGTTCGATTAGCTAATTCATCACAAGTACACAGACATCCGGAATTCCGTTTGCTTTAAATCCACAAGAGAGGTCGGCGCAATCGATTGGGCTTTTCCGGAAGAAATTTGTCCGCGGATTATTCAAGTCTAAAAGTCTCTGGTTGTTCGCCTTACTGTATGCTGCCCATCGTCTTTGTTCACTCAGCCGAACGTGCCAAATCCGATGGTGGTTGATCAGGTGACCGCATTCTACCGTTTCCATTTCGCTCACGACATGGGGTTTACCCGCGAAACGGTTAAAGCCCCCTCCGTATGGCTTACGCCAGGGCTGCTAAAAATCTGCGCTGTTTATTTCGCCAACCCTGGCGCCCCGATGAGGTACCCGCTATTAACGGTCATCCGTTCACGAATTCGCAGGAATATCCATCCTCATTCCAAGTTGATGCTTCGAAGCAATCCAAGTTTACTGCGCTGGTGTCCGTGAGTTTTAGATGGCCCGATGTCGAAAGCGATCGCTTTGGGTGGCGCTGGTGGAGCAAGATCGGAAATGGTTCATTGATGATATCCGATACCCGGACGGGAGTTCGCTGCGCAGTTTTACCTTGGAAAGCAAGCCCTGAAATAGGAGCTAGTAGTCAATTAAGGTTAAAACTCGACCCGCGGCTCGTTTCCCATCATACTAGAAGTCCCCTTTAAAAACCGGCAGGCTTGTGTCATAGAGTTGAGGATTGATAGGGATGCCGAAAGTTACCCTGGCAAGCATCGAGGCGCAGGTTGCTGAGTGGTTGCGGGCCCAATCCGGTCGCGCCAACGAGCAGTTGATTGGGGAAATGCTGCGCACGGTTCTCAAAGTAGCCCAGGAGGACGCTAGCCGCGGGGATCTAAAGATTCTCAACCGTACCTTAAAAGAGCTGCGGCAGGCGTTCAAGATTTTCGCGCTCTATTCCTCAGTCCGGAAGGTGAGCATTTTCGGCTCAACGCGCGTCGACGAAAGCGATCCCTACTATTCGGCGGCAAAGGATCTCGGTCAGCGGTTGGTGGAAAAGGGTTTCATGATTATCACTGGCGCTGGGCCTGGAGTTATGCAAGCGGGTCACGAAGGAGCGGGACGAGAAAAAAGCTTTGGAGTGAATATCCGTTTGCCGTCCGTTCAAAAAGCCAATCGTTTCATCCGCGGCGATCCCAAGCTTATGAATTTCCATTTTTTCTTCACGCGGAAACTTTTGTTCGTCAAAGAAGCGGATGCCGTGGTCTTTTTCCCTGGCGGATTCGGCACCCACGATGAACTTCTGGAGGCGCTCACTTTGGCCCAAACAGGTAAGAGCCAGCTGGTGCCTATCGTTCTCGTGGATCTTCCTGGTGGCAGTTATTGGAAAGCGTGGCTGGAGTTTGTTAAAGAGTGCCTACTGGGCCGAGGCTACATATCCGAAAGAGACTTGAGTTTGTTCAATATCGTTTATGATGTTGACGAAGTGGTTAATGAGATTCAGTTATTCTACCGCAACTATCATTCCTATCGCTTCGTCAGGCAGGATTTGGTGATTCGTTTGAATCATCCGCCGGCGCCGGAACTGGTGGACCGGTTGAACCGCGAGTTTGTAGACCTTTTGGGTCGAGGAAGAATTGAAGCTACGGAGCCCTTGCCGGAGGAGTCGGATGATCCCGGAACATTGCATTTACCTCGTCTGCGATTTCAGTTTAATCGTGAAGATTTCGCCGGCCTGAGGCAGATGATTGATGTCATCAATCGGGCTGAATGATCGGTAAGGAGGAACGATGGGTTTCCAAAAGATCGGCATCTTGAGCATCGGTGAAATGGGCTATCACTGGGCAAAGATTCTCGCTGGCCGCGGGGTCGAGGTGTTGACTTACGCGCGGGACCGGAGCGAGACGACGCGAAAAAGAGCCGAGAGCGTCGGAGTCAAATGCCTTCCCTCGATGAACCAACTGGTGCAAGAGGTCGATCTCGTCGCGTCCATCGTTGTTCCTTTCGCAGCGAAACGAGTGGCGGCGAAGGTCGGCAAAGCTGTCATGAAGGTGGGCAGAAAGGATTTGCTGTTTGTGGACGCCAACGCCATTTCGCCCATGACGGCGGAGGATATTGGCAAGACACTGGCAGGCAACGGTGTGGAATTCGTCGACGGGTGCATCATCGGCTCGGCAGCGAAAATGGATAAGGGAGCGGTAATTTACGTGTCGGGGCCCCAGGCTGAAAGAATGCTGGACCTCACGTCCTACGGCTTTGTGGTGAAAGTTTTAGGCCCAAGAGTCGCTCAGGCCTCAGCCTTTAAAGTCGTTTATGCCGGGTTGACCAAAGGACTGCAGGGGCTTTTCGTCGAGCTCTTGATGGGGGCACGGAGCTTTGGTTTGTTGGATGAAATTCTCAAGCGTTACGAAGAGAGTTTTCCAGGTTTGCTCGATAAGGTGACTTCGAGCATCGTCGGGTTGCGGATTCATGCTGGGCGGCGCGCGGAAGAAATGGACGAGTTGAAGCGGACTTTCAATCACCATGGGATGAACTCGTTCATGGCGCCGGCGGTCAAAAAAGTTCTGCAATCGATAGCCGCGTTGGAGATTGGCAAAGCCTCCGACGCGGGCGCCCGTGAGGGAGATCTCCTGGAAACCGTCGAACTATTTTTTCAAAAAGGTTTGCTGAGGAAAAAGGTCGACGAGGCTTTGCCGAGTCATATCCAGAAGGCGGTTTAGCTGGTCGGCATCGAACTGTGACATCAATCCAAGGGAGGACAAGTAAAGTGGCCAAAGTACAGAGCAGAATGGAAAAGAAGCAACCCCAGTACGGCTCAGACGTGGTTGTGGACCTAATGAAGGCGTTTGATATCGAATATGCCGCGTTTAACCCGGGAGCGACATTCCGTGGCATTCACGACTCCATTGTTAACTATGGCGGCAACTATAAGCCGGAAGTGATTTTTTGCAACCACGAAGAGATCTCCGTGGCGGTAGCCCATGGCTATGCCAAGGCCAAGGGCAAGCCGATGATTGCCATCGTGCACAACATGGTTGGATTGCAGCATGCGAGCATGGCGATTTTCAATGCATACATTGACCGGGTTCCAATTATGGTTCTCGGCGGCACCGGCCCCATGAATACGAAACGCCGCCGTCCCCGCATCGACTGGATTCACACGGCGCTCGTGCAAGGCAATCAGGTGCGCGATTACGTCAAGTGGGACGACCAACCCTATTCGCTCGCCGACGTTCCGGATTCTTTCACTCGCGGTTATCGCATCGCCACCACCGAGCCAATGGCGCCTGTTTATATCAACTACGATGCCGATATTCAGGAAGATTCCCTTACCTCCGTTCTCGATATCCCCGATGTGAGCCGCTATGCACCGCCGGCGCCGGTTCAGGCAAACCCGGAAGCGCTTCGACGGGCGGCTCAACTGCTGGTCAACGCGCAAACACCCCTCATTATCGCCGATACGCTCGGACGGAATCCCAGAACAGTTCCGGTGCTGGTCGAGCTGGCAGAGCTGCTCGGTGCCCCCGTCGTTGACAAAGGGGCGCGCTTTAATTTTCCCACCGCCCATCCTTTGGATGCTACCGACGGCGCGCGCGATCTGCTGCAAAAAGCGGATGTTATCTTGGCTCTTGATGTGGCGGATCTCTTTGGCTCCTTGACGACAGTGAGCAAGCAAACCCGAGACTGCGAATATGTCACGTCGCCGACCGTAAAGCTCATTAGTATCTCCATGCACGACATGTTGGTGCATTCTTGGGCTGGCGACTATCAAGCGTTGCAGGCGCTCGACGTGCCGATGTGCGCTGATACCGCGGTGGCTGTACCTGAGCTGACCCGGCTCTGCCGCGAGCTTCTCGGCCATGACGGAAGTAAAAAGTCAGCCATCGAAGCGCGACAGAAGGAACTCAGCGATAAGCACAAAAGCCGGCGCGCCAAATGGCTTGCGGATGCTCAAACAAAGGGCTCCCAAAAGGAAATTTCTACCGCCTGGCTGGCCCTCGAACTGGGCGAAACAATTAAGAAAGAGGATTGGGTATTGGTTAACGGAACTTCCAACGGCTGGGCTCGGCGTTTGTGGGATTTCTCCAAGCCGAATCAGTACCTAGGCGCCAGCGGGGGCGCCGGCGTGGGTTATGGGTCGGGCGCCGCTATTGGTGCTGCCCTTGCCCTCAAAGGGACAGGCAAGTTGGCGGTCGATATTCAATCCGACGGCGACCTGCTCATGACCTCCAGCTCGTTGTGGACTGCGGCGAAACACCGTATTCCGTTACTCATCGTGATGCACAACAATCAATCCTTCTATAATTCCGAGGAGCACGGCATCGAAGTCGCGAAGTTTCGGAACCGGCCCGTGGAAAACGCCGGCATCGGGACTCATGTCGACGATCCCGCGGTGGACTATGCCAAGTTGGCGCAGTCTTTTGGCGTCAACGCGGAGGGAGCGGTCCGAAATCCCGCCGATCTCCGTCCGGCTCTCGAACGGGGGCTTAAGTTCATCAAAGAAAAAAATCTTCCGTACCTAGTGGACGTGATTGCCGAGCCGCGTTAATTCCTGGGCGACAAGATTTATGGCTGGAGATCTGATCGCCGACTTTCGCCGTGCCGTGAGCGGTCCCGATGACCGGGTCGATCTCGCTTGCGCGGTGCTGGAAATAGCGCGGGACGATTATCCTGATCTTGACGTTGCTGGCTATCTCCGGCGCATCGATCAGATTGCCGTGCATGTGATGGAACGGTTGGGGAGCGAGAAAACTGTTTATCACAGAATCGCGGCGCTGAACTCTGTTATGTTTGAAGAGCACGGCTTCCATGGCAACCGCCGTAACTACTACGATCCGAAAAATAGTTTTCTGAATGAAGTGATCGAGCGCAAGATGGGCATTCCCATCTCGCTCTCGGTTCTATACATGGAAGTAGCGCAGCGCACCGGTCTGCCGCTTTACGGAGTGAGTTTCCCGGGCCATTTTCTTGTTAAGTATTCTGATGACAGAGAAAGAATCGTGATTGATCCCTTCAACGCTGGGGAAGTCAAGTCCAGGGAAAGTCTGGGTCAGCTTTTGGAGAGCTTGTATGGGGGCAAGGTGACGCTGGTGGACGATTTCTTGGAACCGGTGACCAAAAAGCAAATCATCAGGCGCATGTTGAATAATCTCAAGATGATCTATTTGCAGGAAAAAAACTTTTTGAAGATCCTGGCAGTATTGCAACGCCTCGTGGTCCTGGATCCTTCGTCGGCGGAAGATACTCGGGACCGCGGGTCTGTCTATTTAAAGCTCGAATGTTTCCAGTATGCGCTAGCCGATTTCGAGAGTTATCTTGGGCTTGTCCCGAATGCCAAGGACGCGGACGCAGTGAGGGAGGAGATCGTCGCTCTACGCAAGCAGGTGCAGCAGATTCACTAGGCGGAGGCGCAAAGACAAAAGGCAAAGGATATCTTCGGCCCGGAGGGAGTAATCCCTGCGCGGAAGTCTCTAGTGCCTGGAGAATTCTCTGTACTTAAAAGCGAAAGAGGTTGTCAGGAAGAAGTCTTTAAGGAACGCCGAGGTCAGCTTCCAGGGGCGAATCTGCCCAAATTCGAAATGCCGCAGAGCCGTCAGGGCTTGCGCCCAGATCCGCTGCAGCTCCTGTCGGGAGTAAATGACTTGATTATTGATGGCGTCAAATTTCACCCAGCTCAATTGCGTTCGTGAGGGCAAAAATTCTCGCAACCGTCCATAGGCTTCCTGCCACTCGTGGATGCGATCCCCCAGACGGATTCCGGTTTGAATATTGTGCATCTCATCCAGCCATCGATGCGCGGCATCGCCCTCGCGGAGCCGCAAGACTTGAATCTTGGCCCGCAGTTTCTCCCACTGCCTTAAAAAGCGGTGGAGGTCTTTCCGAGTGAAGAGAATCTTGGAAGAGAGATCTTCCAAGGGGTCGAGCATGGCTCTGGCTTTTTCCGGCAATGTCTCTTTTGCGTTGCTGTAGATCTTTTGCAGTTCCGCGATTCGCAGAGCTTGCCAAACATCGACCTGAACCTTTTGAATCTGTTCCAGCCATCTCTCCTCGGTGTCACTCTTCTTGCGGGTTTGTAGCCAGACCTCCTCCATTTCTTTGATAAACTTGGCCCAGGAGATGAAAAGCTTCGTGATCTCTTTGGCGCGTTTCCACATATGCACCGGCAATACGTCCACGGCATACCCTGGTCGGCGCGCCTTGCGGTCTTTGAGACGAAAGAAACCAGCCACCATCGGGTGTTGCTTTTCGATCAACGCGGCATTCTTGTACCAGAAAAACACCGACATAAGGTTCCAGTAGCTTTTAGGATTGTTGGTCCATTGCGATAGGACCTTGATCATGTTGTCTTTGCTGTAAAAGGTTTTCCAGGCGTTTTCGTAGGCTTCGGTCCATTCCTCGGCGGTCATGAGCGGGTGCTTGATGGTGGCGTGAAATGAGTCGCGTTTGTTGAAATCCGGATCCATCCATTCGTTGCGCTTTTTCATTTCTCGGTGATCGTGCGAACCCGGCAGAGGCGTCAACATGAAAAATGAAGCCTGATCGGGACCGATCTCATTCATTAGAAACTGGATGTCCGCCGGCACCTGATCTTTGGAATCCCAGGGCAGGCCAATAATGTACCCGGTGTGGACGACGATGCCGGCATCGTGCCACTCCTTGATGATGTTACGATATTCGGCAACATTGTTTTGTTGTTTGCCCTCGGCTTTCAGGTTCTCGGGATTGACGCTTTCCATACCGATGAAGACCTGCGTGCAGCCCGCTTTCGCCGCTAAGGCGACGAAATCCTTGGGCTTGCGAGCTAAGTCCACCTGCATCATGAAAGTAACTTTCAGCCCCTCTTCACGAAGCTTGATAATCTCTTCGAAGGTTTCACGCCAAAGCTTCTTGCGGGCAAAATTGTCGTCGGTAAAAAAATAGAAGCTGATGCCGTGATCCCGATAGTTTGTCCGCATCATCGAGGCAATGCTTTCAGGGCTTCTTTCTCTCATTTTGCGGCCCTGAACATTTATAATCGTGCAGAAAGTACAGGCGAATGGACAGCCTCTGGAAGTATCGGCGGTGCCAAAGTTCGGGTAAGCGAAATGCTTCATGGTTTTGGGACTAATCTTGGGCAGAGGAGTAACGTCTATGTCGACGAGATTTTGCAGGTCTTGAGCGAAACTATAAATGGGTTGAAGCTGCCCATTCAGGAAATCGGTCAAGATATGCTCCCATTTGCCTTCGACTTCTCCGGAAACCACGCAAATAGATTCGCGCACCAATTCCTGGATGTCCGGTTCCTTTTCTCCGAGCATGTTGATGGTGCCGCTGGTGTGAAAGCCGCCGATGATGACTGCAATTTTTTCGGCCCGAAAGATCTTCGCCATATCCACGGCGCGCGGAAATTGATTGGTCTGCACTCCGACTAAACAGACCAGCAACTTTGTCCTGGGCTCGCGGCTCCAGCGGATGATTTTTCTTAGTGGCACTTTCTCGGCGGTTTCATCAAAAGTGACAACATCGATCGGTAAATCGCCGAATATACCGCGCGCTTTCACATCTAGGGTAAGACCGTGGAGCACATTCAGTGTATTGCTCGGTAGCACACCCTTCCAGAACCGAATAACGTAGCCGTCGTCATCGTATTTGGAGGGTTTGATGAGGACGATGCGAAACTTTTCGATGCCGCTGGGTTCCGATGGGTATACGCTCAGCCCGCCAACACTTGTAAGTTTGTCCAGCATCTTTTATAAATAGGGGAGAAAACTAAAGATTTTGGCAATGTTAGCAACAGCGGTCTTACGTGTCAAGCTATTTTTAGCAATGGAAATCACCTAAAACGGCTTCGCCACGTCAGTTTCCATGATCCAACTCCTCCACGTTTCCAAAAGATACCCGCCAAATTTGCAGGCTCTCACGGATATCTGCTTGAAAATCCACCAAGGCGAGTTTGTTTTCATTACCGGTCCTAGTGGCGCCGGGAAAACAACCCTGCTTAAGCTTCTTTTTCGCGGTGAAGAACCATCCGAAGGAGAGATCCTGCTCAACGGCCAGAATGTAAACCGGCTCAATAGCCGCGGGGTGGCTCGACTGCGGCGCGGCATCGGCTTGGTTTTTCAGGAATTTAAGTTATTGCCACGGCTCACCGCCCTCGAAAACGTCGCGCTGGCTGCGGAAGTCGTCGGCACCTCAAAAAGGGAAAGCTGCATCAGAGCTTATCATTTGCTCCGTGAACTCGGCTTGAAAGAAAAATGCGATGCCAAACCGCTCATGCTCTCGGGTGGTGAGCAACAGCGGGTGGCGATTGCCCGGGCGCTAGTCAATAACCCGCTGCTGGTTTTGGCGGATGAGCCCACGGGAAATTTGGACGCTCAGGTGTCGGACGAGACCATGCGCCTTTTCCTTCGCATCCGAGAGCACGGGACGACTATAATGATCGCCAGCCACGACGGCTCATTAATCCAACGTTACGGGACCCGGGTCGTTTCATTGCAAGCCGGGTGTCTGGCAGCTGATTTGCACAGGGTCAAGAAGCAGGAGGGCGCACGCTGATGTGGTCGCGAATCGCTTTCGTCGCGCGCCGGGCGTGGAACAATCTGCGAGAGCTTTTTTGGACCCACTTTCTAACCGCGGTAGCCATGACTATGACCCTCTTCGTCTTCGGCGCCTTCATGTTGTTACAGGAAAATTTGCAAAATCTGCTCAAAGGTTGGGGCGATCAGATCCAGATCAACGCCTATCTGGAAAAAAATCTCGATACGGCCGAGGTGCAAAATCTCTGGCAGCGCATACGAAGTCTGGCGGAGGTACAGGAGGTTCGCTACATTTCGTCAGCACAGGCGTGGAAGGATTTTCAAGGAGCTCTCGGAGCGCAATCCGGTGTGCTCGAAGGATTACCGAAAGATGTCCTGCCCGCCTCTTTTGAAATCACCATCAAGCCGGCTTTTCGGGACAGTCCGTTGGTGGCAGGCCTGGCAGCCCGCCTCAAGAAGGAGAAAGGAATTACGGTGGTCGAGTACCCGCAAGAGTGGGTTCAGCGATTGAGTCTTGTGGTACTTGCTGTCCGGTGGGCGAAGTGGATCTTGGGCGGGGCACTGTTTATGGTCACGTTCTTCATAGTCGGCAGCGCTGTTAAGCTCGCGCTTCTCGCGCGCAAAGACGAAATCGAAATGATGCAGCTCTTCGGCGCTTCCAAGCAGTTGATCCAAGCGCCCTTTGTTGTGGAAGGAATGACGCAGGGAATTGTGGGCGGTCTTTTATCCATTCTCTGCTTGTGGCTGTTGTTTCAATCCCTGCGCGAAGTGATTCCGAGTGGCGTGGGTTTGGTTGGCCCCTTAGCGCAATTTGAATTTCTTGACCTTCGGAGTGCCGGTGTAATCCTGGCTATCGGATTGTTCCTGGGAGGCGCCGGGAGCTTATTTTCTCTCCAGAGGTTCATTAAGACATGGAGAAGCTGATTCAGCCCGGACTTAAAATCGCGCTTATGCTCCTCTTGGCTGCTCCGTTGGGCGTTGGCGCGGCCACGGTGGACAAGGACCTCGAAGGGATTAAGAAGAAAATCGAAAGTGAAAAGCGGGGAATTTCCCAGGTGCAAAAGAAAGAGGGCTCGGTCCTGCAGTTGGTGGGAAAGATGGAGTCAGAACTCGAAAAAAAGAATCGGGAACTGAAACAGGCCAATGCAAAGCTCGAGTCCATCTTGGACGAAATGCGCAAAGAAGAAGCAGAGTCTGAAAAGCTTCGTGGTTCTATCGGCGCCAAGCAACAGCGACTCATAGAGCGGGTAGTAGCGCTCTACCGTTGGCACCGGAGCGGGAGCCCTTTTGTCATCCTGAACGGCAGTGTTTCCTTCGGCGGGTTGTTGCAGCGCGCGCGTTATTTGCAAACGACTGTATTGTTCGACAGTGACTTGATTGAAAAGCTTCGGCAAGAAGCCGAAGCACAAGAAAATCTCAGGGGCAGGCTTGCGCAGCGGAAGGAAGAGCTGGACCGACAAAGGCAAGTGCTCATCGACGCCGCCGATTCGGTCCGCAAAGAGGCAGAGAAGAAAAAAGAAATTTTGGCCAGCCTGAGGCAGGAAAAAGAGACGCGGGTGCGCACCCTCAGGGAGTTGGAGCAGGCAGCGTTGCGACTGCAGAAAATGATGGATGATCTGGCCAAGCAAAGCGTCGGTAAGCCGCCGGAATTTTCGTCCGGAACGGGGATGGGAGCGATGAGGGGGAAATTAGACTGGCCGGTAAAGGGCGAGCTTAAAAGTGAATTCGGAAAAGCCAGACACCGGGAGTTCGCTGCCGAAGTTTTTCGCAACGGCATCGACATTGATGCCTCTCCGGGAGAAGAGATTAAAGCCGTAGAAAAGGGTAGAGTGGTATACGCCGATCGATTTTCAGGGTATGGAAAAATGGTGATCGTAGACCACGGAGAGAGGTACTATACGATCTATGCGCATTTATCTGAAATTCTGAAAAAAAACGGCGATGGAGTGAGGCGTGGAGAAACGGTTGGTCTGGTTGGGGACAGTGATTCACTGTCAGGGGCCGGTTTATATTTTGAGATGCGCAAAGACGGCCGTTCCATCGATCCCGTGCCCTGGTTTCGAAAGTAAGTTTTCGTGAGCCTCTAAATACCTTCCCGACGAGCGGTGTTTCTAGAAATTGGTTATTTTATGTGTTAGCTTTTCCATTCTCCGCCAATTCTTAGAGAAAGCGCCCGTAGCTCAATTGGACAGAGCACCAGACTACGGATCTGGGGGTTGGGGGTTCGAATCCCTCCGGGCGCGCCAGATTTCAAGTACTTACGTGTAGTCTGATCTTCTTTCCAATCGCTTGCTACCATTTTGCTACCGCTTCACCTTCCTGCTCGGTGTTCGCTTTCTCCACAATAGCCATGTCGAGCTTATCGACCGCCGCTCTATTCCCGCCGGGTACCAAGTGCCCGTAGGTATCTACCGTTACCTTAATCGAGCTGTGGCCCATCTGCTCTTTGACATAGGCGAGACTCTCGCCGTTTCCAAGAAGCAGACTCGCAAAGGTATGGCGAAGATCATGAAACCTCACGCGGCGGATCTTGGCGTCAACGAGCATTCGGTTGAACACCTTGCGCAGGTTATGGCGGTCGATTCGTCCCCTATGAACCACTTCACCGTTCTTTTTTCGGA
>Ga0126375_10000192_pt1 | contig 14593 bp, 17 predicted proteins | sample PanSoiMetPlot_14_FD_109577 | JGI IMG/M metagenome (GOLD analysis project Ga0126375, IMG submission 109577) | Tropical forest soil microbial communities from Panama - MetaG Plot_14 | ecosystem: Environmental > Terrestrial > Soil > Tropical forest | place: Panama | collected 2016-02-17 | reverse complement strand
GCCTCCCTTCCGAAGCTTCGTTGCACAAATCGATGAGAGCAGGAGTGATCCAGATGAGAGGCTCGAAAACTCACAAACATGCTCTCAGTGGCATCGGGCATTTTCGCTCTTCTCTTCCGCTGCGCGGCGCCGTTTAACGCCCCCGGCTGCATGTTCGATGACGAACGTGACAGCGCCGACCAGCGGACCTTAGCCGCTGATCTGCGCCAGAAGGCGCGTTGGCGTCCGGCCGTGAGGCGGGTAATGCGTCTTCTGCTCCGGAGTGGCCTCCCACAGCGGCCGGCGGCGCGTTGCGCGGACGGCCCGGTGGGCGGGGGCAATCCGGCGATTCTACGCTCCCGGCGTCATCTCGCAATCACGCTCGAGTTCGGCATCGAGATCGGGCAATCCAGTAACCTCGGTCAGTTGTTCACTGGATTGCCCGGTCAAATCGCGCGATGACAATGTCGCGAATGTTAACGTAGTCGGGAATTGCTCTAATCCTCCGGCCACGCCCGTTGCGGCGGGCGCATGGCTTCGTAGGCGAGCGCCATGCGCAGCACGCCAACATCGTCGAAGCGGTGACCGACAATCTGCAATCCGATCGGCATTCCATCTGCGTCATAACCAGCGCAAATCGACGCGGCCGGCTGTTCGGACATGTTGAAGGGTACCGTGAAGCCGATGTGCTCGAAGGGATGCGCCGGATCATCGCCGGGCGTCGCCTCCTCTGCCCCGTAGGCCGTGATCGGCGAGGTCGGGGCAATGAGGAAATCATAAGGCTCGGTCGCCGTCACGGCCTTCTCGCGCGTCAGCATCACCAGCGCCAGGTTGCGCGCTGCATCGGCCGCGCTCAACTTCTCCGCACGACGGCACCAGGCGACAATGAACGGCAACACTTTGTCCTGGCGATCCGGCGGCAGTGACTGGAGTTCTGCGAGCAGGCGCGCCTGGAAGAAACCGTCTATGCCGGCGGCGAGTTCTTCGTTCAGGAACGGCGCGACTGGCTCGATGACAGCGCCGGCGCGCTCGAAAGCGGTTGCGGCGACCGTGATCGCGGCGCGCACCGCAGGCTGCAGGGCGAAACCGACGCCGATATCGAGGAGAAGTCCCAGTTTCTTGCCCTTGAGATCGTTGTCGCCATGCGGCGCACCCGGCCAGTCGATCTCCTGGTAGGGGAGGGCCATGTAATCACGCGCGTCTGGCTTCGTCAGCGCCGTCATCAACCGCGCCGCGTCGGCGACCGTGCGGGTCATCGGACCGACCACGCGACCGAGATACGGTGGATAGATTGGCACGCGGCCAAGCGACGGCTTCAGCGCGAATATCCCGTTGTAGGCTGCGGGCAGCCGCACGGAACCGCCGATATCGGTGCCGAGCGCGAGCGGCGTGTAACCGGCAGCGAGCGATGCGCCGGCGCCGGAACTTGATCCGCCGGCGTTGCGCGTACGATTCCAAGGATTGCGCGTGATGCCGTGCAGGCTCGAAACGCCCGATACCAGCATGCCATAATCCGGCATCTTGGTCTTGCCGATGATGATGCAGCCGGCCTCGCGCACGCGCGCCGACGGGGGCGCGTCGAATGCACTCGGCGTCATGTCGCCTGCGGCGCTGCCGACCGGCGTCGCAAAGCCTCTCACCGGTATGTTGTCCTTGATCGTGATCGGTACGCCGTCGAGCGCGCTCAACGGCACCCCCGCAGCCCACCGCGCCTCCGACGCCGCGGCCTGGGCGAGCGCGCCCGCCGCATCGATCACATACATTGCGTTGATCTTCGTCTCCCATGCTGCGATGCGAGCGAGCGCCGCCCGCGTCACCTCGACGGGCGAAAGCTGCTTGGCTCGGTAGGCCGCTGAAAGCGCCTGAGCGGTGAGGTTGTGGATGGGGGGCATACGATAGGACTCGGGTTAGCGCGCTGATTCTCAGCCTTCGTTGGCTCCGTCGCGGAGACGATTTTCGCGATCTCGATTGATCGAACTCGCAAGGCTCTCGCAGGCGGTTGCGGCGCAGAAGAACGATGCTGTTAAAAGCGTTACGCTCGGCATGGTCTGGGACGGGTCGTATCGCGCGGCGCCCGGCCTCTCACCGTTGATGTGACACATTTCACCAACGAGAATGCCATTCTCGAAGAGCGGCTGTCGATACTTTGTGTACGCGCAGTTGTTGCTGGAAGCGGCGAACAGGCGCTTGATCGTGGCGACGCTCGGTCCCGACATCTGTTGCGCACCTCATATTCGCCGAAAGGACGCTACGCAATCCTTCACGGTCTAGCATCCTCCGGCACCAGTCGGCCGATACCACGGTCAGGAGGCCGCGCATAGTCGTAGACATCGTCTAGCGTCTCATCAGGAGCGGCGTCTTGCGGTTTGGATTTGCGGGAGCTGGCCATGGCATCAGTGTCGCATGCCACGTCGGCCAAAAGAATGACCGAACTGCGCGCTGGGCTGAGCGGCAGCTTCCGCGCCGGCCGCAGAAGCCGCGGTAGCGCGTCAGCATGATGAGTAGAGCGGATGCCGCACGTCGCCGTCTGAAGGCGTGAACTGCGGGATGGCGGCTGCTAGCCGTTTACTGCCCTTTGCGCACCTTGGCCACCGACGATGCCAGTCGTGCACCTGGATTTCAGGACTGACCTAATCAAAGGGACTCGGCCTCGTCAGGGCGGCTAAGCCGGATGGCGGAGACTGTGTTTCTGACCGGGCGGGGGCGCCGTGTGCGCACTTGTACCCTCATCCCTCGTGCGTTTCGCTCCCGCGCCATGAACAGGCGCATAAAATTGTGGATGGCACCGAACTTTCCAATTGCCATCGCGTTGAAGGTACAGGAGAGGATCGCGTTGAAGGTACAGGAGGAATGTGCACATGGAACCGCTTTTGCCTGAGGAATTTGTGTCTTTGAAAGAGGTCAGCAGAGGGCTGGCGAGCCGCGCGATTCCCGACGACCACCGGGACCGTCTAATTGCGCTTGGTTATCTCAGGGAGGTCTTGGGTGGCCTCACTCTGACCGACCCAGCCCAAATGCAGCTGGCGATTGGCAAATGAGAAACGAAGGGCCGCACGATGACGCGAGTGAAGTTAGCGATGAAGTTTTTGCAGGGCTTCGTGGCCGCTCTGTTTGTGCTGACCATTGCTGCTGTGGCGGTCGCCTATTCGGGGATCTATAACGTTGCGGCCAACGCGCCGGGCATCCCGCCCTTGGAGTGGTTGCTGGCAACGACCTCGCAAAACTCCGTCTCTGTCCACGCCAATGGAATCGAGGTTCCCGCCCAGCTCACCGATCAGCAGGCTCGCGCCGGATTGAAGATCTATCGCGAGACCTGCGTCTATTGCCATGGTGCGCCAGGCCAGGATCCGGGTGACATCGGCAAAGGGCTCAATCCAGAAGCCCCCTACCTCCCGGACGTTACAGGTGCGTTGTCTAGCGCGGAGCTCTTCTGGATCATCAAGAACGGCATCCGAATGACCGGAATGGCCTCCTACGGGAAAGTGCGCGACGATGACGAAATCTGGTCACTGGTTGCCTTCGTTCAGCGAATGCAGAAGATGACGCCGGATAAGTACAAGGAGATGGAGCAGTCGGTGGCTTCCGCGTCGGGCGCCTGACCATGGCGATTGTGGCGACGTCGCAGGGCGCGGCCGGGCCAAGCTCCAGGATTTTGAAGTCGTGCACTTGTACCGGCGTAGTTTGGCCCATGGGACTAAAGTTGGCGGGGATGATATCCGCGACGCAACAAACACGCAGTATCGAAAAGAGAGAGCCCGGGTCCTCGCGATAGCCGGGTATTTCTTTGCGGGCCACGATGTCGGTCGCCCAAGGCGTACCTGCGCGTGCCGTTATTTAGCAACCGGGCGCGGTTTCCACGCGAGCAGGGTTACGGCCGCCGGCGAGGTCACGGCCTGGACGCGCACGGCCGAGAGCGTCAAGGTCGTCGTGAGCTGGTCCGAACCCTACCTAAACAAAGCGGGTCAGGATCTCGCCGACATCGCGTCGTGCTGGTGCTGCGCACCCGAGGAGGCCGCGCGCAGGCTCAGTCCCGGCGGCGGGATCTACTACAAGATACAAGAAGACGACGTTCGACGGATCGTCGCCCATCCACGCAGCATGATCGGCAGCGATGGGCTCCTCATGACACTCGTCCGCATCCCAGACTTTGGCGGACTTTCCCCGTATTCTCGGCCAGTACGTACGAGAGCTCAAGTTGCTCACATTGCCGCAGGCAGTTCGTAAGATGACTTCACTACCTGCTGCGGTTTTCGGCCTTGAGGATCGCGGTGTACTAAAAGAGGGGGCTATGGCAGACTTGATCTTTGACGACAACCTTGTCGTCGACGAAGCGACTTACGACCGGCCACTTCAGCCGTCGGTCGGAATTCGGTCGGTCGTCGTGAATGGCGGACTTGTTTGGTCCAACGGTGCCCCGACCAGAGCAATGACCGGGCGCGTGTTGCAGCACCGGGCAAGTGAGAAAACGTAGTTTTTCGGGGCAAGCGTTACATCGCACAGCCTGCGTAGACCAAGGAGCGAGCCCGGCGCGCTCCGTGTCCCTATCGGAAACTCAAACTCGAACATATTGATGACCCAGGCCGGTGAGGAGGAAGCCGAGCTGCTGGCGGCGGATCAGCTTCATATGCAGAGCCGACTTGCGGAATTGCGATTGGTGCCAGCGTGATCGCGTTGTCCAAAATAGCCTCAGGCTTGGGTCTGCTCGTTTCACGATGGGCAGCGTTCGTGTTGTCGTCTTAGACTCGCGCTCGCGAGCTTATGCTTGCTGCCGGCGGCGACCCGGACAGCCGTATTGAGCGGCCGGAGCAGTGCTCAGACCCTGGTTTGATCAGCGCAAGCGCGAGCTGCGAGATTAGCTTATGTGAGTTGTGTATAGCCGCCGCTGGTGACGATCAGGGTTGCAATCCCTTGTTTCGCAAGCGTATCCAATGCAAACCGGTCTCGCGCGGCGACCCTATCGGGATTCACCGCAAGTCGCCCAAGCGGGTCGCCCACCACGATGTCCGTTCCAGCATTGTAGATCGCAAGGCGCGGTCTCGGCATAAATGCAGAACCTTCGCATGGTCGCGGAAAGCCTGGTGGAAGCCCCTCCGATGTTCATGGCAACACGCGTTCGCCCGCAAGCGCTTGACGCGTCGCCGCGATTGTACCCGGCGACGGCAAGGCGCATGTGATGATCTTCGTGGCATAATGTGCGGACGCTTACATTCAAAAGAGCCTGTTTGCACTATATCGTGTACGAGAGCATGATGGTTGGCCGACGGTGTCCTCCATGGACGATCGCGTGCAGTTTAGCCTTTTGAGAACGCGATCGGAGTCACTGTTGCGCTCTTGAGAAACTAGGAACCGAACATGAGCGCGCAGCGGCTGAACTTCTTTTTAATGATTACTTTGGCAGGAGCGGTGGCCGGCTCTGCCTGGGGCCAAACGGTAGCACCCGAAGTTGGGACGGGGAACGGTGGGGCGCGAGGCACAGCAGCAATTCCTGATTTTTCCGGCATATGGGCCCATTTGACGTGGCCCGACTTCGAGCCGCCGCTCACCGGTGCGGGCCCGGTGACGAACCGGTCCCGACGTGGTGGTGTGAGCGACGCTTACGAACTGGTCGGCGATTACACCAATTCGATCTTGAAGCCGCATGCCGCCGAAATTGTCAGGAAGCACGGTGAAATTTCGCTAACCAGGGTGCCCTATCCGACTCCGAGCAATCAGTGTTGGCCTGGAGGCGTGCCATTCGTTCTTTACAATATAGGCATGCAGATGCTCCAGCAGCCGGACAAAATCACGATTCTCTATTCCAACAATCATGAAGTCCGCCATGTGCGCATGAACCAACCGCATCCACCACACGTGACGCCGACCTGGTATGGGGATTCCATCGGCCGCTACGAGGGCGACACGCTGGTGATCGATACCGTGGGGATCAAGATCGGGCCGTTTGCCATGGTCGACATGTACGGCACGCCGCACAGCGAGGCTCTGCACGTGGTGGAGCGTTATCGGTTGCTCGATTACGAAGCCGCAAAGGAAGCGGAAGAACGCGGCCAGAGAGAGCTTTCCCGCTACGGGCGAGATCCTGGTCTCGCACGCAACCCAGATTACAAGGGCGAGGGGCTGCAGCTCGAATTCACCGTAGAGGATGACGGCGTCTTTACCAAGCCCTGGTCAGGTGCCATAAGCTATCGACGCCCGTTGGGCGAGTGGCCTGAAATGGTCTGCGCCGAAAATCCCGATGGACATTTTCCCGGAAAGCGCACCGCTGTGCCGACCGCCAACAAGTCGGATTTCTAAGCGAAGAGCACGCCGTTCCGCGCTACGAGGCTCAATCGGCCTGGATGCCAGCTTCCTTCACTATATTTTTGAAGCGCACGGTATCAGCTTTAATGCGCGTCTCGAAATTGGCAATGCTCATCGGCATCGTATCCGCGCCGCCAACGGCGAAGAGGTTCCGGATGTCGGCCGTTACTAAGATCTTTTGGATCTCATCGTGCAGCTTCTCGATAATCGGCTTGGGTACATTCTTGGGGGCAAACATCGCGACCCAATTGGAGGCATCTATCTTGGGCACCCCCTCTTCCCGCAGCGTCTTCCATTCCGGATTAAAGCTCGATCGCTTTGAGGTCGTGACCGCAAGTGCGCGAACACGTTTGGACTCGAGAAACGGCACCACTGAGGAGATTGCGAGCAGCCCGAGCGGTATATCGCCGGCCGCAACCGCCGTCGCCGCCGGTGCACCGCCTCTGTAGGGAACGTGGAGCAGCTTGATGCCCGCCTCAAGTTCCAGTTGTTCGATGGTGATGTGATTGAACGTGCCGGTTCCCGGAGATGCAATGCCAAGCGTCTCCGGTTTCCCTGTGGCTGCCACAATAACATCCTTGATCGATTGATAGCGCGAATCGCCATTAGTCGCGAGCACTAATGGAGTGTCGCTCAACATGGCAACGGGAGTGAGATCACGTTCGACGTCGTAGGGCAGTTTCTTGTAAAGGACCGGATTGATCGTGAACTCGGCGATTGTGCCGACCAGGAGTGTATATCCGTCAGCCGGTGCACGCACTGCTGCTGTTATAGCAATAAAACCGTTACCACCAGGCCGATTTTCCACGATGAAAGACTGGCCCAACACACCAATGAGTTTTTGCCCGACGAGTCGAGCGGCAATGTCGGCGACACCACCAGGCGCATAGGGTACGATGATGCGAACCGGCCTCGAGGGATAGCTTTGGGCTTCCGCCGGTGCCGGAGGCCCGAGAACTAATGCGGCCCACAACCAAATGACCACGCGCATGTGCCCTCCGCAGATCGCGCCGTCGAATATTGGGCGAGGCTGACGCGCGATGAAGCTATCCCAATTCCGGCTCACTTCGGAAGAGGAGGAAGCGTCGGTAGTAGATTTAGATTCCGAGCTGCATTCTCCCGGACAAGTCGCCACTGGGCAGGTTTTCGAAGCTAACCTGTCGCGCCGTATCTGCCCCGGGGCGATGGTCTGTGAGAAACTTTTACCTTAAGGAACTGCACGTTTTCGGGTAACCGGCGGTCACCGTTTTAACGAACGAGCTCTATCCAAGATGCATTTGTCATGCGAGCCAGAACTATTGCCACGCACCCCGAAGAAAGCGACAAGGGTAGCGCTGTGCCACCGCGCTTCAGTTCCTCGGTAACGATTCGCCGATCCGGTTCGTCGATCGTGGCAAGACCGCGTCGTCGAAACTCTGCCAACAACGTCGAATTACCGCGGCTGGAACAGCCTGAAATCGTGACAAAGTTTTCCATGGAGATTGCCGGTGTGCCCTACATAGGTGCCGACTTGCGGCGCCGCAGAAGTCGGCGGCGTTGGGTCACTCGTGACGGTCTTGGTCCACGGAGCCGGTCACCGTGTTGGGCGCCCGGATTTCGGCGTCTGTCTCCGTGGGCCAACTTTGGTATCTTCATCAGCGCACTGTGCGAGCGAGTACGCGCGCGGTCCGCTGGTCAGTCATGGCGAGGACGTGCGGAACAAGGCTAAGAGTTTGATCAAAGGCTGCCGTTGCGGAGGTTTTAGCATTCCATGACGTGGCTCGTCCGATGGCAGAAGTGCGTCGCACCGTTGCGGGGTCAAGTGCGGTGATCAAAATTACTCGCGGCGTCCGCCACGGGACCTCTCGTTCCAAATCTTCACCTGCTCCAGTGCCCGTATCACCTCCTCCGGGGTCGCTTGCTTCGAGGCGGCCGCGTACAAGTCCCTGATCCAGGTCTCCTCCACAGTTGCCGCGTCCCGGGCGAGGATCAAGTACATTAGGCCGCCAGCGGCGTCGCGAGCTGAATATTGGCCCTTGAACAACAAGGCGCCGAACACCGCCTGAGCCTGATATTGGCCCTTGTCAGCTGCAAGCGACAACCAGCGGATTCCCTGTTTCGTATCCTTGTCCACGCCCTGGCCGTCGAGATACATGCTGCCAAGACGGTACTGGGCGTCCCGATCGCCAAAATAGCTTGCCGCATAGTTCAACATGTCTCGGGCGCGGACCGCGTCGGGCTTTATATTCGAATTGGGAATGCCCGTTAGATAATAGCAAGCGAGCCTCACAAAGGCGTTGGCCACGAAGCGTGCTTGCGCGGTGCCCGCGGGTTCATCGGCGTGGGAATCGGCAATGCCGCCGAAATACTCGAAAGCGAGCTGAGAGTTCTGCTTTACTCCGTCGCCGTCGGCATACATGCGGCCAAGCTGCCAAGCCGCCCTAACGTCGCCGTCGCGAGCTCGGTCCTCTAGCAACTTCGTTGCCGCCCCAATATCGCCAAGCTGCCGCACACGGAACCACATTCTCAGATCAGCAGGTGCCCCATCCTCTGGGGACGCGCCTTGGCCGACCGCGGGAGCGCTATTAGGACTTCTGGTGCCGTCAAGGGCGTAGGCACTGGTCAGCCCGAGGTGGAGTCCGACCAACGCAGCCAAAAAAATGCACCGATTCATGATGCTCTCCTTGGTCAGCCGGAAGGCTCAAAATACGTGCCTTCGGTAGCGCGTGGACTTGCAATTACTCCCGGACCAACCTGGCGACGGCTCGCATATCGACAGCATGCACCCGGCCGACCAACGACGTTGCGTGATAGTAAACCGGAAATGTTAAGGGATACGACACACCCACCGCCATTTCGCCCCGGCGGCTTCGGTAAACTTCTTAGAGACCAATTATCAATATAAGCCGCATGCCGGCACGCTCGGAAGAGCCATCAGGGCATTCCGTGGGTTGGAAAGTGGCTACCAATACGAATATTGCGGGAGTGTTGCATTCCGGACACTCGGCTTCCATGGCACTCGGGATGGAGCCGCACAAGATTCAGCGCTCTCAGCTTCATTTTGCCGGGAGTACAGCGATGGCCTCAATTTCGATCAGTGCGCCTTCACGAGCGAGCTTTTGAATTTCCAGCGTGGTGCTGGCGGGCGGTGCCGCGGTGTTCACGTACTTGTCATGGATTTCGCGGAAGATTGGAAGTTGGACACGGATGTCCGTCAGATAAGTGTTGAGCTTGACTGTCCATGCGACCGCCAGCGCTTTCGACGGCTGCATTCAAATTCTCGAACACTGGTCTGAGTACGAAAATCCGTCCCCTGTTTCCCAGTTGCGTCGCAACCGAGCTGGCCGGCTATGAAAAGGATGCGACCAGGCGTGTTGGCCTCAACCACCTGAGTGTAGCCGGGCGGTTTTGGCATGGTCGGGGGATTATTGTAAGTGACGCTCGGTGTCGAGCTTTGTGCCATTGCGGCATCCGGAACGACGAGAAGCGCGCCGGCGAGACAGATCGACCGAGCAAGTAACGAACATCTACGATCCGAATGGCGCCCGAGTGGAATTGCTTCAGCTAGTGCAGGACTCGCTTCACGCCCAGGCGACGAACCGCTGGAAATAGCTTTGGGAGGGGGAACCGCTGAGGTCTTGCGGACGTGACCAAGCCCTGTTTGATGCGCCGCCTCCGACCCTGGCGATTACGATGGACCGAACTCCGTTCGCCACCCCTCAAAAGTCCGGCTCGTCGGCTTTCGGAACGTCCGACTCCCGGTTGTTGTAATATTCGTTCCGATTTTCGGCACAGACGCTTTCTGCGACGCTGTCTCCCCCCGGGGCATAGGTCAAGGTCGCGGTCCAGGGCATTGTGAAAACGCCTTCATCCTCGATCGCCACATGCAGCTGCAAGAACTTCTCGTTGCGGCGCCTGGTCCAGACATCGCCATTGACCATCCAATTCTCTTTCGCGTTCCGTTCCAGCGCGTCTTTCACGTCGTCGTAATCACGCAGCCTGTAGCGTTCCACGATGTGTAATTTGTCCGTATAGGGAGTGCCAAACAGGTCGATCATCGCATACTTGCGATCAGTCTTGACCGCGACGGTGTCGATCACGAGGGTATCGCCCTCATAGTGGCCGACCGAATCTCCGTACCAGGATGGCGTCAGCGGTGACGGATGGGGCTCGTTCAGGCGCACCCGGCGCACTTCATTGTTATAGCCGCCGTACAAGATCGTGATCCTGTCCGGCTGCTGCATTAACTGTATCGTACCCAACTTGTAAATGAACGGCATTGGCGAGGGCCAACACTGATTCGAAGGGTTCGGGAACGTAATGCCGGCAAGCGACATTTCGCCGAATTTCTTTACGACCGCCGCCGCCCAGGGCTGCAAGATTGGACTTTCGTAATCCCCGACCAGTTGGTCGTAGTTGCTGATGCCCACCTTGCTGGCGGGTAAAGCCGCCGAGCCGCCCTCGGTCTGTGGCCGCTGCTCCGGCCAACGCGAAAGGTTGGTGATCGGGCCAGGGCCCAAGGCAGGCGGTTCGAACCAGGGAAAGACCGGGTGAGTCCATACGCGTGTAAAGTTTGGAACCGTTGCGGCACTGTGTGTTGCGCTGGCGGCGGCTCCCGTCGCCGAAGGCGTTTGCCCCACCGCGGGCATTGCGGCCGCCGTTGCCGTTGCCAAAACCAAGAGGAAATTCCGTTGCCTATACATCGGTCACCTCTTCTTCATGAGCATTGCCTGTCGTAATCCGGCTGCGCGCACTTCCTGTTCTGGCAATTCGCCGGTCAAAGCTAGGCGGACAGCGATGCGCCCACTGCCTACGCGACACGATAGGTAACCCGTAGCACCGCTGGCGGCTTCAAGAGTCCACGAAGCGGATGTTCTTTCGTCACCGCCGGGCCCGTTGTCGGGCCCGCGAAGACGAGTGCTCGACCATCACGTTGCCCTGAGAGCCATTCCGGCTCATGCGCTTGCCCGCACCGAGAGGATGACGGGCGCCGCGCGCCGGGGCCCCAGCGCACAGAGCTGGGCATACGCTTACCGAGTTGCCTGTTCCGGCGCCCGCTGCACGATCTCGATACGCGCGCCCCACGGATCGGTGATGTAGGTGATGATCACGCCGGTGGCTTCATTCCTGCGCGGCGGCTCGTCGAGCTTGATCCCCTCTGATTCGATCTTACGCACAAAGGCAGCGTGGTCGTTCACGTCGACGCCAAAGTGGTCGAGCACGCGACCCTTGGTTGGTGCCTGATTGGTATCAGCTTTGGCGAAGCGTATTTGCGCGCCCGGAATATCAACGACCGGAGCGTTATTACGGGTGCCGGCCTTCCCGCCAAAGGTCTTTGCATACCAAGCCTGTGCCTTGGAAATTTCGGCTTCAGGCAGGAAGAGGTGAATGTGCTCGTGTTTGATCGGCACCGACTGGGTCTTGTCTTCGAGAATTTCGATGCGCAGGCCGTCCGGCGTCTCCACGAATGCCTGGTCAAGCCGGTTGTTGTTGCCGGGCAGCACCGGCACGCCGGCCGCCTTCCACTGTGCGACGCGCTCCCCCACATTGTTGACGATGAAACCCACGTGATTCACCACCGAACCCTGGCTGCCGCCGTTTCCAGGCGCATTTCCGAGCGTCAGGTTGATGCGCATAGCAGGGAACAGCAACGACTGTGCATTGCCTGCGACCGGCTGCCCGCCCATTCCGACGAAGATTTTCTTGTTGGCCTCCGCGTCTTTCGACGCGAGGTGCCAATGACCCATGGTGACGCCCGCTTCGTTGAATGGGGCATATTGGGCGTCGGCGGTACCGGCCGCCAGTGTTGATGCAATGAAGAGCCCAGCGATTACCGTCCTCATGAATGCCTCCCTTATATGGTTCTCGCGCCTTTCGGCGGAATGCCTGGCATTTTGGCATATGTGCGGACGCTTGTCCGCTCCGCCGATGCGGTGGCCGACGCTGCGCCACTGTCCGTAGCACTGCACGCTGCTGAACGGCCTCGAACACTGAAAGCATAGGTTTCTTTGGAGAGCGCTTCGCAGGCGAACAGATATTGGCTAGTGATGTCGGCGATGGTCAACGGATAGCAACAGTTCCGATCGGCGAGCATGAACTCGCCCTTGTAATCGGCGCACCACAGACCGTTGGTTGGTTGGGGACGAAAAGCGCGGTTCCCTTGGCTCTGTTCCTGCGTCCCATTCTGCGCTTGACCAGGCCGTGGCGATCGAGAACCGCATGGACCGTGCTCATCGCCGGCGTGGGCACATCCGGATAGAGCTGGGCCAGCTTCTCCCTGATCTTCGGCCCGCCCCAGGTCGACCCTGCCTCCAATCCGGCATGCGCTGCTTCGCTTGCTCGTAAGGTGTGATAGAATGCAGCTTCGCGGGTGACGTTTAGCGACCCGGAACTCGCCCACGTGGGATTAACGGACGAGCAGACACGGGAGCAGGGATATCGAATTCGCGTGATGCGATGGTTATATTGCGAGAATGACCAGGCCCAAGCCGAACGGATGACCGACGGCCACCTCAAGGTCGTGACCAGCGGGCGCGGCCGCATCTTTGGAGCGATTATTGTCGGGGCGCATGCCGGCGAGTCAATTGCTCGGCGCGTGCTCGCCATCGGTCAGAGCCTCAATATTCGCGCCAATCCCGAGATGGTTGTCCCTTCTCCGACCCTCGGCGAGATCAACAAACGCGTCGCGATGATGTTTTTCGCACCCGCTGCGACAAGCCCGATATTGCGTCGCATCATCCGATAGCTCCGCCGAGGATAATGGGAATGGAGCCGACCCACGACGATCTCGACCCGCCTGCAGCCGCCCCGGCAGCGCCGCTGCGCATCCGTTTCGGCCTGTCAGCCAAGCTCCTGGTGCTGACCGTTCTGTTCGTGATGCTGGCGGGGGGGTGCATCTACACGTCGTCGATCGCGCAATTCCGTCTGACCTGGCTCGCCAACAAGCTCAGCGCCGCGCACACCGCCGCCCTGGCCTTCGACGCTGCGCCTGAGGTGCCGGACGAGCTGTCACGGCAGATTCTCAACAGCATTGGGGCAAGAGCACTCGCCATGAAAATGGGCCAGCAGCGCCGGCTGCTCGCTACCACCGAGCCGCCGAGCGAAGTGCTCCAGGAAGTCGATATTCGCGACATGAGGCCCCTGCGAGCCATCATTGAGGCGTTCCGCACATTGTTGGTGGCGACCGATGGGGATCTCTTGCGCGCCGTGGGGCCGGCCCCGGTGGGCGGCCAGTTCGTCGAGATCGTGATTGCCGAAGGCCCGCTGCGGAGCGCAATGTTGGCTTATTCGCGCACCGTGATGCTGCTTTCGCTGGTGATCTCGGCAATTACGGCAGCGCTCGTCTACTTTGCGCTTCACTACCTGTTCGTTCGACCGCTGCGCCGCATCACCGCCAATATGATTAGTTTCCGCGACGATCCGGAAGATCAAGCGCGTATATTGGCGCTGACGTCGCGGCGTGATGAGATCGGTTTGGTCGAGCACGAACTTGCCGAAATGCAACGCGACCTCACCAATACTCTGCGCGAGAAGACGCGCCTCGCCAAGCTTGGGCTGGCGGTGTCGAAGATCAACCATGATCTACGCAACCTTTTGGCGTCCGCTCAGTTGTTTTCGGACCGGTTGGCGAGGCTCCCGGATCCCCAGGTGCAACGCTTCGCGCCCAAGCTGATGCGGGCGCTTGAGCGAGCGATCGCCTTCTGCCAGTCCACGTTGTCTTACGGGCGCGCCCAGGAGCCGCCACCCGACCGGCGGCCCGTTGCGCTGATGGAACTCGTCGAAGATGTGCGCGAGACGCTCGGACTGCAGGCTGATTCCCGGATCGGCTGGATCACGTCGATCGAACGCGGCCTGACCGTCGACGCGGACCCCGATCAACTGCTGCGCGTCCTCATCAATCTGGCGCGCAACGCCATGCAGGCGCTGGAGAGCCGCGCCCCGAACGATCCCGCGCGCGATCAGATCCGGATCACCGGGCGGCGCGAGGGGGCTGTGGTGTTGATCGAGATTGCCGACACAGGTCCGGGTATCTCGGATCAGGCGCGGGCGCATCTGTTCGAGGCGTTCCAGGGGTCGACGCGGTCCGGGGGCGCCGGGCTCGGCCTCGCGATCGCGAACGAACTCATACATGCCCACGGGGGCGAGGTTACGCTGGTGGACGGAACCATCGGGGCGACATTCCGCCTGAAAATCCCGGATCGCCCGATCCCGCTTCACGAGCGACGCAGCGAACGCGCTCACGCGTAAGCTCGCCAGGGGCAGTATCGGCTCGACCATTCACTGGAATATGAGCGCAGCGAACTTGCCCACGTGTAGGCTGGCCGGGCGAAAAACGCCG
>Ga0126375_10000191_pt1 | contig 14607 bp, 12 predicted proteins | sample PanSoiMetPlot_14_FD_109577 | JGI IMG/M metagenome (GOLD analysis project Ga0126375, IMG submission 109577) | Tropical forest soil microbial communities from Panama - MetaG Plot_14 | ecosystem: Environmental > Terrestrial > Soil > Tropical forest | place: Panama | collected 2016-02-17 | reverse complement strand
CTGACCTTTTGTTCCGCGGCATGCTAGGCGCCGCTAATGTTCCTTTTGCGGACGTGAAGCTGGCGACGCAAGGCGCCGATCTCGATCGCTATAAATCTTTGGTTGCGGGGATCACCGATGCCGCGGTGGTGTCCAATGAGTTCGAGGCGGTGATGCCATCAAATATCAAGGTGCTTGCCAAAGGCGGCAGCGCGGTACCAAAGTTCATTCGGTTGTGCATAGCAACCAGCAGCAAGGTTCTGGCCGAGCGCCGGGACGATCTCGTCAAATTCGTCGCGGCGGAAATGGACGCCTACAAATATGCGGCCACCCACCGTAACGAGACCATCAAGATCGCTCACGAAATGACCAACGCTAAGCCGGACGACACGCGTGCTGAATTCATCTATGACCAGGCGGTCCGCGAAAAGCAGATCGACCCGACGCTGGCGATTCCGGCCGACCGCATCGATTGGATGCAGGAATTGTTCGTCAAAGCCGGTGTAGTTCCGAAGGCTGTGCCGACACGCTCGCTGATCGACGCCAGCGTGCGGGACGACGCGACCAAACTAGTCGGGAAATAAACGTGCCAGGCCCTACTGCAGCATCGTGATGCGCCGGCCCGCGGCTTCCGGACGGGGCAATTGCGCATGTGCGGCCTTCATGCGCGCGAGTGTGCGCATGATTGTGGCTGGAAACGGTGTGACTTTCTTCGCCGTCATGTCGACGTGCAGCGTCATGTTTTCCGAAGTCGCCGAGACCCAGCCCTCGGTCGCGTGAAACAATTGCTCGAAATAATGGATGCGCTTTGAATCGTAGTCGAGCAGCTGGAACGTAACGCGAACCGGATCATCTTTCTGCAGCTCGCGCACGTAGCGCACGTGCACTTCGGCGGTGAAAGTCGAATGCTTGTGATTTTTGAGATAGTCGGCGCCAATGCCAATGAGCTCATAGACCTCATCGACCGCACGATCGAATAGCACGTTGTAGTAAGCCATATTGAGATGGCCGTTGTAGTCGATCCATTGTGACTCGACTCGCATTAGAGATGAAACAAATGGGGCGAAGAAGACTGGTTCGAGATCGATACGGTCAAGCATCGTATTCTAGGCTGAAATCGGGTAAACCGCCTTTTCGCCGCTCAACACCCGCGCGACATCGGTCGCACATTTGGTCTGCAGTTCGATTAGGGCTTCGATCGAATACCACGCAGTGTGCGGAGAGATGATGACATTGTCGCGGCCAAGCAGCGGTGAATCCTTGGCAAGCGGCTCTGCTGCCACGACGTCAAGTCCAGCGCCGCCAACGTGGCCGGAATCGAGCGCGGCGATCAGCGCCTGCTCGTCGATCAACTGGCCGCGCGCCGTATTCACGATGTAAACGCCTTTCTTCATTTTTGCGAAGGCAGCAGCGTTCATCATGCCGCGTGTCGCCGGTAGCAATGGCGCGTGCACCGATACGTAGTCGGAAGTCTCCAGCAGCGTGTCGAAGTTAACGCTCTCGACACCGGCGGCCTTAAATATGTCGGGCTTAACGTAAGGATCGTAAGCGGTCACCTTGATGCCGAAGGCCTGCGCTTTGGGTGCGACAAGACGGGGGATATGGCCGAACCCGACGAGACCAAGCACCATGCCCTCGATGCGCCGGATCGGCACAATGGCCGGCATCTCCCAGCGTCCACTCTGTACCAGCTTATTGGACAGCGGAATTTTCCGAATTAACGCAAGTAGCAGTGCCATCGCGTGGTCGGATACTTCGTGAATGCAGTAGTCCGGCACGTAATTGACAGCGATGCCTTTCTCTTTGGCGGCCATGAGATCAATATTGTCGACGCCGAGCCCAAAACGGCCGATCGCCTTGCAGCGCGTGAGTTGCGCAAGCACCTCGCGCGTGAGCTTGGCGTACGTCACAAGAACGGCGTCGGCGTCCTTGGCGACCGCTACAATGTCATCAGCGTTGGCGCTCTTTGACATCCGATAGGTCGGGTTGAGCCGTGCGAGCGCCGCCTTGGCCGGATCGAGCGAGGGAAAAACGGTGTCGGTGATAGCAATTACAGGGCCGACCATTGCAAACTCCGAACGCATTAGAACGCGGCGCAAACTACGGCAGTCACGCCTGCGCGTCCATCTCCGCCTGCGATAAGCCAGCGATTTCAATGAGTCAGTGTATTAATCTAAATTAACGACGTCCGAGCTGTCTTGGGCTGTCCTGTCAAAAAATGGAGAAGGCGGCATGCTTTCGAGGCGCATACTCGCTTGTTCTCACGGCGACAAGGTCGCGTGGGTTTCGCTCAACTAGGAAGCCCCGGCCGAGTGACAGTCCACCCAAGGACTTTGCAGCCAATCCTGGCAATTGGGTTTGGGCTGCGCGACGAAGCGAAAGCCTTTCTTTGCGAAAGTGCGGATGAGGTTCTGCTTCTCGCCGGGGTCGCCGATTGCCTTTCGCACGGCATTTATTCGGCTGGTCAAGGTCGATTCCGAAACAATTCGGCCGCCCCACACCGAAGCGAAAAGGTCGTCCTTGCTGACCACGCGCTCGCGATTCTCGACAAGATAGATCAAGACGTCGAAGATCTGCGGTTCGACGGCAACAAGCCGGTTGCCTCGCCGCAATTCGCGCCGATCTGTGTCGAGCAGGCAATCTTCGAAATTTATTTGCAAGGTCGCTCTGTTGGTCGGGCTAGTTCCAAAGCGGCTCCAAATCCTGCGCCGTGCGCTGGCCGAAAAAGCGCTGGATTTCGTCGAGACTGAGGGTGGGCCTGATGCGCCGCGCTTCGGCCAGCGCTCCGTGCGCTTCCGTCTCGCGTCCAAGCTTCGTCAGTGCCCAGGCAGCGACAACGCGCGCTGTATAAAGGCGACCGTCGCGCCGTGCCGCTGATGACGCCTCCGCCAATGCCTCCTCGAATCGACCGGCACGCCCGAGCGCGTAGGCAAGGATCATGCTCCAGAAGGTCAATCGAAAATCCTTGGGGCTCGATCGCATGCCGAATTGCATACTCTGGATGCCTTCGTCGAAGCGGCCGAAAAGAACAAGTGACGCACCGAGGGCCACGTGTGCTTGTGCGTTGCTCGGGTCGAGTTCGAGTGCTCGGCGCAACAGTTCCACGCCGCGCTTATGTTCGCCAATATCAGCGAAAGCGCAGCCGGCAAATCCGAGGACATCGGAGGCGTTCGGATCTATGGTCACTGCGCGCTCAGCCTCATTGAGCGCTTCTTTTCTGGCGGCAACAAGGTCCGGGACAAGCGAAAGGTTGGCTCCGAACGCATTGAGCAAAGCTATAAATGCGCGCGCCAGTGCAAAGTTCGCGTCGATCGCAATCGCCTGACGCGATCTGTCTAGCGCCTCGGCAACCGACTCTTCGTTCCAACCCTGCATGGCGATGGCGCCGGCCGCACGACGAAAATGGGACCAGGCGTCGACGCTTTCGATTCTTCGCCGCTGAATAACCGAGAAATCTGCTTTGGTCAGCGCCGGCTCCAGTTCGACCATAATGCGGCGAGCGATCTCGTCCTGTAGGTCAAGCGTGTCGCCGCGTTCCACGTCATAGCGCCCGGCCCACAGTTGGTTGCCGCTTTCGGCTTCGACGAGTTGAACAGCGACCCGCACGCGATTAGTCGAGCTGCGTGCGCTGCCGGTGACGACGTAGCGGACTCCCAGTTCGGCACCGACCCGCCGCGTATCGGTCGGCCGCTGCGCATATGCGAATGAGGACGCGCGGGCGATGACAAAAAAACCCGGCACACGTGCCAGCAGCGCGATAATGTCCTCGGTGAGACCGTTGGCGATCAGTTCGAGTGCGCGGTCCTCCGACAGATTTTCGAATCGCAGAACCGCGATTGATGGCCGGTCCGAGATAAGTGGCGGCAGGGAATCGACGCCCTCCGTTTCGGGCCCATTCCGATCTTCGGTCCCCTTGGCCCGCGCTTCCTGCTGCACCTCGCCGACGAAGCGGATGCCCTTGCGGGCCGAGGTTCTTATCAAGTTCTGCTCTTTGCCGCTGTCGCCGACGGCTTTGCGCACCGCGTTGATGCGGCTGTCCACGGTCGAATCCGAAACTACTCGGCCGCCCCACACCGACGCAATGAGGTCATCCTTGCTGACCACGCGATCGCGATTTTCAATCAGGTAAACCAAAAGGTCGAAAACCTGCGGCTCAATGGCCACCTGCGCGCCGTCAGCGCGCAACTCCCGGCGTTCACAATCCAGCGTGAAATTATTGAATAAAAACAGCACGTTGCGCCCCCCGCAACTAAACGGCTGCCAGATCATAGCGGTTGGCCGTTTAAAGCGAAATCAAGACTTCCTCAAGGACAAATCAAGCACGCCTCAAAGCCTTTAGTGCGTGCAAGGCGCATTCATGAGGCCGGAAAATCGAACGGAGTCATGCCATGCAGGTCGATAGTACGCGCCGCGACATTGATCGCTGCCGCCATGAGCTGCTTACTTGCCGCGCTCAGAGCAGCACCCAGTTCTTCAAAAAGCTGGGCCGCGTCGCCCGACCGCTACTCGGAGCGGTCGCGATCGTCACAGCATACGTTTCCGCCTTGCGGATCATGTCGCTGCCGGCGTCGGCCGAGGTTCCCGGTGCCATTGCGGCGCCCGGCGAAATCCTGGTCACAACCGTCCACGCGGTCGGCGCTCAGGTCTATGAGTGTCAATCCGATTCCGCGGGCAAGCTCGCTTGGCAATTCCGCGAACCAATTGCAACGTTGCTCATCGACGGTAAAACGGTCGGCCGGCACTACGCAGGCCCGACTTGGGAGCTGAGCGATGGCAGCGCCGTGAGCGCCAAAGTTGCCGCGCGTGCACCCGGAGCCAGCCCGAACGACATTCCACTCCTCAAGCTTGAGGCTACAGCGTGGCACGGTGTGGGAAAGCTCAACGGCGTCACGACGATCCAACGGCTCAACACGGGCGGTGGCAGCGTCGAGGCGGGGTGCGACTCGCCGGGCACATTTCTGAGCGTGCCGTACACGGCCGACTACACTTTTTATTAGAGAAAAAGTGGCCAATCACATTGAACTTGCGAATGGAGGATGTGATGCACACCGATAATGTTCGCCGCCTCAAGAACGGCACCATCGACATCGATTTTTATCGCCGGCAAGCCTTCCTTCTACGAAGAGAGGCCACGAACAAATTGTTCCCAGGCGCCGGACAATTCGGGCGTGCGTTCATCAGAGCCGCGGCGATCGTCACGACCTACGCTCTGCTGTTGCCACGCGATCCGCTGCCGCCCGGCACGAGCTCCATATTCGTGTCGTCCAATATTCCACTGATTCCAACCGAACCGAACGAATAGATCGAAAAGGGAAGGAGACGTTTATGAGGAAACTTATCGCGCTTCTGTATGGAATCGTGGCCTACCTCGCGTTTGCAGCCACGATTGTCTATGCAATAGGATTTGTCAGCGGAATCGGGGTGCCGAAGACAATCGACTCTGGGCTTGCCGGAGACCCGATGCAGTCGATCATAATTAACGTGCTACTGATGTCGCTTTTCGCAATCCAGCATAGCGTCATGGCGCGGCCGCAGTTCAAGAAATGGTGGACGCGTTTCGTGCCGGCGGCAGTGGAACGCAGCACCTTCGTGCTGTTTTCAAGCCTCGCGCTCATGCTGTTGTTCTGGCAGTGGCGGCCAATACCCGCAATTGTGTGGCAGGTGACCAATCCGCAAATCGCAGCCGCGCTTCTGTGCCTGAGCTTCCTTGGCTGGGTGCTGGTGTTCGTCAGCACCTTCCTGATCAACCACTTCGAATTGTTTGGCCTGCATCAGGTCGCCAACAATCTCGCAGGCAAGCCGATGCCGGAGGTGCGCTTCAAAACGCCGATGCTCTACAACCTGGTCCGTCATCCGATTTATCTCGGCTTCATCATCGCCTTCTGGGCGACGGCGGTGATGACCGCGGGGCACCTGCTTTTTGCCGCGGCAACGACGGCCTACATCTTCGTCGGGATCGCGCTCGAGGAACACGACCTGATCGCAGTATTTGGCGACGAATATCGCCGGTATCGGCAAAGGGTTTCGATGATCGTTCCTTTCTTCGGGAGATCGGCGTAGGACGCGGCCGGCGCGTGGCGGCGTAGCCGATCACGACGGTTGTCCCCGCAACCCGACACCGCCGACCTCGTTTCATCCCACCCTTGTCCTCTGCTAACGTTTGTCCCGGACCTAGCAGAGGACAATCACATGGTTTTGACGCAAGTCGCTGCCGAGCAGAAGGCCAAAAATCCTGCAGCGATTAGAAAAGTGGTTGCAGAACTCACCGCGGCCTTTGGCAATCGCGTCGTGACATCGCAAGCGGTGCGCGAGCAACATGGCAATACCGTCACCTGGATTGCCAACCAGCCGCCCGATGCCGTCGTCTATCCACAAAGCACCGAAGAAGTACAGCGGATCGTCCGCATCTGTGGGGAAAATGGCGTTGCCATTATCCCCTTCGGAGTTGGGACGTCGCTTGAAGGGCACGTCAATGCGCCGGTTGGGGGCGTGTCGATTGATTTCCGCGACATGAACAGCATTCTTGCGGTGCATGCCGAGGATCTTGATTGCATCATCGAGCCCGGCATCACGCGAAAGGCGCTCAACGAGCAGCTGCGTGACAGCGGCCTTTTCTTTCCGATCGATCCTGGCGCCGACGCTTCGCTTGGCGGCATGGCGGCGACGCGCTGTTCCGGCACCAATGCCGTGCGCTATGGGACCATGAAAGACAACGTTGTCGCGCTCAAAGTGGTGCTGGCGAACGGGGAGGTGATCGATACTGCGCGGAGGGCGAAAAAGACCGCCTCCGGTTACGACCTAACACACCTCATTGTCGGTTCGGAAGGTACACTCGGCGTCATTACGCAGCTCACATTGAAGCTCTCGGGCATCCCCGAAGCGATCTCCGGCGGCACCTGTCCGTTCCCGTCGGTCGAGGCGTGCTGCAATGCCACGATACATACGATCCAGTTCGGCATACCCGTGGCGCGTATCGAACTTTTGGACGCGCTGCAGGTAAGGGCGTGCAACATGCACTCCAATCTCGGCCTGCCGGAGACTCCGATGCTCTTTCTTGAATTCCACGGCACGGAAGCTTCGGTTGCCGAGCAGTCCAAGCGATTCGGAGAGATTGCAACCGAATTTGGTGGAGGCCCTTTCACTTGGACCACGCGTCCCGAGGAACGCACCCGCTTGTGGGAGGCGCGCCACCACGCGGCACTGTCCAATTTCGCGCTGCGCCCGGGCGCAGCCATGGTGGTCACTGACGTTTGCGTTCCAATATCGCGGCTGGCTGAATGCGTTACCGAGACGCAACGCGACATAGAAGAAAGCCATATCCTGGCACCAATTGTCGGTCATGTCGGCGACGGCAATTTCCATCTTACGTTGCTGGTGGATATAAATGACGCCGACGAGGTCAAACGCGCCAAGGCGCTATCCGAGCGACTGGTGGAGCGGGCGCTTTCGATGGACGGGACCTGCACGGGTGAGCACGGCGTTGGGCAAGGCAAGATGAAATACCTGGCAGCCGAGCACGGATCTGCGGCGCTCGAAGTTATGGCCTCGATCAAGCGGGCGCTCGATCCTCAAAACATTATGAATCCGGGGAAGATCGTCACCCTGAGTTGAATCGCTGCGACACAGATTCGCCGCCATAATTTGCCAATATGGCCTAGATTCGTGGCTGGCTGAGGTTCCCGCCGACGCAGATTTCGGCGCCGGAGTTGGCTTTGCAAACTACTCTGCTTGGATTGGCGATTGCGATCATTCTGGCGCTCGTAGCGGCGCTGGTGGGTCCGCTTTTTATCGACTGGGGCAGTCACCGCGCGTTGTTCGAGGCCGAGGCGAGCCGCCTTATTGGCCTCAATGTGCGCGTGACGGGTGCGATCGACGCGCGCTTGCTGCCGTCGCCGCAACTCACGCTGCATGAGATTGCAATCGGTGAAGGCCGCGACACGATCCGGGCGCGCTCACTCGGGGTCGAATTCGCCCTTGGGTCATTGATGCGCGGCGAATGGCGCGCCGCCGAAATGCATCTTGTAGGACCACAGGTAAGCCTTGGACTGGATGTGTCGGGTCATGTCCGCGCGCCGAACCTTGCTATCACATTTAAGCCCAACGAATTATCGGTGGACCGGCTAAGCATCGAGGACGGCACGGTCGCCCTTGTCAACGACGCCAACGGTGCGAGCATCACGCTCGAGCGAGTCTGGTTTAATGGTGAGGCACGCTCGCTTGTCGGCCCGGTAAAAGGCGAGGGCGGCGTCATGGTCGCTGGCCAGATTTATCCCTATCGTATTGCAGTCGGCCGCCTGAGTGACGACGGCGCGCTCAAACTACGTGTCAATGTCGATCCGGTGGATCATCCGCTCAGCATTGAAGCTGACGGCACGCTGGCCTTTGTAGCCGCTGAGCCGCGTTTTGATGGAACGCTGAATGTATCGCGTCCGGTCGGAATCACCGGTCGCAACACGCCTCAACCGGCACAGCCTGTGATGCAGCCGTTGACACAGCCGTGGCGGGTGAACGCGAAGATCAAGACCACCGGACAGTCGGCGCTGATGGAGAGCATTGAATTTCAGCACGGTTCGGAAGAGCAGGGATCCAAGATTACTGGCGTCGTCAAGTTAAATTTCGGAACACATCCGCGGTTCGACGGCGTGCTGTCCGGACGTCAGCTAGATCTCGATCGTGCGCTTTTTGACGTTGGTGGAGCGAGGCAATCGCTCGGCGCCGCCGTCCGCAGGTTAGCAGAAGTAGAGGCCGCCACGTTTCGTACGACGCTACCGGTTCAACTCGGCGTCAGCATCGACCTGGTCACGGTCGGCGGAAACAGCATCCAGAATTTGCGAGGGGACATCAGCAGCAGCGCCGATGGATGGAATCTCAACGATTTCGAATTCCGCGCACCGGGCATGACGCAAGTACGTCTCAGTGGTCATCTGGCGGTCTCAACTGACGGCTTCGCCTTTACCGGACCCGCCGAGGTCGACGCATCCGACCCGAAGACGCTGGCCGCTTGGCTCGAGGGCCGCACCGAAAATCAGATAAGCGGTCTGCGACCGATGAGTCTTCGGGGTGACGTGACTCTCGCCGCCGACAAGATTGTGGTCAACAGCCTCAAGTTGGAGTTCGACCGCAAGCCCGTGACCGGTCGCTTTGCCTATTTTTACCGTTCCGGTAATCGACCTGCGCGGCTCGATACCGAGTTAAACGCGCCCCAGTTCGATTTCGATGCGGCCCTCGATTTTGGCAAAGCCTTGCTTGCCGGATCCGCCTTGGATCGGCCGCGCGAAATAAGCCTCGTCACCGATATCGGTCATGCAACATTCGCCGGCAGTGAGGCAAGTGATTTGAGTGCACGCATTAAATTTGACGCTAATGGCTTGCAACTCGATCGTTTGTCGATTGGGGATTTTGCTGGCGGTAGTTTCGCGGCGAGCGGGCGAGTCCAAACAAATGGGCAGGCGCCGCGCGGCATGCTTTCCTTCGATTTAGAGGTGAAACAGACAGCTGCCATTGCTACCGCAGCCGAAAAATTCAGTCCGAAAGCAGTTGGTCCGCTTGTAAGCGTGCTTGAGCGCGTCGGACGCGCAAAGCTCCACGCAACGCTTGACATGACGGGTGATGACAAGTCGGCTACCGTTACGCAGTTGGCAATGGTCGGCGATCTTGACGAACTACGCATCGATGCGCGCGCGCGAGCGCGCGGTGATTGGACAAAACTTTCCGCTTCCGAAGTTCGTGTCGATGCCACCATCAATACGCCGCGAAGCGCGCCATTGCTCAAGCTCATGAATCTTGAGCGCATCGTGGCTGCCGGAGGCGGACCCGGTCAGCTGAAACTACAGTTGGCAGGACCGCTCAACAGCGATGTCGCTTTCGATACGAGCTTGTCTGCCGACGGCCTGTCGGCGCGAGCGAGTGGCAGCGGACGCTTTTCGGAAGATCAAGGCGCCCAGATCACAGGGAATTTAGAGGTGCGTGACGCCGATCTACGACCGTTGCGGTCAATAGCTGGGACAAGTGGCGTCAGCGGTGCCTTGCCACTCAAGATGACGTCGCGGGTGGCCATCACAAGCACCGCTATAACATTCAATAACATTGACGCGAAGCTCGCTGGTTCCAGCATTCGCGGTCGCCTTGCGGTAGATGATGCTCTAGGCCCACGAGTCAATGGCATGCTTGAAGCCGACACAGCGGACGTCCCGGCATTGATCGCTCGCGGGATTGGCCTGCAACCTACGGCCCCAGGTAGAGGCGCTGCCTGGAACTGGTCAAGTGACCCGTTTGAAGCGGGCCTGTTCGGCAAGTTTACGGGCCAGGTGGCACTCAAGTTCAGGCGCGCGGACCTGCTGCCACAACTAACGGCACATGAGCTCAACGCCACGCTGCGTGTCGACAAAGATGAATTATCCCTTGAGAATGCGACGGGCAATTTCGCTGGTGGGCGACTATCGGGAAACATTGTTTTCCGTCACGCCGAAGATGGACTGACCGCACGAGCCCAGATTTCGCTCGCGCGCGCCAATGCTGCAGCACTATTTCCTTGGGCCGTACGGCCGCCAATTAGCGGATCTCTCGACTTGACGGCTGACGTAGCCGGGGTGGGCTTGAGCCCAGTCGCGCTCGTCGGTTCGCTGAAAGGCTCTGGTAAAATAGTGCTTGTCGATGGCCGGATGGCGAGCCTCAATCCACGCACTTTCGACGCCGTTACTCGGGCGGTTGATCAGGGCCTAGTCATAGAGACCCGCCGCATTTCGGACCTCGCAAGCAAATCCCTCGAAGCTGCGCAACTGTCCCTAAAGCGTGCCGAAACGGTTTTGCAAATTGCTGTCGGTCAGATTCGCCTCGTCAGTGTTTCGATCGACAGCAAGGATGCTCCGCTTTCCGTCACTGGCACCCTCGATCTCACCGATGGATCGCTCGCTGCGCGGCTCGATTTATCGGGCTTGAACGAGTCTGCCGGTGCACGCCCGAAGATTTTCGTAGAGTTGAAAGGTCCATTGACGACGCCATCACGCAGCATCGATGTATCAGCGATGGTCGGGTGGCTGACCTTGAGGGCCGTCGAAAATCAGACGACGCGATTGCGCGCGATTGAGAATTTGCCGTCGCAACCCCAAAATCGAGGGATGCCGAAGACCAAGCAAGCGCCTGCCCTGCCGGCACCCATTGATATCAGGCCGGCGCCAACGCCTCGAAGCGTAGGAGAGCCTGCGACCTCAGTCCGCTCGCAGAATTGAGTGAACCACGCGCGAGCTTTGCATTTCGCGCGGTTCGCTCTGCGGGATACGCTCCTCGCCGTGGACGCGATAGTAGTCGAGGACAAAAAGGCGAATCGCAGAAGACAAGTTGCCGTGACGGCGATCGGTATCGATAGACGCCACCAAATCCGACAGAGTCACTTCTCTGCCATTTGCGATTTCCTTTAGTCCTTTCCAGAACGCATCTTCCAGGCTCACACTCGTCTTATGGCCCGCAATTACGATTGAACGTTTGACGACCGGAGATTTCATTGTGGTCCCCTATTTCGACCCGGTGCCGATCGAGGTCGCGTCAGACTTTCGCCAGGCGCGCGGTTTAAATCTTGCGAACGTTTTTGGGCTGACCAAAAGCAAGTCGATTGGCGTGGGCACGTTGATCGTGCTGCTGCCACTTGTCCCGGTTTCGAACGGTCCGAATGTTATTTCAGCCATTCAGTCGTCGCCCTCGATGGTAACGGGTCACGTTTCAGCTCGGCGCTCACGTGCGAGGCAGCATCACTGCCAAATACGCCGAGACGTTGGCGGAAACATGCCTTTACGGCGAACTCCACAAGATGGCTCCTGAAACAACGTCGTTCTTTGGCTGTATAGTTCAATACACATCTGGTTGATCACAAAAGCTTAATAAGTGATCGTTGTCCAAAATGAGTAAAAAAGGGAAGGTATTTTGTGATGTACTATACAACTCCAAACGTATATTTAAACATTAAATGATTCTACTGTGGAACACATGAAATCCGCATCCCACGTTACTCTGAGGAAAGTTTTTCTCGTTGAGAAAATTAACGTGCTGCTTCAGTAGAATAGTACGGGTCAACGCATTCAGCCTATGCCAGGCTTTGTCTGCGCTCCCGCGACGACAGGTCCGTAAGTCCTCACCACCTGGGTACTGTGCGCCTCCGGCGGTCAACAGATTAGCGAGGACGAGTCATTTTTTCCGGTCGAACTATTCGATCAAATTCGGTCCCGCTGACAAAGCCGAGGCGCATGGCCTCCTCACGGAGAGTTGTACCATTTGCGTGCGCCGCTTTCGCGACTTGCGCGGCTTTATCGTAACCAATTTTCGGAGCTAGCGCGGTAACCAGCATAAGCGAACGCTCCATGAGTTCGCGGATGCGCAGTTCGTTTGCACGGATGCCATCGACACAATTCTCGGTGAATGAATTCACCGCATCGCCAAGCAGTCGGATTGACTGCATCATGCAATACGCGAGCACCGGTTTGTAAACATTCAATTCGAAATGGCCCTGGCTGCCAGCAATTGTAATTGTCGTGTGGTTGCCAAACACCTGACAGCAGACCATGGTCAAAGCTTCGCTTTGGGTCGGATTGGTTTTGCCCGGCATGATCGAAGAACCGAGTTCGTTAGTCGGGAGAATCAGTTCGCCGAGGCCGGAGCGAGGACCAGAGCCAAGCAGGCGGATGTCGTTCGCGATTTTGAAAAGCGCGGTGGCGGCCGAGTTGATAGCGCCGTGCACGAACACATATGCATCATGACCCGCCATGTGTTCGAACTTGTTGAGCGCGCTCGTGAAGGGCAGCCTTGTTAGGCTCGCGATACGACGAGCGACGGCTCTCGCAAATTGTGGCTTGGAATTGATCCCGGTGCCGACTGCCGTGCCCCCCTGCGCGAGCGGATAAAGTTCGCGTTGCGCTGATGAGAGTCTCGCGAGCGCAGATTTAACTTGTGCCGCGTAGCCTGAAAATTCCTGGCCCAAAGTGATGGGAGTCGCGTCCATCATATGCGTGCGGCCGATCTTAATGATCCTGGAGAATTCCCTAGCTTTCTTGTCGAGCGCCTTGTGTAGGCGTGCCAAGGACGGCTTCAAGTGCCGTTCAATCTCCATCGCGGCCGAAATGTGCATGGCAGTGGGAATCGAATCGTTCGACGATTGGCTCATATTGACATGATCGTTCGGATGCACCGGCGACTTTGCGCCAAGCGCTCCACCGAGCTTGAGGTTGGCAGCGTTGGCGATCACTTCATTGACGTTCATGTTGGTCTGCGTTCCAGACCCCGTCTGCCACACCAGCAATGGGAAATGACTGTCCAGTTTGCCGTCGGCGACGTCTTGGGCAACGGCCGCAATCACGGCTGCGCGCTTGCGATCGAGCGATCCAAGTTTTTGGTTGACCTCGGCGGCCGCACGTTTGATCACGCCAAGCGCGCGCACGATCTCGATAGGCACGCGCTCCGTTCCAATGCGGAAATTGTGCAAAGAGCGTTGAGTTTGAGCGCCCCAGAGTCTGTTAGCCGAAATCTTCAATGGCCCGAAAGCGTCGCTCTCGATGCGGGTCTTGGCGGATTTGTTGCGCGCTTTGGCCATGAAATTCGTCCAACGCCGCCAAACCCGGTATTTTCAGCTCAAGGCTACGCCGATTGGCATGAGAAACAAGTCTCGTAGCGAATCGAGGGGGAGCTATTTTTTTCGAAAACGGTCAAGCCGGACCACTTCTGCTCCGCCGCCAGTGACCGGCTTCTCAGGCTTCTCGCGTTTAGAGGCTGGGGCGGGCGGCCGCGGTGCTGGCGCAGGTTCGGTCGTAACAGCCGGTGCCAGTGGGCTCGTGGGCACTCGCTTTTTTTTATTATCTGTAGCGGGTGGCTCTTGGATATTTGCCGGCGTTGGCCGCTCCTCACCTTCGGTGATTTCTTCGAATTGCAAGCCGAATTGCACAGAGGGGTCAAAGAAACCATTGATGGCTTCAAATGGCACCGTGAGGCGTTCGGGAATGCCGCCGAAGGACAGACTAACTTCGAATCCTTCCTCGCCAACTTTCAGCTCCCAGAATTGGTGCTGCAGGATGATTGTCATTTCGTCGGGATACTGCGCACGTAAGCGATCCGAGAGACGAACGCCGTCAGCCCGGGTGTTGAATGAGATGTAGAAATGATGGTCACCCGGCAGGCCCTTTTTGGCAGTGTCGGTCAGCACCCTGCGCACCACGCCGCGCAACGCCTGCTGGGTTAAGAGGTCGTATCGGATCTGGTCGGCCATTAAGGTGGCGCCCGAGTAAATCGCGCAATGCTACCGCGCCGCAGGCGGGGAATGCTATCCCCGTACTTGGGTAAAACCGAATTCAAAAGTTTAAAGTGGAGGCTTCTGTTGCCAGGTGCCTCCGAACCCCGCCTGACGGAGCTTAACCCGTCAGGGCTTTAGATCGGTCTTTCAAACCGCTTACGCGGCCTGAGCAACCGGAGCATAGTTGTCATTGGCAACTATGAATTTGGCCCGATATCGGCGGTACCATGCCGAGCAAAAGCGCGTCCTTTACGCCCTCGTCGATCCTATTTCGCCCCCGCCGAAACCTGTGCTCGCCGGGCTTTGGTGGAGGCGCCGGGTACTGCCCCCGGGTCCGATGGGTTTATTGCGACGGCCAT
>Ga0126375_10000190_pt1 | contig 14616 bp, 15 predicted proteins | sample PanSoiMetPlot_14_FD_109577 | JGI IMG/M metagenome (GOLD analysis project Ga0126375, IMG submission 109577) | Tropical forest soil microbial communities from Panama - MetaG Plot_14 | ecosystem: Environmental > Terrestrial > Soil > Tropical forest | place: Panama | collected 2016-02-17 | reverse complement strand
AATTATTAGATCTAGCAATACGAACACTCTTGCATGTCCGATGTGAAAATTGTCATTGAGAGTAGGACCGCATACAAAAATTCTGATTACATTTTTTGTGGATCTTAATGAACTATTACTTCTCGTCAGTGTATCGAAAATTTTCAATGAACTAGAGATTCAGACAACAAAATATTAATCGTTGTATTAATTTAATACTTAAATATTTCATGTTTTTATCCTAGTTACATTTGGTTTTTTACGCAAGGCGGTATGGTCTGTCATACCATTAACTGACTGAAAAAGCGCATTGCAATATATGAAGTAGGAAATTCTGGAAAAAATCCAGTAACTTCGCTACTATAATGGAACCATTCTATCTATAAGTCTGGCATTTGTAATCTGACCATCTTTTTCATTAATCAAAAGGTCAACCGTATATTGTAAACCACCAAGTAAGAAAGTAACTTGAGCGTCCCAAGCCTCCCTATTTTGTTCGGTTGGATATGAAAGAAGAGTTCTAATCTTAAAATCTTCAATATTGTCCCCATAAAGTACTTCAGTGGCTTTTTTTGCTGCTGTTTCTACTTCTTTTTCTTTGATAACGGGATTCATAAATCAAAATGTATTTGCAAAATATATAAGCATTATGATTTTAATTAACGGTTTGAAATATTAAAACAGATTGTACAATCGTGACAACGATAGCTTTTTTGCTGCCTCAGTAGTCGCTATGCTTCCATTTACTTTAACAACATACGTTTCTGGATCGATTTCTATCTTAGGTATCAGATTATTGTATATCATATTTTTCTTTGATATAATACGACAGTTTTTTACTGGTAAAAGTTTTTTCTTTAGATTTAATTTCTTTTGAAGACCATTTCTTATCGCGTTTTCTGAAGTAAATGTTACTGATGTGGAATATTTAGCCTTGCCCATAGCTCCAAACATTGGTCGATAATAGACAGGCTCTGGGGTTGGAATCGATGCGTTTGGATCTCCCATGAGAGAATATGCAATAAATCCACCTTTTATAATGAGCTTGGGTTTTATACCAAAAAATTGTGGTGTCCAAATTACAATGTCCGCTATTTTCCCCGCTTGAAGTGAGCCTACATAGTCTGAAATTCCATGTGTTATTGCAGGATTTATGGTAAGCTTTGCTAGATATCTCTTAACACGCAGATTGTCATTGTCACCTTTCTCTTGTTTTAATCTTCCCGACATCTTTTTCATTTTATCTGCTGTTTGCCACGCCCTCGTTGTTACTTCACCTACTCTACCCATAGCTTGACTATCAGAGGAATACATGCTAAGAGCACCTAGGTCGTGCAGTACATCTTCGGCGGCTATAGTTTCAGCTCGTATTCTTGATTCAGCAAATGCAACGTCCTCTGGTATTGAAGGATTCAGATGATGACAGACCATCATCATATCAAGATGTTCTTGGAGAGTGTTTTCTGTAAACGGTCTTGTTGGATTCGTTGATGAAGGCAGTACATTTACTTCGCCGGCAATTTTTAGTATATCCGGGGCATGTCCTCCGCCAGCCCCTTCAGTGTGATACGTATGAATCGTCCTGCCTGAGATTGCCTTTATTGTATCATCTACATATCCACACTCATTTAGGGTGTCAGTATGAATTGCTATCTGCGTATCAGTTTTATCAGCAACCTTTAATGCTGCATCAATGGTAGCTGGAGTTGATCCCCAATCTTCGTGTAGCTTCAGACCACAAGCCCCTTCATTAATTTGCTCTAGGAGTGAAGGTTCAAGTGAGTCATTTCCTTTCCCCAATAATCCAAAATTTAGTGGAAATTCATCCAAAGATTCTAGCATTCTATGAATATTCCATGGCCCTGGGCTACAAGTTGTTGCTTTAGTACCTTCTGAAGGACCAGTTCCGCCCCCTATCATTGTGGTAGTACCGCTGCATACCGCTTCTACTATTTGCTGAGGTGATATAAAGTGGATATGAGTATCAATTGTTCCCGGAGTGCAAATAGTGTGTTCGCCTGAAATAACTTCGGTGCTTGAAGAGACAATCATGCCATCTGATACTCCATCCATCACATTGGGATTTCCAGCCTTACCTATTCCCAAAATCAAACCATTTTTGATACCGATATCTGTCTTGACAATACCCACTAATGGATCCATTAGTATAGTATTTGTAATCACAAGATCTAGGGAATGCTTGCTAGTTATTCCACTTGCCTGTCCCATCCCATCTCGAACAGTCTTGCCACCACCAAAAACTAGCTCGTCTCCATATGTTATTACATCTTTTTCGATCTCTATTATAAGATCAGTATCAGCCAGTCTGATTCTGTCCCCTTTTGTTGGTCCGTATAAGTCAACAAATTGTCTCCGCGGAATTTTTAGAATCATATCTATTTTGCTTCCGTAAAACCATTTTTCTTTGACTTCGAAATGGATCTTTCTTTTTGTTTGTTGGTTAATTTACCATTAACAAGACTGTTAAAGCCAAAAACAATTCTTTTTCCACCAAATTCTGTTAACTCTACCATTCTCGAATCACCCGGTTCAAATCGTAGCGATGTCCCTGAGGGAATGTTTAGGTGAAATCCGAATGTCTCACCTCTCTGAAACATTAACGCTCTGTTTGTTTCAAAAAAGTGTGTGTGGGAGCCTACTTGAATTGGTCTGTCTCCTGTGTTTTTTACATTAATTTTTATCGTTTTTTTACCTATATTTGCCAATATTGGATTCTTTGACAAAAAGTATTCACCAGGGATCATTTTTCTCAGACTCGATTAATCATATAATAGGATTGTGAACAGTTACTAGTTTGGTACCATCATCAAAAGTTGCTTCTACTTGGACACTTTGTACTAATTCGGGAACTCCGGGCAATACATCATCCTTTTGTAATACATGTCTTCCGGAATTCATAAGTTCAGAAACCGACTTGCCATCTCGTGCACCTTCAAGAATGTGATCTGCTATTAGTGCAACCGATTCAGGATAGTTCAGTTTTAACCCTCTTATTCTTCTCCTTCGTGCTACTTCCGCGCTCATAAAAATGTATAATTTGTCAATATCTCGTGGGGATAAGAACATTTTAAGTTCAAAAATTATTACAAACTCATATATTTATAATTGATCTCAATTTAACAATTCGAGTTAAATTTGCATGGAGAGTAAAAATACGCAGTTATTTGGTAATGGTGTAAAGAGAACGTATGGCACCCAAGCCATGAGGTATAATCTTATTGCAGCAAGATTGATTGCTGATCTTGTGAAAGGCTTTCTGGGTCCCCGAGGATTAGAAAAAATGTTTATTGATATTCTTGGTGAAGTGACCGTTACTAAAGATGGTGCAACATTTCTAAGAAAAATTGACGTTGAACATCCAGCTGCGAAAGTATTAATTGAAGCCTCCAATACTGTGGACAACACGGTTGGAGATGGTACTACCTCAGTTGTCGTCCTTGCAGGAGCACTAGTTGAAAAAGCACAAGGTTTATTGGAAATGGGTATTTCTCCGACACTAATTTCAGATGGTTATCATGATGCGTTGCAGATGGCAATTGAAATTATCAGGAAAGTTGCGAGGGAATCAACAAATTATGACAGAAGAACATTAAAATATCTTGTCGATACTTGTTTGGGATCGAAAGCAGTTTCTCACTTTACTGAAGATACTAAAATTCCCAGTCTTATAGTTGATGGAGTATGTAGAATCGCCGATTTCTCAAAAAACTATCTGGATGTAGATGATATTAAAATTGAAGAAAAAATAGGAAATTGTTCTGAAATACAGCTTATTGATGGAACCGTAATAGATAAAACAATAGATGAATCTTCAATGCCTCGAGTTATAGAAAACGCACAGATATTACTGCTTGACAACGACATTCAAGATGAACGAACTAAAACTGATGCAGAAATTAGAATTTCTGCTCCCACTGAAGTTAAACTATTCCATGATAGCAAGGCTAGTAACCTGCTTCAAAAGATTCAATTTGTAATCAAATCTGGTGCTAATGTGATTTTTTCTCGTGGAGGCATTGATCCCCTTGCATTAAACCATCTTGCCAAGAACAGGATTTTAACTGTTAAAAGAGTTAAAGAAAATGACTTACTATGGTTGGCAAAGGCTACAGGAGCCAAAATTGTGAGAGATTTTGATACGATAAGCAGTACTGATATTGGCTATGCTGCAAAGGTGTATGAAAATATGGTCGGTGATGATAAAATGGTTTTCGTTAATGGTTGTAGGAATCCAAAATCAATTACTTTTTTATTACGTGCTAATTCGAAGAAGATCCTTGATGAATTTCATCGTTCTGTTCTTGATTCTATCTATGTTTTGAGAAATTTTATTACAGAGCCAAAGATTGTTCCTGGAGGCGGTGCGGTAGAGCTATTCATTGCCCAGTTAATTAAGGACCGTTCGTATAAATATTCTGGTAAGGAACAGATTGTAATCCAAAAATTTGCAGAAGCCCTTGAGGCGATACCGCTTACAATTGCCAAAAATGCGGGAATGAATACTTTGGATATAGGGACCCGTCTGAGGGAAAAAGTGCATTCACAATTACAGTTAACGGGTAAGAGAATATGGAAAAAAGATTATCAAAACAACAACAGTCATGATTGGTATGGAATTAATGCAATTGAAAGAAAAATAGACAATATGGTGGATTTACATATTATGGAACCGCAAAAGGTAAAGGAACAGATCCTTAATACTGCAACAGAGGTGATTATTTTGCTTATGCGAGTAGATGACGTACTTATGAAAAAACCAGTTGACATCCACGGACACACTCATACCCATATCGATGGTACAACACATTCTCACAAGGGAGGAAATAAACCACATGATCATTTTGATAGATTAGGAAAACAACAGAGACCTATGCATCACTATTACTGAACTAAATACAAGCCGAAAAGGTGTCCTAGCTATTAAAATTATTGTAAATATACCATCCGTTGAAAGAAGATCGTATTGCGTTTGGGCAGTTACAACGGAAAAAATGATTAGTCATGTCTTGATTATAGTACATTTTGGATATTTGTCATGACATTACATTCCCTTACATTAAGGAGCAAGAACTTAGCTCGTAGTTTGAATAGGTTCCTTTATTGTTAGACACAATCTTTGTGTCTTCTCAACTTTAATGTTGAATTCAATCTTTCTGAGGCTTTCTGGCACACCAATCATAACCTGATCTGGTGTTAGGAGCCTTGAAATATTTTTTTTTATTTCATTTCTATTCCAATGCGAGTGTAATTGATCAATAACATATCCAAGATAAATGTATAAAGTCTCGTTAATGTTTATCTTCAATTTTCTTGCTAATTTATTATTAATAATCTTCATTGAATTTGAAAGAATAATGTAGTCTGCCTTACTGTAAAACTGATAAATTCTTGTGAAGGGAGCTGTATCCGGTTCTCCCTGCACAGTAACTTTAACGTTCAGCAGAATACTACAGCAAACCCAACCCATTCATTAATTATTTTTCGGCATCTTTTCCATAGCTTAGTGGAGGTCTCTTTGGAATTTCGGCCTTTGGACCTTTTCCAAAGTCATAGGTATTGCCAAGGCCCCTGTAGAAATTCGGTCTTACCGGGTCGCCCTCAGTCAAGCCCTTCTTGGTTAGTGATAATCCTGCCAATAGTTCGACAATCAGCCTGTTTGCTAAACCCGACGTGATACCACCATTATATGAATTACCATCACTTACGTCATAGTTAGGAGCTACTTCAACCAAATCAAATGCAAATCTGTCTGGATCAAATGAGGTAGAAAGAAGCCGCATAAGTCTCATACCCTCCCGTGATGTCAAACCATTTGGTTCAGGTTCTCCTGTGCCAGGAGCAAACGCGGGATCGAAGGTATCTATATCCCAGCTTACATACACTGCATCAACGTTGTCATTTGCTCTGTCCGCAGCCTCCTTTGCTATCTTATCAATACCTAGCTCTTCAACATCAAGCATAGTGAACCACTGGAAATCCTGATCAGCCATCCATTTATACAAGTCAGGTCCAGGCCAATATCCTCGTGGTCCTATCAGAGTATAATTCTTTCCTTTGAGACAGCCAAGCTCCATTATTCTTCTAATATGCGCACCGTGATCATATTTGAATCCACACAGTCCTTGTGGGGCACAATCAGCATGCGTATCAATATGGATCATTCCGATATTTTTATACTTCTTGGCAAATGCACGCACATTTGCAAAAGTTATGGAATGATCTCCCCCAAGCATAACCGGAATGCCGTCAATATCTAGAACCTCTTTGACTTTATCTGTCATCCTTCTATGTGATTCAACGACATCACCAGGAGAAACATTGACATCGCCGTAGTCGACAGTTCTAAATACTCCAAATGGATCAACTCCTGTTTCTATATTAAAATGTTCATAGGGTGGTGAAGGTACAGTGGAGGCTGCCCGAATTGCTCGCGGACCGTATCTCGCTCCAGGTCTAATTGTTGTACCAAAGTCAAAAGGTTCTCCAATTATGGCCACATCTGGTTTGACGCTTTTCAGCTCTTCGTGACTTCGTAACCAAGGCAGTTTCAAGAATGTAGGAATTCCAACAAAAATTGGCTCATCGTTACCTTTGTAAGAATTACCATAAAATTCCATTCCCATATTATTTCTAATGTACCTAATTCATACCATTTCTTAAATATTACTAAGTGTAACGCATCATTATGAATCGCAAATTTAAATAGCACTGAATACAATTCAAAATATGGACTTGTTGACAGAGGTGTATGCAATGTTTTCTGCAATACTTGTTTCGGGGGCGGTTCTGCTGTACCTTGGTACTATTGGGCTGAAAAATGAACCTCAAGAAGTAAATGCATAAATTCATTAGTCGAAAACTTGCAGGTTTCCATGGAGCTTTCGAGGATGGGATCGTGTTTCTTGGTGTTTCTGTTCTATGATCTTTGATTCAATATTTAATCGGCTCTTTAAGGGATATTCGCCTGGAAAACCAAATATTCTAAGACTTAGTAAGAAGGAAGCCTCAAATGAATTGGTAAAGAACGGCGAAGATATGGCAAATGCAAAGAGATATGATGAAGCATTGACATTTTTTGAAAAAGCTCTAACTTTAAATCCGAATAATGACATGGCTTGGGGTGACAAGGCATTGATTCTTGACAAGGTAGGAAATACCGCAGAAGCTTTGTTGTCCTTTTCAAAAGCGATTTTAATAAATCCAAATAACTCAATTACATGGCTTAATAAAGGATTAACTCTACTCCGTATGCGCAAATTTAACGAATCAATAGAGTGCTTCGATACTGCTCTAAAAATTAATAAAAACTATGCAAAGGCCTGGTATAATAAGGGAAGAGCGTTGGCAATGCTTGGCAAAAATGATGAATCACAATCGTGCTTAGACAAAGCTCGGAAATTAGATCCAATGCTTTATGCAAAATTGACGAGGCTAAAGTTTTAAATAAAATTTTTATGCATTCTTGCAATCGGATCTTGAAATGTTCAACTAGATTCTATCAACTATACCCGTTGAGTGCAAAAATATTATAAAATGAGGAGGTACATTTGTTGGCTTTGATGATGTCGTCATAGCATGGATCATAACGGATCGTCAAAGAATTACTGGTGATATTGCGCAAGTGATTAAAGCCTCATTTAGGTGGAATAATCTCATCCTAACTTGATGACATTTAAAGTTGTAACATAAATATTTTTAAAATCATATTATCGATACTCATAAAAGATACTTGCCATGTCATGATAAACTTTAACTCTCGCAATGCTAAAGATGTCGACAATCTTGAACGCCTCAATTAATCTATTTTCGATAAACTAGCAGACTATCTGATTGCTAGAACTGGACAATGAGCATGTCCTATTACTGAGTTTGCAATTCCTCCCATGAGGAATCTAGCACCTCCGGTTATTCCCTTTGTTCCAATCAAAATAAGATCTATATCGTTATCTTTAGCATAATCAATAATTCCTTCCGCTGCTGACGACTTGATTACTACTGCTATAGTTGTATTGACACCTTCTTTTTCCAATATTACCTTTGTCTTATTCAGAAATTCCTCCGCTTGCTTCTTCACGGCTTTTTCATACTCTTCGGCCCTCCCTCCTCTATAGTAACCAATCATATTGCGAATGACTCCAAGGGATGCCTTGTCCAAAACATGTATTGCAGTCACACTGGCGCCGAGTGACTTTGATAAAGTAATGGCATAGGCTATGATTTTTTCCTTGTATCCTGATTTATCAATTGCAATAAGTATTCTCTTTATTTCTGGCTTCTCATATTCCACTGATTTGTGATTGGTCTGTTTAGACATATTTGTAACTCATCTGTTGCCTATTTCCTACTAGGAACTTTCCTTATGTCTATTGGATTAACCCATTTAGAAACATCAGTTCCACTTACCACATCTTCTTCTGAAGGGATTAGATAGATTACATCGTGTCTTGAAGGTCTTCTCTTGTAAGTAGCTAAACTCACCGTCACGAATACCACGAAAGATACTATCGGTGGGATGATTGTATCCAGGCCTAAATACGCAAAAAGGGGACTTTCAGGAGGTGCCGTGCTAATTGTGAAATATAGTATCATTCTAAGTACCGATCCGATTACGATTGAAGCAACGGCCGCTGCGGGTGTCGACTTTTTCCAATATGTACCCATTACAAGTGGGACAAAACAACCAGCAAACACTATGTCAAATGCAAGAATCAGGTATACGCCTGGTCGCGGAATAAGTGCCCCAAGGGCAAATGCAGTAAAAAACATTGGAATTACAAAGATTCTAGTAGCAAACAGTAATTGTCTATCGCTAAGCAATTTACCCTTCAATCTAGGCAAGATATTCCTCTGCAGTATGTTTCTTGATATCACACTAGCAATAGCCAGAGTACCTCCATTAGCAGTAGACATCCCGCAGCTAATAGTACTAACTAACATCAATATCCCAATCACCTCAGGTACATGCTGTATAGCTATCACTGGATAAAGCGTAAATGGATCTTGAATGTTTGGTTCCAAGGTGTGACCAATAATTCCCATCATTGTGGTAGGAATTAGTATAAGCATGGTCAATCCAGCTGCCATGTAACAACTTTTCTGAGCTGTTCGCCCTCCTGCAGCAGCGAAGACCCTTTCCATAAAATCAAGTGCTACAATGTCACCTAGACCCAAAGACAGTATCGCTGCCCAATTCACCAACGCACCTGCCTTGAAATCTAATAGTCCAGACATGTCCATGAAGCCGGGTGGTGCATTTGCGATTATCGTTTCAAGTCCGCCCGGAATAGGTGACCATGGGCCAATGAAATAGAGAAATCCTAACCAGAACCCGATAACGGCTATGTAAATATGAAAGATATCAGTGTATGCGCAAGAAAATAATCCACCAAAGTATGTATAAAGTAAAACAATAGCAGTAGAAATTAACATGGCGTAAATCAATGGAATACTTAAAACAACCGATAGTATGTAACCGCTAGCAGCCAAATTCCCAGCTACTAGAACGATAAAGCTAATAGACATTAAAGTACCGGACATTATCTCTGCAGTATTTCCGTATCGCCTAAAGTAAAAATCTGCAAGAGTTATCATATTCATTCTATTAAATGTCCTTCCAAAGAACAACCCCGTCAATACTAGACAAATCGCCAAACCAAGAGGTATTGCCGCTCCTGCCCAGAATCCGAATTGATACGACAATGCTACGTTGCCCAAAGACGCATTTCCGTCTACGGCTTCAGAGACCAGCATAGTTCCAACAAAGAATAACGGTAAAGTTTTACCGGCAACAATATACCGTTTACTACTTTTTTTAACAAACTTGACGGCTAAAACACCAATGACCGCTGTTGCAGCAACAAACACCATCACTATTATTGGATAAGAAATGGGTACTTCTGCCATGGAATCATCCTTCAATAAATGTCGTAATATTTAAGCATATGACCTAAAAAATTTGTAAGTTATGATTGACACATTTCCTAAATTTGGTACTCTAACAGAATATTGATGGCAACGGGTTGCTAAGTAAACTTATGATTTCTCAACATATGTAATTTGAATGATGCCTCACTTTGGAATGACTCGTCGCACACAATACAAGAATATGTTGTTTTCTTATCGTGTACGGCCGTTGCATGTTCTAATAACTCGAATCTGTCGTTGAAAGTTCCTCCACAAGCTCCACAGCCATACTTTTTCACTTGAAAAATTTATTTTCATCGATATTTAAGATTTTAAGAATTCAAAAATTCATATCTGGTTGAATTTGAGGGTTATAAAGCCTATTGAAATTTGCGGCCATATTACTTCCATTCAAAACAATAATTGTGCAAGTTATTCACAATGAAAGACTCGTTTTGTTTAAGAAATGTTAATTGAAACTATCAGGTAAAAGAACAACGTCTGTATTATAAAAACAAGACTAATATTCAAAGATTTACTACCATAGAATCACAATTGCCTTCAATGCTTTCTGTACGAAAGAAATTATCACATGACTTATTAAATTTGGACATTGATGAAGGACTAAGAATAGAATCAAATAAGGATAGAAAAAAGATGTTTATAAATAAGAGAACATCAGGATGTTTTGTTCTTCAAATATATTCGGATATAACTAATGTATCAGAATTCAAATTTTATAGAGATATTAATCATATTCATAGGCTAATTTATAACATTTTTGGAAAGGAATATTATGTTTCATTATATTGAATTAGAATAGAAATACCAAACCGAGATTCTGATAATATTTAGTTTAAGATCATCTACTAAGCACTTGCTGGATTAATGATTATCCAGCTTTAAACTATTCTTCCAACTTATAACGATCAGCAAACAATCAAGTTGTAGCAATAATACTCAAAAATTAAGCAACAGGATAAAAGGTCGTATCAAATTCAACTTGTTCAGTTGACCCTTGACAGAATTAATTAAATCCTAAATAAATTTCGATACTTTACCTAGATACTTGTACTTCTATTGATGAAACGTTTCTCACTTTACCGTCTTCAGATTGAATAGATTCGGATCCTATTTTTACAGATCCAATTTTATATCCTATATTACCCATACGCTTGACAATAATTTGTGCCACGTCTACTGCACGGGTAATACTTCTTCCCCTAGCTTTTATAACAACTGTGGGCTCATTTGCTAATTGAACGAGTGTTGCAGTGACATAGGTCATCAAAGGCTTCTTTCCTATCAAAATTTCGTTAGTCGCCCTTCTTGTTTCAGCATTTGAGGTCATGTTATTAGTGCAAATCAAAAATCCTAAATATATTAGTTGTTTAGTTTTTCAATTATTGTTCCTTAGAATGCTTTAGTAGTATGTCTTCCAAGTTATCTGGACTATTGATTATTTCTTGAACTACCATAGGATCATCGACCTCATAACAATGCGTGAGATTTTCTTCATCTTTGTAAAAAATATAGACTTTCCTTTCGTAAATACAGTGATACATTTTATCTATAATCATCTCTTCTGGCTTAATCTTTATACCGTCCTTTTCAACAATAATAGGATATTCCAATTACTCTAATATTTATTAGATAAAATAAATTCTATACGGACGGAATTAAACAAGCACTGTTAAAGATAAGAACTTCAATCATTCGCATAAAAGATCTCAAAGGTTGGTGTTTCCTAAGACCGTAAGATCGGATATCCAGTTCATTGAGTCGGTAATATCCAGTTCAGTTATTTTAACAAATCGTGCATTGACTGGACCTTCTTTTAGGTCGTAAATTTCTGAAGGCGAATTAGTACCGGTTGTCGAGTAATATTCAGCAGGTGTATATTGTTTTCCATCATTTGAGAATTCTAGTGTGAAGAATTTTATGTCATTGTCCTCGTTTGCAAAAGTTACCTTGATACCACATATATTTTGTTGTTGACCCAGGTCCAATGCAGTCCACTTCGGTTTGTGTGTGGAATTATCAGAATTAATGTCGGAGTTGTTAGTTTCTCTATTAGTTTGTACATCCGCTATTGGAATATCATTATATTCGCAACCTTTTGTTGACTCCTGATCATTATTTAGGAAATTTGCACTTGGCTGTTGTTCATGTTTTTCAACATTACTTACATTTACCCTTTTATCAAATTGATTTAATACCTGTTTCTCTGTTGGAGATACCTGACCAAAACTAGATGAATCAGGATCATTTGAATTCAAATTTGTGTATAAATTATCATTACTATTTACGATACCATTATTACCGGATCCTAATTCTAAATCTTTAATTTCTGGTTTCTTAACTTCTATTAAGCATGTATATGTCACATATTTCCCGTCTGGGTATATTACTCTAAGCTCCAAAGTATTGGGTCCATATACATCACCAAAACTAAATTCTGATTTTCCTACTCTGTGAAGGGGAGTCATTTCTGTTGTGTCTGCGTCATAGTCAACAAAAAATGCATTAATTTCTCTAGGCTTTGTTAAAAAACTAAAAGAAATATTTTCACCTTGAGATATCTGAGCTACAGGTTGGGAGTCGTCAGGTAATTGCGGAAAATTGAGTCTTTTCAAATTTTCATTTTCTACAACTACGAATGGCGCCATTTCATAGGATTTATTCTTATATACCATCTTGGCGACCGGAACATCACTATCTTGTATATTATCATGAGCAGATGTTGAATTTATATCATCGACTGCTTCGTTTTTTGCTTTATGCTCTGCGCTAGCAAATATAGGTATGGCATTTTCAAGAGGAATTACAAAAATCATAAGTAAAATTGTTGAGAGCAAAAAGTACTTCTTATTCTCGTTTATTGATCTTATCAAAACTGAAACCAAGACTTATTGGTAATCTTTTATATTTACGTAATGTCGAAAAAATTACTGAAATCAACATCAAGAAAATAAATTCATTGACTATAAGATAATAACATAATATCGATTAGGCATTAGTAGCACGATTGAAATACCTAAACTCTTTTTACACAAAATATATCACAAGCGGGAATAATTTTTATTCCAAGAATTATTAATTGTAGGATTGAATGAGAATATCTCTTTGAATGAACAACAAGATAAAGTAATATTTCATATTGATTTTGATTATTTCTATGCACAGTGTGAAGAACTAAGGAAGCCAGAATTAAGAAATATTCCATGTGTTGTTTGCGTTTATTCAGGACGAGAAGAAGATTCCGGTGTAGTCAGCACTTGCAATTATAAAGCAAGAGAATACGGGGTTAAGGCGGCAATGCCAATTAAACTAGCAAAGTCAAAATTAAAAGAAGTAGAAGCAATATTTCTTCCTACAGATATGCCATACTACCACGAGATATCCGCAGATGTTATGAAGATAATTCAGAATTATGGCGAATTATTTGAACAAGTCAGTGTCGATGAGTGTTACGTAGATTTTACAAAGATCACCAATTCGGATTTTGATGACGCGAAGATTTTTGCGAGCTCATTGCAAAAAAATATCAAAGATCAAAGCAAATTAACTTGTTCCATTGGGGTAGGACCAAATAAACTAATATCAAAAATAGCATCAGCTGTAATCAAGCCCAATGGGATTACGGTTGTTAGTCGTGAAGATGCTAAGAACTTTATCTCAAATTGTAAGATTGAAGATATACCAGGAGTAGGTCCAAAAACTATGAAGAAATTGCAGTCCTTGGGAATTAAGTCGATTTCGGATATTTCAAAGAATAGTATTTTTGAGTTGAGAGACGTCTTTGGTTACAAGACTGCGGCTTTTCTGCTAAATGCATCAAATGCGATTGACTATTCGCATATAAAAGCCCGTGAAACATCAAAACAAATCGGTAAAATAGTTACATTAAAAAAAGATACTGCAAACGTAGAACAGGTTAGCCTGACCACTGTAAATCTTTGTACATCTGTTTATGAAAATTTAAGCAATAAGAAACAGGCTTTCAAGGTCCTTACTATAATATTGATTTTAGAAAATCTCCAGCATCTATCAATTTCAAGAAGTTTGAAGCTATACACAGCTTCCTTTGATGAATTACAAAAGAACTCATTATCCATCATAAAAGAGATGATTAAAAATAATTCAATATCTATTCAAAATATTAGGAGGATAGGTGTTGTAGTATCCGAGCTTAAGGATATATCTGGACAGAATTCGTTGCTTAATTATTTAGAAAATTAACAGTTGATTTGTAACAAACTCAAATTTAGTAAGAATAAATTAACATTTTTACCAGTGGTTGGAAATGAAGACGCTTGTCATTGTTTGTCATTGTTATGCTTTGTTTTGCTAACAATTCGACAACTGGATTTTTTCTCGTAATTATGAATTATAATACTAAATTATGATGACAGAGATCCTAATGAATTGTTGATTAGACCTTTTAGGACTTTGTCTGACATTGTTTTCGTTACTCTTGCATTAACGAAATTTGATTTGCCACCACCTTTCCCTATCTCCTGATGGCTTCTAAGATTATCAAAAATCTCGACACAATCTAAATTAACGTCATCGCTCCTTGCAAATACAAGGTTTGCCATATCATCTACGGTAATATTAGATAGAATAATAACAATCCGAGATTCCTTTATCCTCTTTCCAACAAAGGTTTGAATAATTCTCCAATCCATATTGTTGAGGGTAGTAGATATT
>Ga0126375_10000189_pt1 | contig 14624 bp, 13 predicted proteins | sample PanSoiMetPlot_14_FD_109577 | JGI IMG/M metagenome (GOLD analysis project Ga0126375, IMG submission 109577) | Tropical forest soil microbial communities from Panama - MetaG Plot_14 | ecosystem: Environmental > Terrestrial > Soil > Tropical forest | place: Panama | collected 2016-02-17 | reverse complement strand
TAAAGATGTTCAATCGGGGACACATTCGCATATTGCGCTGCGGCAGCACGAGCGACTGTAATCAAGGTTTCACCGGTGGCATCAGAAACCAAGTGAAGATGGAAATAACCGGTCTCAGGCATCTGTATAGCAGTCGAATAGTATGTGGATATCACAGGAACAGGCCATGGCTTAACGTTTCAGGCAAGCTATCAGCAGTTTGAAGTCCAGTATCCATCCACATGCCTCCCAACATGGCTATCACTTGGCCTCGATAAGCTTACATCGTTGTAATGTGAATACATCTCTGGCCAAGTCACAGGATAGCTTTGAAAAGGACCCACAAAAGTGGCGCTATAGCTGTGGATGTCACAACATTGGATTAGACCCAATTCTGGATCAGGTCCCTTGATCCAGTGGACAGACTGTTGACTGCCAGGCATGAGTCTAATCAACGCTCAAACAACCACTACAGATTATTGAAGAGTTTTTAATTTAAGAATCCGGATCAGTGAGTACTGTGGGGAAAAAACTGTTGCAGGTGCTCGCGGGTAAGCACGAAACAGTGCCGCCGATCTGGTTAATGCGTCAGGCCGGGCGTTATCTTCCAGAGTACCGTGCAGTGCGAGAGAAAGCGGGCAGTTTTCTCGATCTTTGCTTGAATTCTAAGCTGGCATCGGAAGTGACCTTACAACCGGTACGCCGCTTTGGTTTCGATGCCGCGATTTTGTTTTCTGATATTCTGGTAGTACCGCTTGCCCTTGGGCGAAAAGTTGAATTCCTACCTGGTGAGGGGCCGAAGCTTGAGCCGCTTAGTAGTGCTGTGGGACTTGCGGATCTTCGAGAGACCATCGATCAGGATGTAGTAGCGCCGGTCTATGAAGCTGTGAGTAAAGTAAAATCGCTGCTTGATGATAGAACAGCTTTGATTGGCTTCTGTGGTGCTCCCTGGACAGTTGCCACCTATATGGTGGCTGGCCAAGTGACGTCCGGCCAAGCACCAGCTCGGCAATTTGCCTATCGTGATCCGGACAATTTCACGCGGTTGATCGATCGGCTAGTGCACGCGTCGATCGATTATCTCGTTGGCCAACTAAAGGCAGGCGCGGAGGTTGTACAGATTTTCGATACTTGGGCGGAGGTGTTAGGACCAGATCAGTTCGTTCGGTGGTGTATTGTACCGACACAAAGAATCGTGGAAGGTGTGCGCCGTCAGATCCCGAAGGCAAGAATTATTGGTTTTCCGCGTGGAGCAAGTGCAATGGCATTGCCCTATGTGGAAATAACTGCAGTAAGTGCAATCGGGATTGACTGGACTTTCGAGCGATCGATTGCGCGCGATGTGCTGCAGTCGCGTGTACCGGTACAAGGTAACGTCGATCCGATTGCCTTATTGGCCGGCGGTGCGGCGCTCGACTGTGAAGTGGACAATGTTATGAAAGAACTTGGTAGTGGCCCGCTAGTATTCAACCTCGGCCACGGCATTCTACCGGAAACGCCGATTGCACATGTGGAACGCATGCTTAAACGTGTACGCGGATGACTATGTGGTGCCTTTCCCGACAAGCGACAAGCTAAAATTGACGCGATGTACCTCTGGCTAAAGGCACTGCACACCGTTGCGGTCATTGCCTGGATGGCCGGCATGCTCTATTTGCCGCGACTATTTATCTATCACTCGATAGCGAAGCCAGGCTCCGAGCTCTCGGAAAGTTTCAAGACGATGGAGCGCCGGTTGCTTAACTTTATTATGTCGCCGGCGATGATTGTGACGTGGATCGTTGGTATCGTATTGGTATTGCAAGGCCAATGGCTCGGCGCCGGCTGGTTTCACGCAAAATTTGTGTCAGTCGTCATAATGACTGTGTTGCACGGATTATTTGCGCATTGGGTAAACGAATTTAGCCTTGACCGGAATCAAAATCCAGCCAGATTCTACCGTATTATCAATGAGATACCAACTATACTGCTGATCATAATTGTAGCGCTGGTCGTCGTGAAACCATTCTAGCCCATTTCGACAATTGCGCAGACCCTGCCCCGCCTCTTGCGCGGGCCACTAGCTCAACATATCTTGCTTTTACCCCACCGAACGCAGGCGGATGCAGTCGCGTTCTGGCTCCTGTAGTTTGGGCCGGTCGCAGCATCGGGTTCCGGGTTCTTTTTCCCAATTTCCTCGTCACCCAAGACCTGCGATCTCTCTCTACTAAGTCATACGGCGTGAGTCCTTTTCTTTTTTCAAGATTTCGCCGTAACGCTCCCAAGGACGTAAGCCCCCAATGCGGGAAATGAAACTCCAAGACCTCAAGTCCAAGACACCTGCCGAACTCGTTGCTTTTGCTGAAGAACACCAGGTCGAAAACGCCAGCACCATGCGCAAGCAGGAGCTGATGTTCGCGATCCTCAAGCAACTGGCCACCCAGGAAGTCGACATCATTGGCGAAGGCGTAGTCGAAGTCCTTTCCGATGGATTCGGTTTTTTGCGTTCCCCGGAATCAAATTACCTGTCCGGACCTGATGACATTTATGTTTCGCCAAGCCAAATCCGCCGCTTCGGTCTGCGTACCGGCGACACGGTTGAGGGTCATATTCGCTCCCCTAAAGAGGGCGAACGTTATTTCGCCCTGCTCAAGGTCAATACGATCAATTTCGAGGACCCCGAGAAGGCTCGCCACAAGGTCAATTTTGACAACTTAACTCCGCTCTATCCCGATGAGCGGCTCAAGATGGAATACGAGGATCCAACCAAGAAGGATCTTTCGGCGCGCGTCATCGATATCGTCGCGCCTATCGGCAAGGGCCAACGCGCGCTAATTGTCTCGCCGCCGCGCACCGGTAAAACGGTTCTGCTACAGAACATTGCCCACTCGATCACCGCCAATCATCCGGAAACCTACCTGATTGTGTTGCTCATCGATGAGCGACCGGAGGAAGTTACCGACATGCAGCGCTCGGTGAAGGGTGAGGTGATCTCCTCGACTTTTGATGAACCAGCTTCGCGTCACGTTCAGGTCGCGGAAATGGTGATCGAAAAAGCCAAGCGACTCGTCGAGCATCAGCGCGACGTGGCTATTCTGCTCGATTCAATTACTCGCCTGGGCCGGGCCTACAATACGGTCGTCCCCTCCTCTGGCAAAGTGTTGACTGGCGGCGTCGATGCCAATGCGCTTCAGCGCCCCAAGCGTTTCTTCGGCGCTGCGCGCAACATTGAGGAAGGCGGCTCTCTCACTATCATAGCGACGGCGTTGATCGATACTGGCAGCCGCATGGACGAAGTGATTTTCGAAGAGTTCAAGGGCACCGGTAACTCTGAACTAATCTTGGATCGGAAAGTTGCCGACAAACGCACATTCCCGGCAATCGACATCACGCGCTCCGGTACACGCAAGGAAGAACTGCTTACCGATGCCGGAATTCTGAAAAAAATGTACGTTCTCCGCCGTATCCTCAATCCGATGGGGACTATGGACGCTATCGATTTTCTGCTCGACAAACTGCGCAATACCAAGAACAACACGGAGTTCTTCGAGAGCATGAATACGTGATTTGATCTGGACAAGCGGCTTTGGATCTCTTCGGGCTGCCATCGACAAGCCAAAAGATCGGAGATCAGTGCCTACGCATTTCCCCGAACCGACCGACACTGGCGCGCAGGCGTTCGGAGGAGGAATTAAGAAGTGCGCATCGCCGCCGCAGTTGCGGCGATATTGTTGGGTTCTGTAACCGGGAGAGAACATCGTTCTCCAATGCATATGAAGGCTGCGCTTCTTGGAGGCATCTTTAATTTTTCCTGTGCCGGGTGTGTAGCTGGCAGATCGGCTGGACTCGCTGCGCGAAGGATAATTCGCTCAACAAACGGCAACTTCAACGCCGCTTGCGTGAACCGTTCGGAGTCTTTCCCAATTGCTATAATCTCAGCTCCCCGTAGCCGAAGGTCGAGGGCATTGAGCAGCGCTACATGGCCGAACAGATTGCGTTCGGCCGCCGAAAGAATGCCGTCGATCAGCAGATCGGCTTTCTCCCGCCATTTATTTTCACCCGTCGAGACGGCAAGGCGGACAAGGTTTTGGGCGGCCACCGCGTTGGGATTGGGTGTCGCATCATCCTGCGTCGCATGCGGCCGCAACAACAAGTCGGCTGCGTCATCAGAGGAAAGATAATAACCGCCGGTATCGGAATCGACATAGTGCGCATCCAACGCAGCCTGCCAGCCAAGCGCTCGCTCAAGGTAGGTTCGCTCGCCGGTCGCCTCAAAGAGCGCCAAGGCCGCGCGAATCATAGCCGCAAAGTCCGATGCGAGGCCCGGGAAACTCAGTCTACCGTCACGCCAAGAATGGCCGAGCCGTTCACCCTTTGTCATTTTTCGCTGAACGAAATCGAAGGCACGTTTGGCCATATCAAGCCATGACGGTTCGTCCAGGATGACGCCGGTATTGATGAGCGCGGCGATCATCAACCCGTTCCAGTCGGCCAAGACCTTGTCGTCGAGGCCAGGGCGCACTCGGCTAGAACGCGCTTCAAGCAGAATTGTGCGCAAGCTCGCAAGACGCGCCTCATCTTCTGCGCTGCGAGGCCCATTTTTGAGCCGATTGAGAATGTTGTGACCCTCGAAATTGCCGCCGTCGGTTACGTCGTAGTGGCGGGCAAAAAACTCGCCATTTTCCACACCGATAAGGTCGAGAATCTCGTGTTTAGACCAGACATAGAATTTGCCCTCCTCGCCTTCTGAATCGGCATCGAGCGAAGCAGCAAAAGCACCCTCGCCCGTTGTCATCTCGCGCGCTAGCCAGCCGACAGTTTCGCGAGCGCGCCGTCGGAATAGCTCCTTGCCGCTGCGTTGAAAGGCCAATGCCAATAGTTCCAGCAATTGCGCGTTGTCGTAGAGCATCTTCTCGAAATGCGGTACCAGCCACCGCTCGTCCACCGAATAGCGCGAGAAACCGCCGCCGAGGTGGTCGTAAATGCCGCCCTCGCTCATGCGTTCGAGCGAATGTTCTACCGTTTCGAAAAACCGCGCGTCGTTCGTACGGAGGCCGGCGCGCCATAGCATTTCCAGAATAGCCGGCTGCGGAAATTTTGGCGCGCCGCGCAGACCGCCATTAACGGAATCGAACATATTGCCAATCTGCATCGCAGCTGCAGTGAGCTCCTTTAGGCCGATCGTAACTCTTCCCGCTGGTCGTGCCCTGTCCGCGAGCCGCGAAAGGAGCGCGGCACGATTTTGTTCGATTCTGTTCGGCTCCTCACGGAACAGCCGCGCAACCTCGCGCAACACGTCGACAAAGGCCGGGCGCCCAAAACGCGACTCCTTGGGAAAATATGTACCGCCCCACACGGGCTCGGCTTGCGGCGTGAGAAACATTGTCAACGGCCAACCGCCCTGCTCACCTAGGAGATGCAGGGCGTTCATATAGATCTGGTCGATGTCAGGCCGTTCTTCGCGGTCAACCTTGATGTTGACGAACAGCTCGTTCATCACCCGCGCGGTGGCTTCGTCCTCGAACGACTCGTGCGCCATCACGTGGCACCAGTGGCACGCGGCATACCCGACCGACAGCAGAATCGGCCGGTTTGAGGCTTTCGCCTCGGCCAGAGCCTCCGGTCCCCAGGTCCACCAGTCCACCGGGTTGTGCTTGTGCTGCAGAAGATAGGGCGACGTTGCTTCGCTGAGGCGGTTTAGGTGCGTATTATTTTGAGCAGACATCGCCGCAGCCTAGCGCGGATCAAAGCTGGCGGGAAACCATCAGCGCGTGCTCCTTTGCGCTTCCTGCGTCGCCGCGCCAAGGGTTGGGTCTCCAAGATTGCTCAAAAACGGGCACCAGCCGCGGTTCCAAGCCCTGACCTGCTGAGGCTAGGAGAACGTCGCCGTTCGGCAGCACCAACAACCAGCAGACGTGCGAGTTCCTTGGCGAATGCGCTGACGCGAAGGGTTGCGGCGGCCTTTAGCTCCGCCGAAATAAACATTTTGTGTGGCGCCGAAATTGTCGGGTTCGACCGACAGAGGCTCGCTCAGGCAATTTGCCGCCGTCGCCACAAGCAGCGACCAGCAGCGCCGCCGAACCGGCGGGCAGCGATGTCAAAGAAATGTGTATGGGGAATCAGCAGTTTCAACGCGCGGCGCACGACAACCCGCTTAATTGTCGAACGGCGAGCTGCGGTAAATCGTTTCCCGGGCCTGAGGGAGCAGAGTCATGGCAGAATTGCGAACGCGCGCGCAGGAAACCCGAATCCTTTACGGACCTTTGGCCAGGTCACGACGATCAACGCGCCTTTAGGCGGCACCTTGTCGAGATTGGCCATGATTTCAATTTGATAGTGGCCGTGCTGAAGGATGTAGCTTTCCGATTCCATTTTGTCGGTTACGTCTGTGTCCATCGACTCATGCCCGGTCGCTGCCACGCCGCGCTGTTCATAGAGATATTTGATGGTCTCAAATGCCCAGGCAGGAAACGGCACGCGCTTGAAGCGCTCCGGATTGCTGTCCCAATCCTTGTACATATCGGTACGCAACGCCACGAAAACGCCGCGCGGAATGCGGCCGTGCTGCTTTTCCCACGCCTTGAGATCAGCGACGGAAAATGCATGGTTAGGGTCTTTCGCGAGATAGGGCGTATCGTCCAACACAATCATCGGCAAGATCATCTGCTTGAGCGGGATCTCGTCCGTAGTGATCCCCTGTTCGTCGAAATGCGCCGGCGGATCGACGTGAGTGCCGTACTGCCCCACCATTTCGTAGAGCGTCGCGCGGAAGCCCTCTTTGGCAATAGTATATGGTTCGCGCGTTTTGGGATCGGATGCTGGGGTCATTTTTGCCTGACCAAAGCCGGACCACACCGGTGTCTCCGGTCCGAAGCTATGCGTCAGATCGACGAATTTCTTCGATGCGATCACGCGATAAGCACGCGCGAGGTCACCCTGCGCTTCTGCGGGCGATCCTGAATAATGCACGAACAGAATTGACAGCAAGCCAACGAAACGGAGGCTCGGTTTCATAGTGCCTCTCCGATGGATCGTGAACATTGCGATCATATCGCAGCTGCCGAATAGACGCCCGTTGAACTGGAAGCGCTATGAGCTCAAGCCGTCAAACGATCTGATAGAATCCCACATTTGGGTGCACTTGGGTCTTGCCGAGCACCAACCAGCATTTTTTGAGGTTGGCAAGAGCGGTTGCAGCCCGTTCATGCACTAGGGTTGCCTTGCGCGTGCCGATCGAACCAGTGAACATTCCGATTGGCGAACTTGATGCGGGCGCATCACGCTGGTGCAGCACCAAGCGTGGGCACGCGAATTGTTGGGAGCACGGAGCGGACATCGATCGCAGCATCCATGCGAGCCAGTGCGATCGCGGCATTTGGACTCGCCGAATTACGTTCGTAGCGGCTTCGAAGCAAGGCGCATTTGCGCCACTTCCCCAAGTGCTCTCAATTCAGCGAGTAAACCCGCAAGCGCCTCACGGCCATGGCCCAGATTGTGGAAGCGTGCGTAGGCGCCATAACGAATCAAAGCGTGCGTGGGTAAGTCGCAGCGAAAAGGATAGGCGCACAAGCAGGCATGTCAGGTCGAGACGATTTTGCCAGCTGCGTTAATCCTGCCGGTCCTTGACGAAGGGCTTGACCCTTACCCTGTCTCGGCGCTTCCGTGCGCCGCAATGTCTGAGTCAACGCGTGAAACCATTTTTGCCCTTTCCTCCGGCCGGCCCCCGGCGGCGATTGCAGTAGTGCGCATTTCTGGTCCGCGCGCGGGCGACGCACTCAAGACGCTTACCGGGAAAATAACTCCGCCGCGAAAGGCGACGTTGGCGCAGATCCGCGGGCGCGATGGCGAGGCCGTTGACCAGGCGCTCGTACTCTGGTTTCCCGCTCCCCATAGCGAAACCGGCGAGGACGTTGCCGAGCTTCAGCTTCACGGTGGGCGCGCCGTGATTGCGTCTGTGTTTACTGCGCTTTCGCAGATTGCGGGTTTGCGTCCGGCGGAAGCTGGCGAATTCAGCCGCCGTGCTTTCGAGAACGGCAAGCTCGACCTTACCGCCGTTGAAGGCCTCGCTGACCTTGTGATGGCAGAAACCGAAGGTCAGCGTCGACTGGCGTTGCGTCAGATGACGGGCGCTTTGGGCAATCTTGCAGAAAATTGGCGCACGCAGCTGATCCAGGCATTAGCGCTCGTTGAAGCGCGTATAGACTTTTCCGACGAGGCTGACGTGCCACAGGATCTCGTTGCGCCGGCGTTGCAGATCACGCGTGCGCTCGAAGGTGAGATTGGGGCCGCGCTTGCGGACGATGGCCGTGGTGAACGATTGCGCGAGGGGCTGGTCGTTGCCATTGCTGGTCCACCGAATGCCGGCAAGTCCACGCTGCTCAATCGCATCGCAAAGCGCGAAGCAGCGATCGTCTCGCCTTACGCCGGCACCACGCGCGACGTGATCGAGGTACATCTAGACCTAGGTGGTCTGCCGGTGACGCTGCTTGATACGGCGGGCATTCACGAAACCGACGATCCGGTTGAGCTCGAAGGTGTGCGTCGGGCGCGCGAACGGGCGAGCGCTGCTGACCTTGTACTTTGGGTTGTGGATGCGCGCGACAATCCGAACGGGCTGTCCACTGCACCATCATGTCTGGCTGGAAAGGCAAGTGCCGGCTCGCTAGTTTGGGTCCTGCGTAATAAAATCGATTTGGTCCAAGCGGATAGATTAAGAAGTGAAAATAAATGCCAAAGTAATGGAAGTAATGAATCTAATTCCCAATTTACTGAACCTTTAATTAACAAGGTTAACCGTCAGTTAAGCTATACGAATGAATTTGAATTCAATGTAAATGAACTGAAATTCAATGTTTCGGCCGCTTCAGGCGAAGGCGTCGACGAAGTTTTGGCGCAACTGATGAAGCGTGCCCAAAATTTTTTAGCTGGCGCCGAGTCAGCTCTAGTGACCCGCGAACGTCACCGGCGCGCTCTGAAGGATGTGCTTGCCGCCTTACGGCGAGCGCTAGCGCTCGAGACTGCAAGGGACGAGGATTTGCTGGCCGAGGAGTTGCGAGTCGCTGCCCGTGCCCTTGGTCGTCTGACCGGCCGCGTCGACGTGGAAGATATCCTGGACGTGATTTTCCGCGATTTCTGCATCGGCAAATAGCTGGCAGTGGCAGTGCCAGGAAACAGTAAAGCAAACTTCCCTCCATAGGCCGCTAAAGCGTTGTTTCCAATGTTTCACGTGAAACAATTCGACAACCTCAATATTTTTGACCCCTCCCCGCGCCTCCGCTACAACCGCGCCTTCCGAGGTATCAATGGCTAGCCGATTCGATGTCGTGGTGATTGGCGGTGGCCACGCCGGTTGCGAAGCTGCGGCTGCTGCCGCGCGGATGGGCGCCCACACGGCCTTGATTACTCACCAGTTCGTTACCGTTGGCGCTATGTCCTGTAATCCGGCCATTGGCGGACTTGGAAAAGGCCATCTCGTACGAGAAATCGATGCCCTCGACGGCCTGATGGGCCGAGTAGCGGATCTGGGCGGGATCCAATTTCGCCTCCTCAACCGACGTAAGGGCCCTGCCGTGCGCGGTCCGCGAGCCCAGGCCGATCGCAAACTCTATTCGGCGGCGATGCAGGCTGAGATCCGCGCTATTGCAAACCTAGAGGTTATCGAAGCCGAGGCCGACGACCTCGTGCTCCGGAACCACCAGGTTACCGGTGTCAAAGTGTCTGACGGCCGGACGATTTCCGCTGGCGCCGTAGTAATTACGACCGGCACGTTTCTGAGAGGCTTGATCCATATCGGCGAAAAGCAGATACCCGCTGGCCGGGTTGGCGAAGAGCCGGCGCTTGGTCTTTCGCGAACGCTGCAAAATTTGGGCCTTAGACTTGGCCGTTTGAAAACAGGAACACCGCCACGCCTCGATGGTCGTACGATCGACTGGTCTGCGCTTGAGATGCAGCCTGGCGACGATCCGCCTGAGCCATTTTCAACTTTGACAACCCGCATTGAAAATTCGCAGATCGAATGCGGCATCACGCGCACCGTGGAAGCCACGCACAAAATCATACGCGACAATGTCCATCGTTCGCCGATGTACTCGGGACAGATCACAAGCCGTGGTCCGCGTTATTGTCCATCGATCGAAGACAAGATCGTTAAGTTCGGCGAGCGCGACGGTCACCAAATTTTTCTGGAGCCGGAAGGTCTGGACGATCACACCGTCTATCCGAATGGAATTTCGACATCGCTTCCGGAAGACGTGCAGCATGCATTGGTCGCAACGATTCCCGGTTTGCAGAATGCGCAATTTATTCGTCCCGGCTACGCCATCGAATACGATTACGTCGATCCGCGCGAGCTTACTCCAACACTGCAGACAAAATGTTTGCACGGATTGTTTTTGGCTGGACAGATCAACGGCACCACCGGTTATGAAGAGGCCGCAGCGCAAGGACTTCTTGCAGGTCTCAATGCAGCGGCCTTGGCGGGCGAGAGGGACGAAATCATCGTCGATCGTGCGCAAGCTTATCTCGGTGTTATGATTGACGATCTTGTAACGCGCGGCGTTAGCGAGCCTTACCGAATGTTTACGTCGCGCGCCGAATATCGTCTGCAGCTCCGGGCTGACAATGCCGATCAACGTCTGACCGATATCGGAATTGCAATTGGATGCGTCGGGGCTCATCGCGCGCACGCGCATCGAGCAAAAACTTTGGCGCTAAAAGACGCGCGTGAGCTTGCGAAATCAGTTTCGCTGACACCGAAAGAAGCTGAGCGTCATAGACTATCGCTCAACAGAGACGGACAGCGTCGTACCGCGTTCGAGCTGTTGTCGTATCCTAACGTGACGTTTTGCGATCTAGCGAGGATCTGGCCACGCTTTGGCGAGCTGGCGCCGAAGATCGCCGAGCAACTCGTGATCGATGCGAAGTATGATGTTTATCTTTCACGTCAGGCCGCCGACATCGCGGCGTATCGGCGCGATGAAAGTTTGCAGTTGCCCGACGACTTCGACTACGCGGCGCTGCCCGGTCTGTCGAACGAGATGAAACAGAAATTGCATGCTAACCGTCCGCGTACGATCGGACATGCGAGCCGTTTAGACGGCGTCACGCCAGCGGCGCTGACGTTGCTTGTCGCGCACGTTCGGCGCAGCAAAAAAATCTCCGTGAAATCAGCGTGAGCAAAAGCAGGCAGGGGAATCTCGATCTTGATGTCGATAAAGCGCGGGCCCTCGCGCTCATTCCTGTTTCACGTGAAACGGAATCCCGACTCGACCAATACGTAGAGGTGCTGCTTCGCTGGCAGAACACGCTCAACCTCGTGGCCCCCTCGACGCTTCATGAGTTATGGACACGCCATATCGCTGATTCGCTCCAGCTCCTCGCTCTAGCGCCGCAGGCCCGGGTGTGGGTCGATTTCGGATCGGGCGGTGGATTTCCAGGACTTCCAATTGCCCTTGCGGGGCGGCCAGGAACTAGAGTTCATCTCATTGAAAGTAATGGGAAAAAAGCAGCCTTCTTGCGCGATGCGGCGCGAAAGACTGGGGCAGGGGTGGTTGTGCATCAGGAGCGAATCGAGAAATTTGGGGAAAGCTGTACGGAATCCGTGCATGCCGTTACCGCGCGCGCTCTGGCCCCATTGAAAATCCTCTGCGATCAGGCGTTTCCTTTAATTCACCGCGGCGCCATCGGTCTGTTCCCCAAGGGTCAACATGTAGATGCTGAATTGACCGCTGCCGCTAAATACTGGAGACTCAAAGCTGGCAGGGTGCCTAGCAAGACCAGTCCGAAGAGTTCAATCATTATCATCCACAGCCTAGAGCCTGTTCAGAAAAAGTGAAACGTCTGGTTTACTCGTTATTTCAATGAGTTGGGTGGGCCAGCCAACTTATGAATATGGAGCATGACTGACTTTCAAATGTCCAACCCGCCCATTGATTCACCAGTTGTTCCGTTCGCTAAACCGGCCGTGAAACCCGATGCCGCCCGGCCGCGGGTGCTCGCGATTGCCAATCAGAAAGGCGGGGTCGGCAAGACAACAACCGCAATCAATCTTGGTACTGCGCTCGCCGCGATCGGTGAGCATGTTCTGATCATCGATCTCGATCCGCAGGGCAACGCGTCGACTGGACTGGGTATCGAACGCAAATCGCGCCGCACATCGACCTACGATGTCCTTACCGGCGCAGCGCCGGTGACCGACGCCGTTTTGCAGACTGGTGTGCCCCAGCTCTATATCGCGCCATCGACACTAGATCTGTCGGGCTTGGAGCTTGAAATCGGTCAACAACGCGACCGCGCCTTCCGCTTGCGCAATGCACTACGACAACTCAATAGCGGCACGCGCAACTACGATTTCAATTATGTGCTGGTCGACTGTCCGCCATCGCTCAATCTGCTGACGGTCAACGCAATGGCCGCATCAGATTCAATTCTAGTTCCACTGCAATGCGAGTTCTTCGCACTCGAAGGGCTTTCGCAGCTTCTGAAAACGATCGAGCAAGTCAAGACGACGCTCAATCCGACGTTGTCGATTCACGGCATCGTGCTGACCATGTATGACTCGCGCAATAACCTCTCCGGCCAGGTTGTCGCGGACGTACGCCAGTTCATGGGCAACAAAGTGTACGAGACGATAATTCCGCGCAACGTACGGATTTCGGAAGCGCCGTCCTATGGCAAGCCAGTGCTGGTTTATGATCTCAAATGCGTCGGCAGCGAAGCCTATTTGCGGCTCGCTACTGAGATCATCCAGCGCGAGAAAGCCTTGAAAGCCGGATAGTAATCCACAAAGTCTCAATATTGACGGCAGCAACACGGAAAGGAATATCGTGGCACGGAGTTCAAGAGCGGGGGCAATGGCGGATCACTCGAGATTGGGACGCGGTCTGGCAGCGCTGATCGGGGACGTTAGCGAGGAAACCTCCGTAACCGACAGTGGCCGCAAGCCCCGCCGTGCCCCAATTGAAAATTTACGTCCCAATCCGCGCAATCCGCGCCGGATGTTCACTGATGCCGAACTCGATGAACTATCCGATTCAATTCGCGAGCGTGGCATCATTCAACCGATCGTCGTGCGCCCGCTGCAAGCCGATAACTTTGAAATCATCGCCGGAGAGCGGCGGTGGCGTGCCGCACAGCGTGCTGGCTTGCATGACGTGCCGATCGCCGTGGTGGAAGCAAATGACGCGCAGTCGCTGGAATTTGCCATCATCGAAAATGTGCAGCGTACCGATCTCAATCCGATTGAGGAGGCAAGCGGCTATCTGGCGCTAATGGACGATTTCAATCGCACGCAGGAAGAAGTCGCTCGGATCGTCGGCAAAAGCCGGCCACACGTTGCGAACACAATTAGGCTACTCAAGTTGCCGGAACCAGTAAAGCAATTGGTGCGCACGAACAAAATCTCTGCCGGCCACGCCCGGCTGCTGCTCGGTCAGCCGAACGCCGAGCAGATAGCCCACGAAATCATCGACAAAGATCTGAGCGTGCGGCAAGTCGAGGCGCGAATGCACAAGGATGCGACCGGGCCGGCCCGCCAGGTGGAACGCGAGACAAAAGGCTTCATCAGCGGTGCCAAGGACGCCGACACGCGCGCGCTGGAAAAAAGACTTTCGGATGCACTGGGACTTGCAGTTACCATCGATCACCGCGGCGAGGGTGGCACGTTGCGGATCAAGTACCGGGATCTCGAACAGCTCGACGCGGTCTTGAAGAGGCTGGGCGGCTAGCTTCACCGGCTGGTTTCACGACCGCCCCACCCACCGCCGACAGCACATACTAACGCGAAGAGTGTGCCGGCTGGGGTGGCGTTTTCGCTTACGGACCAATCCATGGCCTCGTTGCCAATAATATTTATAATTCCGATTCAAAATGGAATCTCGCGAATTCGAGGAGGCTACCCCCAATGGCCGACGACACGCCAAAAGCGAGGCGAATTTTACACGTGAAAGTAAAAACGCCGTCCGCCGACGCAACAGCGCTCCTCATGACGATGATGAAGAACGCCTTGCCGCTGTACAAGGCATTCGGTGAGGCCCAGGTTCGCTTGCTCCGCAATGCCGATGATCAAACTCAATTCCTTCAAGTGATCGAGTACGAAACTGATGAGGCGGTCGAATTTAATCGTCAAAAACTTGCCAGCGAACCAATAATGCAAAACTACTTGCAGGCTTGGCGCACGCTCTTCCCCGGAGCGATGGAGATCGACGTGTACGAGGACATTACTGAAAAGGGGTAGCGTTTTTTGTCTCGCCGAATGAGAATCGAAAACTCGCTGTTATCGTACGATCGGCTTTGCGTAGGCTTTTCGAGCTGCCAAAGGAACTAAATGATTTCTATGCGTGTTATTCTTCCTGATAAAAAGCTTGTGCACCACTCTCGACGTAACGCGGAAAGTCATGACTACGATCCAGAACAGTTCACATCCCGCCTTGTCAGGCGCCGATAGCCTAGCCGCAAGCACATCCGATATCCTCCTGCTGATCGGACGTATTCTCCTCGGCTGGATTTTTATGCGCAGTGGCTACGGAAAAATTTTTGACATCCCTGCCTATGGAGCGACTTTCCCAGCACGCGGGTTACCACCCTTTTTAGCCTACATCGCTGTCCCAGCGGAATTTTTCGGGGGGATTGCCCTGATTCTTGGGCTCGCGACACGCTACGTTGTGCTG
>Ga0126375_10000188_pt1 | contig 14627 bp, 11 predicted proteins | sample PanSoiMetPlot_14_FD_109577 | JGI IMG/M metagenome (GOLD analysis project Ga0126375, IMG submission 109577) | Tropical forest soil microbial communities from Panama - MetaG Plot_14 | ecosystem: Environmental > Terrestrial > Soil > Tropical forest | place: Panama | collected 2016-02-17 | reverse complement strand
TCCTGGGACTCTTTTTTTCATCGCCCCGCTCGGTTTGCTGGACTACAACACCGGCCAATTCCTTTGGTTCGTGATTCCTTTCATGATTATTTTCGTCTGTGCGCGGGTCCTTTGGTAAACCTACGGCGGCGCGCCGCGAAGCACATGGTGGCCTCTGCTTTCTGCGCTGACTTTCGCGCCCACGTATTTATTGCTTATACAAGGTCAAATCGGCGGCTTGATCTTGTTGGGACTGATCTTGTTTCTCCATTCAGTGAAACGACACGCCTGGGATTCCGCGGGGCTCAACCTCTCTCTGGTTTCAATTAAACCCCACTTGATCTACCTTTTCTGGCTTGCGATCGCTGCCTCGTCCATCCGCGAGCGACGGTGGAAATTCCTCCGAGGATGGCTTGTCGGCGTCATCGTTACGGGCATGGCGCCGTTATTTTTCGATCCTGCAATTTATTCTCAATACATGGATCTCGTCCAAAGCCACGACGTCCACCCGCCTTTATATTGGGCGACCCCAAGTTTGGGCACGGTATTGAGAGTTTTTGTCGATCGCGGGGGTTGGGTGCATTGGTTGCCGTCGGTCGCAGGTGCAGCATGGATGTTTTGGTATTGGCGAAGACACGCCGAATCCTGGGATTGGCGCGAGCAGTTGCCGATCGTCCTTTTAGTCGCGGTAGTCACGGCTAGTTTCGTTTGGACCTTCGATCAGATCGTGCTGTTGCCTGCTGTCATTCAATGCGCGGTGTGGCTTTCACGAAGCTATAGTCGGATTCTACGCCGCTTGATCATTACCATTCATATACTGATCAATGGCGGAATCCTGTGGTCGAAATTGCATGTCCCGAACGATTTCTGGTATTTCTGGATGGCGCCGATATATTTGATTCTTTTCTTCTCGGCGCGATGGATTGCGAGACCTGCGCGGGCATCGACTTGATCCCGGCAAGGGCGCCAAAGATAGCAGCGAACAAGCCCGGCTACGCCATGCGTCTCAAGGCTTGAATTCTTTCTGCGGTGGCGGGGTGCGTGGAAAGAAACCCACCCCCTGCCTGACCGCCCGGCGTATTGGCGATCCAAGTAAGGGCGTTGATCATTACTTGCTTTGAGTATCCGGCGCGGCGCAATAATTCGACGCCGTGTTGATCCGCCGCCAGCTCTTCGGAGCGGCTGTAACTATTTGCAATTAAACTTCCAGCGAGGGGTGTGATGGCGCTGCTTCCTGGGAAAAATCTCTCCAGCAGCGCGACCCCGAGGTTCAAACCGGTCCCCAACATCTGCAACTTCGCCACGTGGCCCAGATCTTCGTGGGCGATCTCATGAGCCAGCACACCGCGTAATTGGTCGTCGCTAGCCTGTTCCAGTAATCCTCGTGTGACAACAAACTGGCCGCCACCGGCATTGCCCGCGTTGATCTGCGGATCATCTGTGATACTTACCCGGACATTTCTCGGGTCTTCGGGATTGTCCATCACTCGAAGCAAAGGCGCCATGATCGCGTACAGCCGTTCACTCTGGCGTGAATCGACGCGCTGGCCCCCTCTTGAGCGCCCGGGAACATCGTCCCGGAAAGCACGGGCCTGTCCCGCAACGGCGTACTGCCCCAAGTTTGTAACTAGCATGGAAACAATGATAGCAATTACAAGCTTCGCGCGGGTTCGAATCGGCTTCATAATTTCGCAGTTCCTCGACCTTCTTTGGTCATGCGCCATATCTTACGTTACACTGCCGTAAAACTAAGTAGCTACTACTTAGACGTTTGGGCCCCTGTTTGGTTAACTAGCCGGGGGTTATTTAATCGAAATAGGAGGGAATTAATTAGGAATTTGCACGACTGGGAGGGGCGTATGACTCTTTTGAACTTTCCATCCGTTTTCCGATCTCTCTTTTGGCGGCTTCCCAGGCCTCAACGCAAGTCGTTATCATGGCTTTGAGCCTCCCTTTCAAGACTTCCTTTTGGCCACGCCATTCATTTACTGCCGTTGAAAACTGGTCCCGGACGTCCCTGCTCGCTTCCCTCATTTTGTTGGCTAAGGCTTGAATTTCCTGATCGAATAACGTCGCAGCTTCCTTGAGATTCTGGCGCAATTTGTCTTTGTAGTAGACGGCATGAATCGACATGGCATCATATGCCTCTTTGGCTTGCTTTTTCAGTCCTGCAGCCACCGTCGGTTCTGTAGTCGCAGGAGAAGTTTGCTGATACGTGACAAACAAGGACAACAGGCACAGCAACATCAAGACTGTTAGCGACCGCATAGCAATTCCTCCAACTATGGCGTCCCGGAATTCCTTCACCTTTCTGCAGCGCTCGTCCTACGCGCGGCTCCAAATGACATGAGCAATTTCAGCAAAACTTATGCCGCGACCAACCACACGTGTATTCGCCGATAGGCCCTGCACATCAGACCGAAAGACGCAGTGTGGTGAGTCTCCAAACCTAGCTTGGCGGCTCTCCTCCTTGTAAAAATAGTCGCGCCTCTATAGATTCGCTGAACGTCTTCCCCTTTTGGCGCAATTGTATGGAATTCGGTGTATTCGATCATTTGGATCGCAACGATCTGCCATTGAAGGATTACTATGAAACTAGGCTGCAACTTATCGAGGCCTATGAGCGGGCGGGTTTCTACGCCTACCATCTCGCCGAGCACCATGCTACGCCCCTCGGCATGGCTCCTGCACCCAGCGTCTTCCTCGCCGCAATCGCTCAACGTACGCGCCGGCTCCGCTTTGGACCGTTGGTCTATGCCCTGCCGCTGCATCATCCAATCCGGCTCATCGAAGAGATTTGTATGCTCGATCAACTGAGCGGTGGCCGTCTTGACATCGGCTTCGGCCGCGGTGCTTCGCCTATGGAGATCACGCTCTATGGCCAGGATTCTGGGAAGGCGGAGCGGATTTACCGGGAATCACTAGAAATTATCCTGGAAGGTCTGACGACGGGCAAAGTCCACTTTCATGGAGAGTTCTTCTCATTCAAGAACTATATCTTGGAAGTTGAACCCCTACAGAAGCCCCACCCGCCAATCTGGTATGGAGTCCATTCCGTAACAAGCGCGGACGGCGCGGCGCGCCGTAAGCTCAACATCGTAAGCCTTGATTCGGCCGCTGACACGCGCGGCTTCACTGACCGCTATCGTCAAGTCTGGCGGGAAACAGCCGGAGAAACTGATGACCTGCCCAAAATGGGCATTGGCCGCTTCATCGTGGTTGCGGAAACCGATCAAAAAGCACTGGAAGTCGCGCGGCGCGCCTACCCCGTGTGGCACCGGAGTTTTTACCATCTGTACACGCTTCTCGGTGGAGCGCCGGCCCACCCGCGGCCCGCGGATTTCGATGGCATCATCAAAACCGGTCAGGGCATCGCCGGCAGTCCAGAAACCGTTAGTGCATTTCTCGAAAACCAACTCACAATTTCTGGCGCGACGTACATCGTGGGACAATTTGCCTTCGGTGATCTTTCCCATGCCGAATGCTTGCGCTCGCTAAATCTTTTTACCCAGTATGTGATGCCCAGCTTGAACAGCGAAGGAAGATAAATGCTCGAATCCTGAACGATGTTGCCCAGAGCTTAGCTTTTGTTGACTACCGCTGACACCAAGGAGGACTGTATGGAAAAAATCGGTTTCGTCGGAACCGGCGCCATGGGAAGCGCACTGCTCTCACGTTTGAAATTGGCCAACGTTCAAGTGACGGCGTTTGATATTGCACCCACGGCAATGGAGGCTGCTCGTCGCGAGGGCGCGCAAACCGCCCCATCGGCTAAAGCGGTCGCCCAAGCTGCAACGATAATCGATGTGGTGGTGCGCACGGACCAGGAAGTCCTCGCCTCCGTAATGGGTGAGGATGGAGTGTTGGAAGGCGCGTCCCCAGGCTCGCTGGTATTACTGCACAGCACTATCCGTCCGGCGACGACAAATAAGGTTGCCCAAGCCGCAGCGGATAAAAGGGTCTATGTCATCGACGCCTGCATGACGGCAGTGCCCAGCGCGGTGCGCGAGGGCGGGCTCACCTTTTTGGTCGGTGGGCAAAAAGCGCTCTTCGAGCGTGCCAAGCCGCATCTGCTTAACATGGCCAAGGATGCGGTCTACATGGGGCCTTTGGGCTCCGGTAATGTAACCAAACTTTTCAAGAACATGGTTACTGCCTCCGAAGCACTGATCGTTTATGAGGCGCTGCAAATCGCCAAAGCGGGAGGGATCAGCGCCAAGGCCGCGCTCGATCTGATGCAAAAAACCAAATCGGCTCACGTTTTGGAACGTTGGGAAATGCGCTACGATCTTTCCGGCGGAGATTTGAAATTTAATGCGGGCACCAATCTCTACGACAAGGATCTGCCACTGGCGGCCGAAGTGGGAAAAAGCCTTGGCGCCGATATTCCTGTTACCGAGGCCCTCGCCAAGCTGGGCATCAAATTGAATGGCGGGAAGTGCGCCATCTAACTTCGCTTTCCGTTCCAGCGAAGTACGTCGAGCGGATGAGAGAAAATTCCTATCGCGGGCATCAGATTGAGCTTCACTCCCGGCAAACTTCATCCCGCGGGTGGGTGGCTGAGGCGACAGTGGTTGTCGTAGACGGCAAGGTGACGAAGAGAATTCCGATCTTTGGCCGTCGTCGGGCAACGTTTGAAACTCGGAGGCAAGCTAACTTCTACGCATTGGAATTGGCGAAACTATGGATCGACGGCCGACTTTGGGGCGCCAACGGGCACGGTTAATCTTGGCTCAGGAGGATTTTATGGACATCGCACGAGCACAGGAATTTTTGCAAAAAAATCACCGCGCTTGTATCGCAGTCCGGCAAAAAGATGGTTGGCCGCAAATGACCTTGGTGACACCGGGAATCGACTCGCAAGGGCGCGTCATTGTTACATCACGGGGTACAACCCATAAAGTAAAACACCTTCGGCGAGATCCCCGAGTCTCTCTTTTAGTTTTCGGCGAACAATATAGCGGCTCGAAATTTGTTCAGATCCATGGCACCGCCGAGGTCATTGATTTGCCGGAAGCCATGGATATTTTAATTTATTGGTATCGCCAGGTGCGAGGCGAGCATAAGAATTGGGACGAATATCGCGAAAAGATGAAGAATGAGCGCCGGGTCATTTGCCGCATCACCATCGAAAAGGTGGGCCCCCAGAGCGTTAACAGAATATGACCGTGGGTTTCGGCGTCACGCCGCGGCGCGCAGCCGCTCTCGGTCGTGAGGCCACTGAAGGTGGTCGAGTGTCGGGCCCACTGGCACGATCCCCGTCGGGTTTACGTTGCGCTGGCTATAATAGCCTTCCTTTATTTTCTGCAGATCGAAGGTCTCTTTGATCTCCGGCCACTGGCATAACTCGCGCAGGTAATTGGTTAGATTTGGGTAATCCTGAATGCGTCTCAAGTTACATTTGAAGTGGCTATAATAGACCAGATCGAATCTTAACAGTGTCGGAAAAGCGCGCCAATCTGCTTCAGTAATGCGATTTCCCGCGAGGTAACGCCGTTCGCCAAGCAGTTTCTCCAACGTGTCCAGGCAGAGAAAAACTTTACGCACGGCTTCGTCGTAGGCTTCTTGGCTGCGGGCGAAACCCGCACGGTAAACTCCGTTGTTTAGATGGCTGTAGACGAATTCGTTAATGCGGTCGATCTCAGCACGCAGCACCTCGGGATAATAATCGTAGCGCACGTCGGTAAACGCGCCGAACGCCGAATTGAACATCCGGATGATTTCCGATGATTCATTGTTAACGATGGTGCCGCGTTCGCGGTCCCACAGTGTCGGGACGGTTACCTTGCCCGTGTACTTGGGGTCGGCAGCAGCGTAGACCTGAAAAAGACGAAACACACCATCGGCGCATGGTTTGAATTCGTCTATAACTTGTGAATAGGCCCATCCTTCTGTTTTGGGCCGATCCGCCACCGACATTGAAATAATGTCATCGAGCTTCTTTAACTGGCGAAAAATAATCGTCCGGTGCGCCCAGGGGCAATTGTGCGAAACAAAGAGATGGTAACGTCCGGGCTCGGCGCTAAATCCGCCTTCGCCCGAAGCTCCTGGCCTTCCGTCGGCTGTGATCCAGTTGCGAAATTGCGAATCCGCGCGGACAAAGGCGCCGCTGGTATCGGTCGGGATTTGATCATCGTTGCTCCACCTGCCATCAATCATAAAGCCCATAGATTTCTCCCTTCGCGGATTCTGAGCTGTCTTCTATCAAAATCCCGGCCAAGGAAAAAGGCGCAGGCGGTATTGCAATTCGAGGATGCCCCTGGCACGCTGAAAATGAGGTCGTTTCATGCGCTGCATGACTGCAATGATTTTTGTCGTGAACCTCCTGCTGTTGCCTACCATGATTTTGGCGGCCGCAGATCAGACGGAGGAGATCCGCCAGGAGCAAACGAAGGTAAGGCAACAGGAGCAAATAAATGAGCTCCGCAAACAGGAGCAAATCGAAAACCTCAAGCGTGATCAGCAATTGAATCAGGCCCAGCAACAGCTAGATCGAATCAAGGAGCGCAAGCAAGACGACCCGCAGCCACAGCAGCAGCCGCAGATTAACCAGTCCCAGCAGCAATTAGATCAAATCAAAAACGAGCAGCAGATTAAGCGGCTACAAAACGAATTACAGCTTAATCAGACTCAGCGAGAGCAAAACCAGTACCGACAGCAAGAACAGATTCGGGAGATCCAGCGCCAGCAGCAGATGGATCTGCTCCAGGATCAGCTCCGCAAAGGCCAAGTTCAGCAGGACCTCGATAGACTACGCCAGCAGCAGTTCAATCAGCGCTAAGCTGAAACCAGCCTCGCTGCCGGGTCTTGGTCAACATTACCGGAGCTGGCTGCTCCATTGAAAAGAAAATCTACGCGGGAAAACCCATAGCTTTGGGTTGTGGTTTCACAGGCTTATCATAGGCTTCACAACGGACCAATCGCTAGGGAGGCTGATAATGAGTACAGTTGCCGCGGGGAACTTGGGACTTAACGAGGAAACCGATTCAGTAGCTAGGGTTGTGTTTTTTTATTCCTTCCCACGTAACGGCTAGTGTGGGATCGCTGGCGGGCTTTACATGGCTTCGATTCTTCCGCCGCAAATACATTTTGACCCAATAATTAAAAAAATACTCAATGTCTTCCTTCGCCTGTTCAAGGCGTCCCTCCGCCGTCCGGCAGCGCAGCGTAACCCATCGATCGTTGACCGTGACTCCTACGAGCTTTGTTTCGTGCCGGTTATCCAAATAGGCGCCGGCACCGCGCAGAATCTGCGATAAACTGTATGGGTCGGGCGTTTTGCTCGGGTCCGTACGTTTCGCTCGTCCCTCCTCATCGAGCTGCTGAATTTCGTTGGTCGTATAACGAAGCGTGACGTCCTTACCGTCTTTGGCAATGGAACTCGCGCCCGCTCCGAAAAGAAAATCACGAACCAATCGACCAAGCGACGTTTGCCCGGGTCTCAAAGGGGTGGCTTTACCGTGTACAAAGTAAACCCCGCTGTCAATTTCAAGTTCGACGGCCGATATCTGATGCGCTTCCAACGCTTGTCCCAAGGTACGAAGCTCTTTGGCGTAACACCAATCGCTATCTTGCAAAGCCGTTTTCTCCGCAGAGTCGGGATTGTCGAATTCCACCGATGACGCATGTTGATCTGCTGCGTTCTGCTTCATATTTGACTCCGGAAACTTCAACCAGGAAACATTCGTCCGTTTTGATGGACCCCTTCACGCAAACAAACAGCAAGCCCAGTGCCAAAATCTCGACGGGCAAAATTGGAGCATCGCAAGCCAAATTTGGAAAAGAAAGTCGTTGCAAATGACAGATTGGGGCTGTCACTTGACACCGCTGACAATCCAAATCGGGAACACTAGCGAACTAACTAAATGCAGTTACAGTGGCATAAAAGACCCACGTTTGGGTAAGCTTTGGCGCCCATAGGACCTAGCTTGACGCAGGTGACGCCGTCGCGTCGCGGATTTGTCCGGCTAGCGAGGAAAACTGATTGGATAGAATCAACGGTTCCCTAACGAATGTTTCCGGGGTACCGCTCAGGATCAGGGTAGGTTCGTTTGTCCCATAAGGTAACGGTCGCACTCCCGCGCCGCGCCGCGACCCTCGTTGATAGCCCACACCACCAGGCTTTGGCCGCGCCGGCAGTCGCCGGCAGCGAAAACACCAGGAACATTGGTTGCAAACTGTCCGTACTCGGCCTTGGCGTTGGAGCGCGCGTCACGTTCGACTCCGAGCTGGGTGAGAACCGACTCTTCGGGACCGAGAAATCCCATAGCGAGCAGTACGAGATCCGCTGGAAAAGCCCTATCCGTGCCCGGAACTCTCTTCGGGATAAAAGCACCTTTCTCATCTCTCGTCCACTCAACATCGTAAATGTGCAACTCCTTAACGTGGCCGTCGCCATTGCCGACAAATTTTTCGCCGGTGGTGAGATAAATCCGTGGATCGGCTCCAAAGCGGGCTGCGGCTTCCTCTTGACCATAATCCAACTTGTAAACCTTCGGCCATTCGGGCCAAGGATTGTCCGGTTGGCGTGTATCCGGCGGCCGCGGCAGAATTTCGAGTTGAGTGAGATTCTTGCAACCGTGCCGCATCGCGGTTCCGACGCAGTCAGTGCCGGTATCGCCTCCGCCGACAACGATCACCCGTTTATCCCTCGCCGAGATGTAGTTGCCGTCCCGGTGTTCTGAATCGAGAAGGCTTTTGGTATTCGCATGGAGAAATTCCATGGCAAAATGGATGCCCTTCAGTTCGCGGCCGGGGATCGGCAAATCGCGGGGCTTGGTTGCCCCAGAGCAAATAACCATGGCATCGAATTCCGCGCGCAGCTTCTGCGCAGGGATGTCGGCGCCAATGTTGGCCTTGGTCACGAATTCGACCCCTTCAGCCGTCATCAAATCGATGCGCCGCTGCACGATCCTCTTGTCGAGCTTCATGTTGGGAATGCCGTACATGAGCAGGCCGCCGATGCGATCTGCCCGCTCGTAAACGGTTACATCGTGCCCGGCGCGATTAAGCTGCGCCGCGCATGCCAATCCCGCTGGCCCGGAGCCAATAACCGCGACCTTCTTCCCTGTCCGTTTTTCCGGCGGCTCTGCTGTTACCCAACCTTGGGCAAAGCCGTTATCGATAATCGAACATTCAATATTCTTGATGGTCACCGGCAGCTCGTTGATACCCAGCACGCATGAACCCTCGCACGGTGCCGGACAAACGCGGCCGGTAAACTCAGGAAAGTTGTTAGTGATGTGGAGCCTTTGCAACGCCTCTTTCCAAAGGCCGCGATAGACAAGGTCGTTCCATTCCGGGATCAAGTTATTGATCGGGCAACCGGAAGCCATGCCACTGATGAGTTGGCCGGTGTGACAAAAAGGGATACCGCAATCCATGCAGCGTGCGCCTTGCTGCTGGAGCTTCGTTTCCGAAAAATGCGCGTGGAACTCTTCCCAATCCTTTACCCGCTCCAGCGGGGATCGGTCCAATGGAAGTTCCCTTTCGTATTCCATGAATCCTGTCGCTTTACCCATCTGTGGTCTTTCTCCCCGAAACCTAAGATAACACTGCGCCTCCCCTGCAATGTGATCCTACGAACGTTCAATTTTGAATATTTGGATTTTGAGTTGGAAGGATCAACCTAAGAACTCAAAACTCAAAACTCTTATGCGCTCGGGCACTCGATGAGGATCAGTTCCCGCTTACTCGCGCAGCGTCGTTTTTATTGGCTTCAAAAGCCGCCATCAGGGCTGCCTCTCCCACGAGGCCCCGGCTTTCGGCTTCATTCAATGCTTCCAAAACCCGGCGGTAATCTTTGGGCATCACCTTGACGAACTTTGGCGCGTTTTCTTCCCACAATGCAAGAATCTGCCAAGCCCTCGCACTGTGAGTATAGACCGCATGGCGTTTTAGCAGCTCCTCGACTTCCTGCAGGTCAACTTCACCGAGGCGTTCCAAACTCACCGTGTCTAAGTTGCAATGCCTCTCAAAGGTGCCCTCTTCATCGAGTACATAAGCGATACCGCCGGACATGCCAGCGGCAAAATTACGTCCGGTTTTGCCAATGACGACCACGCGGCCGCCGGTCATATATTCACAGCCGTGGTCCCCTACCCCTTCAATGACCGCGCGCACCCCGCTGTTGCGAACGCAGAAACGCTCCCCCGCCATCCCACGAATATAGGCTTCCCCGCTGGTGGCTCCATAGAATGCTACATTACCAACGATAATGTTTTCTTCTGGGGCGAACGTCGAACCTTCGGGCGGAAACAGAATCACTTTCCCGCCGGAAAGTCCCTTGCCAAAATAATCGTTGGCATCGCCCTCCAATTCGAGGGTCATACCGGGGGGCACAAACGCGCCAAAACTCTGCCCCGCCGACCCGCGAAAATGAAAATGGATCGTGTCCTCGGGCAATCCCTCCGGCCCAAATCGCCGAGTGACTTCGCTGCCAAGAATGGTTCCCACGACCCGATTCGTGTTTCGAATCGATAACGTTGCTTTTACCTTTTCGCGCCGTTCCAAGGCTGGAACCGCTAAGTCGAGCAGCACCTGGTTGTCTAGCGCATTCTCCAATCCATGGTTCTGCGGAATCTGGCAATAGCGACCCACATCCGGGCCGACTTGCGGCTGGTAAAGAATCGCCGCATACTCCAACCCTTTTGCTTTCCAGTGTTCAACGGCCTTTCGCACCTCGAGCAAATCGGACCGACCCACCATTTGGTTGACGGTACGAAAACCCAACTTAGCCATGTGTTCACGCATCTCTTGAGCGATGAAACGCATGAAATTGACCACATGTGCCGGATCGCCGGTAAATTTCTTGCGCAACTCAGGATTTTGGGTCGCCACCCCTACAGGGCAGGTGTCAAGATGACAGACCCGCATCATAATACAGCCCAGCGTCACCAAAGCCGTAGTGGCGAAACCAAACTCTTCCGCACCGAGCAGCGCAGCTATCACAACATCACGGCCGGTCTTTAGCTGACCGTCGGTCTCAACAGCGATGCGGCTGCGTAGATTATTAAGCACGAGTGTTTGGTGCGTCTCCGCAAGTCCCAATTCCCAGGGGAGGCCGGCATGTTTGATACTCGTCTGCGGCGATGCGCCAGTGCCACCGTCATGCCCACTGATTAGCACTACGTCCGCATGTCCTTTCGCCACACCGGCGGCAATGGTCCCCACGCCGATTTCCGATACCAGCTTGACGCTGATGCGTGCGTGATGATTGGCGTTCTTGAGGTCGTGGATCAATTGCGCGAGATCCTCGATGGAGTAGATGTCATGATGCGGCGGCGGCGAAATAAGGCCGACACCCGGTGTCGAGTGGCGCACCTTGGCGATCCAGGGATAAACCTTACGGCCAGGCAGCTCGCCTCCCTCCCCCGGCTTTGCGCCCTGCGCCATTTTGATCTGAAGCTCTTTGGCCTGCGTTAGATAATAGCTGGTCACGCCAAACCGCCCCGAAGCCACTTGCTTGATGGCGCTGTTCTTCGAATCGCCATTAGGCTCGGGAACATACCTCGCCGGATCTTCACCGCCTTCGCCGGTGTTACTTTTGCCACCGATGCGATTCATGGCGATGGCCAACGCCTCGTGCGCTTCTTTGCTGATCGATCCATAGGACATGGCTCCGGTCTTAAAGCGCTTGACGATCGCTTCCACCGGCTCTACTTCTTCGATGGGTATGGGTTGCGCCGCGTATTTAAGATGCATGAGCCCACGCAATGTCGCCATTCGTTCCGACTGATCGTCGATGAGACGGGTGTACTCTTTGAAGGCATTATAATCGTTGGTTCGGCAAGCTTTCTGCAGAAGATGAATCGTGCGCGGGTTGAAAAGATGCAGCTCGCCGTCCTTTCGGTACTGGTACTGGCCGTATACATCCAAGGTATGACCGTTGAGCGGATAAATCGGGTAAGCCTTGGCGTGTTGCTGCTGTACTTCGCGCGCGATCTCCTCTAGACCAATGCCGCCGACTCGCGACGGAGTCCAGGTGAAATATTTGTCCACCAACTCTTGGCCCAATCCCACCGCCTCGAAAATCTGGGCGCCGCAGTACGACTTTATGGTGGAGATCCCCATTTTGGCCATGACCTTCACCACGCCCTTGTACACGGCTTTATCGTACCCTTTCACTGCTTCATGGTAGTTTATCTCTTTCAGCATGCCTTCATGGATCATGTCGTTGAGGCATTCATAGGCGAGATAAGGATTGATCGCCTGGACGCCGTATCCAAGCAACAAACAGAAGTGATGCACTTCCCGCGGGTCTCCGGACTCGAGCACTAAACCAACCCTTGTCCGCGTTCCCGCACGGATTAGATGATGATGCAATCCCGAAGACGCGAGCAGCGCAGGAATAGGTGCATGGGTCCGGTCCATTCCCTTGTCGGACAAGATGATAATGGTTGCCCCGTCAGCAATCGCTTGGTCCGCGGAGTGGAACAACTTCTCCAACGCTCCCTCGAGAGCCGCCTTGCCACCGTGAGGGTCAAAAAGTATAGGCAGGGTCACTGATTTGATACCCGGCAAGTTCACGCGACGCAGCTTGTCCATGTCGGAATTTTTTAGAATCGGCTCGGCAAGCCTGAGTTGCCGGCAGCTTTCGGGCTTGGGATCGATCAAATTGCCTTCAGAGCCCAACGTCAGAGTCGTGGAGGTAATCAACTCTTCGCGGATAGGATCGATGGGGGGGTTGGTCACCTGGGCGAACAGCTCCTTGAAATAATTATAGAGGAGCTGAGGTTTGTCGGACAAAACTGCAAGCGGCGTGTCCGTGCCCATGGAACCCACTGGCTGAATGGAATTTTGCGCCATCGGAGCCAGATTGACGCGTAGGTCTTCAAAGTTATAGCCGAAGGCCTGCAGTCGCTGCAGCGTCGCCCGATGATTCGGTGTCGGCGCTTCGTCTGAGACTTCCGGCAGATCTTTGAAATGCACTAGGTTAGCCTTCAGCCATTTCCCGTAGGGGCGAGCCTCAGCCATTTCTTGCTTGATCTCTTCGTCGCTGATTATGCGGCCTTCGCGGGTATCGACGAGGAACATTCGTCCGGGCTGCAATCGGCGCTTTTCCAGCACCCGCTCGGGCGGAACATCGAGCACGCCCACCTCAGAAGCCATAATCACCAGGTCATCTTTCGTGACATAGTAACGTGAGGGTCGCAGGCCATTACGGTCCAGAACCGCGCCGACTACGATCCCGTCGGTAAAGGCGATGGAAGCTGGACCATCCCAGGGTTCCATCAAGGTGCTGTGATAGTCGTAGAAGGCACGTTTCTTTTTATCCATGCTCTCGTGATTCTCCCAGGGCTCTGGGATCATCATCATCATGGCGTGCGGCAACGATCTCCCGCTCAGAGCGAGGAACTCAAGACAGTTGTCAAATTTCGCCGAGTCACTGCCATCTTCTTGGATGATCGGAAAAAGCTTCTTTAAATCATCGCCGAATAAGTCCGACGCCAGCATCGCCTGACGCGCGTGCATCCAGTTCTCGTTGCCGCGCAGGGTGTTAATCTCACCATTGTGAATAAGATACCGGTATGGATGCGCCCTTCCCCAACTTGGGAATGTGTTAGTGCTAAAGCGTGAATGAACCACGGCAATAGCGGTTTCAACCAGTGGATCAGAAAGGTCTGGATAGAACGTAATGACCTGCCTCGGCGTCAGCATGCCCTTATAGATGATTGTCCTAGAAGACATACTAGGAACATAGAAAAAATCTCCGCCCGGCAATCCTGCGTAACGAATGGCGTTTTCCGCGCGGCGCCGGATCACGTAAAGCTTCCGCTCAAACGCCTGCTCGTCGGCTATCCCTTCGCCGCGACCAATAAAAACCTGGCGCACAAATGGCTCGCACAATTTCGCCGTGTCGCCGAGGTAAAGATTGTCAGTGGGGACCTTGCGCCAGCCCAGCAGTTTCTGACCCTCGCTGGTGACAATTTCCGCCAGGATCTTTTCGAACTGCCGGCGCTGTTTTCTCTCATCAGGCAGGAAGATCAGTCCCACGCCGTACTCGCCTGGGTCTGGCAGATGAAACCCGAGCCCTTTACAGGCGTGCTGAAAAAAGGCATGAGGAACCTGCATCAAAATACCCGCACCGTCGCCGGTATTCTCTTCGCAACCGCAGGCCCCCCGATGATCGAGGTTTTGCAGAACGGTCAACGCTTGATCGACGATCTCGTGGGATTTTTCACCCTTAATGTTGACGACAAAACCGACGCCGCAAGCATCATGTTCGAATCGGGGATCGTAAAGACCTTGTTTAGATGGCAAACCCGCTGTTTTCATTTCGCTGTCCTTTGTGCATTTTCGTGGCGAGAACTGACGGCCGTTTGGCTTCAGCTGTCCTCATCAAACGGAAACGCTTATCGAGAAAGTTGTCCCACGTCAACAAGAATAATCCTAAAGTGCCCCTTTTCTCTTCCCCGTCGAATTTCCTGCCAAACCCGCATCCAATTCCAATGACTGACTTTCTTTAGCCGTCGAGAGTACGATCTTCGTCACGGTCCGTGTAACACCTTCGACGGAACGAATCTCACCCAAAAGTTTTTCCAGGGAACCCGTGTTTGCGGACTTCACCTTGAGGATGAAGCTTTCATCGCCGGTTACGTGGTGGCATTCCAAAACGTCGCGGTATCTCAACATCTGCGCAGCGAATT
>Ga0126375_10000187_pt1 | contig 14668 bp, 6 predicted proteins | sample PanSoiMetPlot_14_FD_109577 | JGI IMG/M metagenome (GOLD analysis project Ga0126375, IMG submission 109577) | Tropical forest soil microbial communities from Panama - MetaG Plot_14 | ecosystem: Environmental > Terrestrial > Soil > Tropical forest | place: Panama | collected 2016-02-17 | reverse complement strand
TCTCGAACGTAATTGGCGATTTCCATGTCCTGATCAGAAAAGACGCGCGACCAATTATGACTCTCGCACTGCAGCGCCATGATTCCTGTGGCTGTACACATAAGTGCGACTACGGCCGCAATTATTCGTTGCCAATGTCGCTGTGCGAGGCGAGTCAACCACGACGCAACCAGCACGCTGTTAAGAGCGTGCCAGTAATAAATCAGCTTTCCGTTATCAAATGCGTTAGGCGAAACAATAACGGTCAGCGCAAATACAAAGAGAGCCAGGAAGCCTACGTAAAACTTCTTCCAAAGTTTCGGAGCAGCGATCCAGGCAGGAACCGCCAGCAACAGGAGCAGGCCGAAGTCACGAACCAGATAGCGCGGCAGAAATGATTCGTTGTGTCCCAACCAGCCCGGCAGAAAGCGTAGAACGCTCGCGCCGGCGGCATGACGCGATAAGGACCAGAGTTGGGGCAGAGCTAATAAAACCGAAGGAAGCCAAAAGATCAGCCATGTGCGTCGTGGCCTCAACAGAAACAGCACAACGCTGACAACACCAACAGCAATATATGTATGAGTGTGAAAGTAGGGGAGAATCCCGGTCAGGCCACCGGCTATCAACATCAGTATTCCAGTTGACGGTTTGACTTGTTCGACTCTCGTTTCCGTTTCATTCCATCTTTGCCAAACGATAACCAAAGCTGTAAAGACAAGCAGCCCGATTGGAATCCCAAACAAGATCGTCCTTTGCGCCGGAAATAAATTGATCAGATTCGTCCAGTAAATGCCGCGTGCCGGGTAGGCCGCATAATTAGCGTCAAGGGTGTTCCAGAATTGCGCCAGCCCTTTCCCGCTTTTCCACCAATCTGAGAAGAAATAGATGAACCCCAGGCCACCGTTTAGCAGAAACAGAATCGTTGCCAACGCAGCCGACTTTTGTGAGCGTGCGATGCGCAAAGCGAACGAATAAAACAAGCCGGTGGTTGCCACAGCGAGTAGTAACGACGTCAGCATTAGCGTGGCGCGCAAACTAAGGCCCGCGCCCATCAACAGCGCAATCTGAAAATCAGGAAGATATGGATAGAGCAAAGGCTCGGGCGGCAGCAGCGTGTAAATTGGAGCAAAGTTGTTTCCATATAGAAATGAGGATGCAATGGCGGTATGGAAACTCAGGTCATACCAGGCTCCGCCACCTGAGTAAACGCCGCCGGGTCCGGGCGCGAACATGTGAGATGAAAACAGTCCGAAATAAGCAGGAGTGAAGACAGCCAGCACCAGAGCCAACCCAAAATATTCGCGATGCCATTCGAACAGCGACGAAGCGCTAATGGGGTTGCGAGCTTCCCACACGATCATCGCCGCGGTAATTAGCCAAACAGCAATCGTCGTCATCCATATGAGGCTACTCGTAAGTTGTCCGTGCCATCGAGCGCCGAGATAAACAGCGATTGCCGTCAATGTCCAACCGATGACGACGCCCCAAAAAATTTGCTCCGCTCCTATGAGCAGGTCACGCAGCGTCCGGCGCACGAAGCAAACGCCTGCCGCGGCGCTTCCAACCAAAAAAAATATTCCTAACATTTAAGTCGGCCCGGCGCTGTCAGTTTCGCTTTTTGGTCGCGTACTCGATTGAGTTCTGAAAGGCGAACGAAAGTCTCGCCGCGTCGGGTTGTTTCGCGAAGTCCTGTATCCAGAAATTGTAGCCACTAAGGTCGCGATCCGGCGGGTCGCCCGGATTACGATGCAAATAAGCAAAATAATGAAGCAGCACGAGCGAGCGCGCGTTCTCTTTGTCGATGAAGCGCTGGTCATAAACGATTTTGAGTAAGGCGCCGGCCCGCGTCTCCCTCAGACCGCTTAGTTCATCAATCAAATTAGCTCGTTCCTGTGGTTCAAATTTGATACCGGCGTTTTCCAGCAGCCGGTCGATATATTGTGACTCGTCCAGATCGCCGAATAGGGTTTTGAAAGGCGCTCGAACCATCCAACCATCTACGAAATAGCGCAAATTGTTCTCGAATGCGTCGTCGTCCGACGCTTCCATGATCAGACCGTGTGTCAGCGTTTCAGAATCCTTCATGAATTCCATGTACTGGGGCAATTTGCCGGTGCTCGCCAGGTACAGGCGGTACAAGGATTGAATCCGGTTTGGTGAAGGGAAAAGAATTTTGGTCTGGTCTTCACGAATCATGGCCGACCACTCGTGAATTTTAGGCTGGAAAGGCAACGGGGCCTCGCTCTTAACGGCGGGTTCGGTCTTCACTACGGCATAGAGGTCGTCTTGTGCGCCGAATCGTTTGACAAATCGCAGACGTCCAGCTGACACGCCCGTCGCCAGAAAGGTTTCGAAGATGGAACGCCGTTCAGGTTCAATAAAACCGTTGTGAATTACGAGATATGACGCCGGCACCTTCTCCATGGCGTCGAGTAGCTTTAACGGAATCGGGTTGACCTTCGACAGTCTCTCGATTTCCCAAGCGTGTGGCGGAACAAAAGTCGAGATTGCATTTATCAGCGGTTTCTGATGATCGGCCGAGCGCAGCATGTAGAGATGCGGCAGGACGCCGTTCCCAGTCGGCAATTCGACCAAACCACCACGCATAATTGTGCTCTTAAGGCGCAAAGTCAGCTCGTCGGGATTGACGGCTCCGCGATACAGGCGAAGAGGTGCGGCGCGTAGCTCGAACAAAAGTGCCAGAGCAATCAAGGAGACCGCCACCACGGGAGGAAAATACCTGCGCCCGTGAGTCATCGCATGGGCGAGCTTCATGGCGCCCACACCCGCCAGTACTGCTAAGCCAAGATCCGCCATCATCGCGGCGCGTGAGGGCTCGCGCATGCTGTGAAACAGAAAGACCAGATTGTAAAGAACCCGGTAAAACCACGAGTTGGTTCCCAACGACATGAGAAAGCCCGTGACCGTCCAAATAATTCCCAGCCACAGGACCTCGCCGTAGCGCGACTGTCGAATGTGTTCAATCAAGTTCTTCGCCCCAGTTGCCCGTCTGAGCAGCGCCGGGTAAGCAAGCGAAAACCGGATCACAATCGCAACCATCAGAATGAGCAGCAGCGTATCTAATTTCGCCGCATCGAAGACTGATCCAAAAAGTGCCTGCAAACCAAAATTTGTCCAGCCCCAAAGCACCGCCAGAACCGCGCCGACAATGGCTGACCAGATTACCAGACTGGTCAGCAACCATATTGCCCTTAGCCAGACCGGTTCTCCGCGTCGCGAACGACGGATGTGGGCGATCAGGTTTTTTGATTCGGTAATCCGTCTGAGAAATTTCGGATAGGCGATTGCAAGCCTGATGAGCACCGCCGCAGCGAAGACGAATAAGGAACGGTAAATGGTTGGGCCGGCGAAAAATCTTCCCAACGCCGGATGTGCTGTAGATCCCTTCCAACCCAGCGACAGCACTACGAAGATGGCCGCGACGACTGCGAGCGCGTTGAGACCAACAACCCATTTGCCAGCGGCCTGAGGGCCATCCTGACTTGCCGGGTTTTCAAAGGAAACATGTCCTGTGGGCAAGAAGATGGCGGCCAGGGCGAGCAACGGCGTCAGCAATCCGGTAAACAATTTGGGGCCGTATCCGGAAAAGTTGTCGCCAAATCCTTTCCAGAGCACGTTGCGGTATTCAGCAACCAGCCAGCGCGTTACGCTCGGTGAGTTTCGGGCGAGCGCTTCAGGTCCCCAGCTAAATCCATACTCTTTACTGACGTGAAGATATGGCCACATAAAAGGTAACAGCGCCAGCATTGACGCGGCAGCTGCCAGACTGCCGCGGATCCAAAACTTTCGATCCGATAACAGGTGGTAACGAATGATTAGAAAAACAAGAGACAGAACGAGCGGGACCAGCGACAAAACGAACCAGGACAAACAAGTGAGTGCATTCATCGTGAAGGCAATGCCTAACCAAGCGGCCCGCCTGGGGCTGCGTTCACGTGCAAATAGAACGATAGCCTCGAAAGTTAGCGGCAGCCAGCCGCTAAAGACATAGTGAAGTTGCGACAGGAGGTGAAAACGATAAGGAATGAAAGCAAAAACGAACCCGCTGACCCAGGCTGCGCCGGTCGAAGCTGTCAGCGTTCGGGTCAAGCGAAAGGCGCCATAACCGCAAAAGGCAAAACTCAAAAAAGTAGCCACGCTATTCACGGTCAGAGGCTGAAAGCCCAGCGCAAAGAGGGGGAAAAAAAGCAGCGAGATGCCATAATCATTCTCACTAAAGGCTAGAGTTTGCTTTAGCGGATAAAAAATGTTGGCGTCGAAAAGATGTAGCGGCGCGGTAAAAGTCTGGTGATAATCCCACCAAAGCATCCACGAAACAAGGTATGGGTCACCAGGATCGGCGCAAGCGTCGCGCAGCCGGGTCACCCAGGGCCAGGTCATGACCGCGGTCACCACAACGAAGCCGGCAAAGTTCACCGTTTCGCGCACGAACTTGAGGCTGGCAAGGCGTTGAATTATTCTCGGCAACGTTGTCTTTGTCGTCTAAGATTACTTTGAGGCAGGCATTGTGTTGGCCCGTGTGACCTGCTGTCAAATCTCTCGACGTCGCTGCTCATGCTCAATGGGAACAAAGTCATCGTGGTAATGCCTGCGTTCAATGCAGCGCGGACACTGGAAAGAACGTATCGAGAGCTTCCGCTTGATCTGGTTGACGAAGTCTTGCTGGTCGATGATCGCAGCGCGGACAACACCGTCGAAGTATCAAAGGCCCTCGGAGTCACCAGCTTTCTGCACGAGCAGAATCTGGGTTACGGTGCAAATCAGAAGACTTGTTACCGGCAAGCCCTCGCCCGCGGTGCGGATATAGTTGTGATGGTCCACCCAGACTATCAATACTCGCCAAAACTTGTTACGCCGCTGGTGGCCATGATCGCTTCTGGCGAATACGACGTGGTAATAGCCTCGCGCATTCTTGGAAACGGTGCGCTGGAGGGTGGTATGCCGCTGTACAAGTACATTGCCAATCGGTTTCTTACTGCTTTTCAAAATCTGCTGATAGGGCAAAAATTATCCGAATACCATACCGGCTACCGTGCGTTTGCTCGCCAGGTCCTGGAATCATTGCCGTTGGAGGACAACACCAACGATTTCTTGTTTGATAATGAAGTCCTGGCGCAAATTGTCTATTTCAAATTCAGGATTGGTGAGATCTCGTGCCCGACGCGTTACTTCAAAGAAGCGTCGTCCATAAACTTTACGCGCAGTGTCAAGTACGGATTGGGGGTGCTGATCACCTCGCTGAAGTTTCGTTTGCAAAGAATGGGTCTTGGATCATTTCGCATATTCGCGCCGAACGGAAGAAGGCTTTCATCGCAATCGTCTGAGGAGGAAGCGACTGGGATTGCGGAGGCGATGCCAGCCTCGCGCTGGCGCTAAATCATGAAGATCGCAATCCTGATTCCGTGTTACAACGAAGAGTTGACGGTGGCAGGCGTCGTTAGTGCATTTCGCGCCGAACTTCCCGACTCTCAAATCTACGTCTTTGACAACACCTCGACCGACCGCACAATTGAAGTGGCGCAGGCCGCCGGAGCAACAGTGATCTATGAGCCGCGCCAGGGCAAGGGCTTTGTCGTACAGTCAATGTTCCGTAGGGTCGATGCCGACATCTTTGTGATGGTGGATGGAGACGGCGCCTTTCCCGCCCGCGACGTTCATGGCCTGATCGATCCCATCGTCAAAAACAGCGCCGACATGGTTGTCGGCTCGCGTCTTCATCCGGAGACATCCAGTGAGTTCCGAGCCATAAATCGTTGGGCAAATCGACTGGTATTGCTCCTGCTGAACTCGATGTTTCGGGTGAAGTTGACTGATATCCTTTCGGGCTATCGAGCCTTTAGCCGCGAATTCGTAAAGACCTTGCCGCTTTTCGGTGGTGGCTTTGAAATCGAAACTGAGCTCACGATTAAAGCGGTAGCCCGCGGATTCCGCATCGTTGAGATTCCTACCAGCCTCACCGCGCGCCCGCACGGCAGTCACTCGAAGGTTAGATTGTTCCGGGATGGCTTTCTCATTCTCAACACCATCCTCGCGCTCTTCCGAGATTACAAGCCGCTTACTTTCTTCGGCACCACTGGACTGGTATTAATTGGGCTCTCGTTGATTCCAGGTGGCGCTCTGGTCCTTGAATTTACCAGTCGTGGATCCATCACGCGGCCAGCAATGTCTGTACTTGCTGTCGGCCTGTTCCTTTCAGGTCTGTTATCATTTGCCGTCGGTCTGGTCCTGCATTCCATCGCTCGCCGTTCTCAGGAGTTCGATTACCAAATTCAGGTAATCGGAGAAGAACTCCGCGCCCGGCATTCCGCAAAAAGACTATGACAGGTAGCTCAAGTTGGAGGCCGGCTCTGGGTCTGAAAAAACTTCGAGAGGGCCTGGATCTGGGCGCGGTCATTTTCTTTCCTTACCTTCCGGCAATTGTTTGGCAGTACTTTGGACCGCTCCACAACAAGCCTCTGGCCTGGACTCTCACGATGGTTGTTTCGGTGGCAGTTTGGTATGTCTATGTCGCTCTCAAGGAACGTTCATCCGAAAGATTGCCGTGGCAATTCTGGCCGATAGTGGCCTTGCCACTCCTGGCAATCTATGCGCTGCGGGCAGACTTCCCAGACATCTCTTTCGATGTTTTGAACTATCATGTATTTGAGAGCGAACGCATCCTGCGCGGCGCACTATATATTCCGGGAGATTTTTTCCCCGCATCAGCCCCGATCAATCCCACTCCTGATATTTTGACCGGCTTCTATCGATACATATTCGGATATCGTCTGGGCACGATAGTAAATTTCCTGGCATTGATCTGGATTGCCGCGATTCTTAACCGCATGCTTCGCGATTATGTTCGTGCGGGATGGCTCAGAAGTATCGCAGTGCTCTTTATCCTGTGTACTGAGCAGATACTCTTTCAGGTCAACGAGTACATGGTTGATTTGCTGGCTTTGCCGTTACTTCTGGAGGCCACACTCATCGCCATCACTCCGCAAGACTCTAAAGGCTATGCCAAGCGAGCGGCGCTTCTCGCTTTCCTGCTTGGCATCGCCACCGCATTCAAGCTGGCGAATCTTTTCTTCGCTGTGCCAATCGTGATGTTGTATGTTTTCAATTTCGTGTGGGTAGACGATCTCGGCCGTCGAGGAGAACTGTTGCGGAAACTTTTCAAGATTACTCCCATCGCTACGGCGATCTTCCTCGCGCCGATAGCGCCCTTTTCGATTTTCCTCTACAAGCTCACCGGCAACCCAATCTTTCCACTTTACAACGGCATCTTCAAATCCCCTTATTGGCCGCAAGGTGTCGCTTTCGATCCGAGGTGGGGACCATGGGGGGTTTTGGAATCGATAGCCTGGCCGGTGCTGATGTTTTTCAAGCCATACCGGCTGAGTGAGTTCTCCGCTTATTCCGGCCGGCTATCTATCGGTTACCTGCTGGCGCCGATCTGTTTGATTGTCGCTAAAAGAAATCGAGATGTCCGGGCGATCGCCTTCATCACTCTGATCGGAGCGATTCTGTGGAGCGCCAGCAGCGGTTACATTCGCTATGTACTCCTGCTCGAATTGACAAGTGGCCTCCTTTTGATTTGGCTTGTGTGGTTTATTTGGAAAAAGACCGTTTCGTCGCCGCGATGGGCGAAGCTCAGCGCACAAGGGGCTTTATGCCTGCTTCTGGCGGCGCAAAGCGCCCTGGCACTGAATTATGTAAGTCGTTGGGAATGGAGCACCAGGGAAACGATACTCAACCGCGAGACCTTTTTTCGCGAAGAGTACCTGAATCTCTTGCGCGATCGCTCACTGGCATCCTACCTCCCAAACAGCGATCTCGCATTGTTCAAAAATGTCGACGTTTGGATTGAAACCACCTATAAAACGTCGGCGATCGCCGCACTTCTGACACCGAAGGCGCCGATTATCTCAGTTCGCATGCCTAACTATTTCGGCACGAACGCAGCGCGGCAGAAGTTCTCAGACGTGCTGCAGGCGGCAGAGGGGAAAAGGATGTTCACGCTTACTACCCATGAAAACATGGAGGAAGCGAGAACAGCGCTGGCGGCGCGTGGACTCTCAATGGGCAAGGCGCACGCGGTCCCGGTCTACTATTTCTCAAAATCGTTTAAGTTTGAAATGCTTTTGGCGGAAGTATCACCAAGCTGGCAGAATAAAGCCGCTCAGACTCAAGCAGCAGAAAAAGGTTTGCCGCTCTCCGATATGGCATTCAAAGCCCGGCTATCAGTGGCAGACGCGCCGGCTGTAATGCGTGCCGGACAGAAGTATTCGATCCGAGTGCTACTGCGTAATGACAGCAAGGTTGTTTGGCCCGGCCGGCAGCCAACGTGGCAATTCCAATTGACCGTGGGTAATCGATGGCTGACTGAGGCAGGCGCGAATATCACGAACATGGACGGCCGCGCCGCGCTATTTCAGGATTTGGGGCCTTCCCAAACAGTCGAGCTGCCTTTGACAGTTACCGCGCCTAACGAAGCCGGAGACTATATCCTCCAGCTTGATGTAATTCAGGAAGGTGTCGCCTGGTTCGGGGATCGAGGCTCTGAAGTGTTGAGCCTGAAAGTGAAAGTCGAGTGAATATTCTTTGAAGTAACCTCGTGGGCGGCTCTTCTGAGTTCGTGCGAGTCCTGGCAGTGACTCAAATAGGCGATCGCCTTTTAGCGGCGGATTCTCTCGACGCAGTGAAAGACTTAGCCAAAGTTGGCACTCGTAGATCAGGGTGGCCTCGGACTCGAATCACGGGCAGAATCCGCGAATGCGTTTCATAGAAGGAGACCATTTCAAGATGGAAAGCAAGAAATTAATCTGGGTTCTCGTTCCGGCCTTGGCTTCGTTTGCATTGGCTTGTGGCGGAAAAACGCCGAATCCCGTAGTGCAAACACAACCGTCAAAGTTGCAAACGCCGAATGAGCCCGTGGCACTGCCAAATAACGGATTCAAGGCGGAGCTCACGCTGATTGAACCGCCGGCAAAGTTGCGTAGCGGACAAAAGGAAACCATACGCGTTAAGATTAAGAATGCAAGCGAGGTAATGTGGTGGTCGCGAGGCGCACCAACAAATACGCGTCCGGATAATAAATTCTACATTGCCGCGGGTGATCGCTGGCTAAAGTCCGACGGTTCGTTACTAACTAACATGGATGGACGGTACGGCATCGGTAAAGATCTCAAACCGGGGGAGGAAACAGAAATTCCTTTGCTGATCACCGCACCAACAGACCCCGGCGAATACACCCTCGAAGTTGACCTTGTGCAGGAACAGGTTACCTGGTTCAGCGAAAAGGGCTCGCCAACTGCAAAGGCAAAAGTAACGGTCGTGAAATGATCAAGTGAGCAGTCAGTTGTCAGTGGTCAGTTGCACGTTGGCTACGCATCGTGTCAGAAGCCCGACCGTAAGGGAGGGCAACACGAGGAAGATGTACTACTGACAACGGACAACTAATGTTTTTATGCGTCTCGCTTACTTCACTCCGCTTAATCCGCAGTCATGTGGTATCTCTGATTACAATGAAGAGTTGCTGCCATATCTTGCTGCGCACGCCGACATAGACCTTTTTCTCGATGGCTTTCAACCAGCGAAAAGTGACCTGCCCGCAGGCCAGATTTTCGACTATCAGAAAAATCCCCAGGCGTTAGACCTGCTCAAAAACTATGACGCCGCCATCTATCACGTAGGTAACGATTACCGCTTTCATTATGGTACGTGCACTGTCGCCGAACGATATCCAGGAATCGTGGTCTTTCACGAGTTCGTGCTGGAAGACACCTTTCTTGGGCAGGCGCGCGAAGTGGGCGACATGCGTTTGTATCTTGATGAACTCGAAGCCTGCCACGGACCGGCTGAGCGCGCGCGGGCTGAAGCAGCTAACCGTCGTGGTGAGCGGCCGCCACAGGAGGATTTTCCGGTGGAGTTTCCGCTTAACAAGCGAGTCGCGGAATCTGCCGAAGGCATCATCGCTCACTCTGAATGGAGTCGATCGCGTCTGGCACAAATCGCCCCGGACATTCCCACGACGCGCATCAATATGCCGGTAAAAATGATCGATCCGGCATTGCGCCAGGCCTGGAGGCGAAAAGACAGTCTGCACCGGCCGCTTTCGATAGCCAGCTTTGGACTGATCACTCCTGATAAGGCGCTCAATGAAACGCTGCAAGCACTGGCCGCACTGAAACAAGATTTCGATTTTCACTACACTCTGGTCGGAGCAGAGAACCTTTATTGGGACGTGCGACCGCTTATCGCCCGTTATGATCTGAATGACCGCGTCTCGATAACGGGTTATACATCGCTTGAAGAATTTGAGCGGCACATCGCCGGGGCCGACATTGCTATTAACCTGCGCGGTCACACCGTTGGCGAAACGTCCGCCAGTCTTTGCCGCATTATGGGCATCGGCGTGCCGGCCGTGGTTTCGGACATCGGCTGGTTTTCTGAGCTGCCTGATGACTCAGTTGTGAAAGTCAATCCAGCCGGCAAGTTTTCTGATCTTCAACCACGCCTGCGGGAACTGCTCAGCGCGTCGGGACTTCGCGAACGCATCGGCGAACGTGCTCGCGATTTTATTCTGAATGAACATAACATTTGGCGAACGGCTCAGGGCTACATCGATTTTACCCGCAGCGTGATTGACAGTCGCAAGAACGTTTCGCACAGCCTTCCATCCGGCGTTGCGACAACCGCGCTCGAGCCAACGTTTTCAACCACGGACGAAATCGGCCGCGCAGAGCCTCAGCCTCGTTTGAAGGTTGCGTATTTCAGTCCACTCAATCCACAACAATCCGGAATTTCCGACTACAGTGAAGAGTTGCTGATGCACTTGCGAGGCTATCTTGACGTCGATCTTTTCGTCGATGGTTTCAGCCCCAGCAACCGGCAGATTGCGGACGCGTTCCGGATAATCGACTATCAACACAACCCAGACGCGCTTGAGTTGTTGCCGAACTACGACGCCGCTATCTACCACATTGGCAACGACTACAGATACCACTCAGGAATTTATTTCGCGATGCAACGTCATCCGGGGATCGTGGTGCTTCACGATTTTGCTTTACAGGATTTTTTCCTGGGAATTGCGCGTCGGCAAAACCAAATGAGCATCTACTTCGATGAAATCGAAGCCGGCCACGGGCGTCGCGAACGGCTGCGCGCCGAAGAACATTTTGCCCGTGGCGCAGCGCCGTTTCACGAAAGCGCGCCGCTTGATTTTCCACTTAATGCGCGCATCGCACGGACGGCTGAAGGTGTCGTCGTACACTCGCAGTGGAGTCGGGGCCAGATCGCTGCGGTAGCGCCGGGAGTTCCGATTGCTTGTATCAAACACCATATCACTCAACGCGCCGCCGAGACACCACCGGTTGTGAAAGAGCAGAACGGTGCCGTAAATATCGCCTCTTTCGGATTGATCACTCCCGATAAGGCGATCGAGCGAATCTTTCGTGCGCTGTCGGCGTTGCGTGACCGTTTCGATTTCAAATACACGATGGTTGGATCCGCGGCAAACTTTCCCGAGCTGTCACAATTGATCCGAAGATTCGGCTTGCAGCGCAACGTAATCCTCACCGGTTATGTGTCGCTGGAAGAGTTTCAGCAGCGCATTCTGGAAACAGACATCGCGATTAACCTGCGCGAGCGGCCGGTCGGCGCCACCTCTGGCAGTCTTTGCCGGTTGATGGCCGCCTCAGTTCCAACGATCGTCTCGAACGTCGGCGCTTTCTCAGAACTGCCGGAAGACGCAGTGGTTAAGATCGATCACAATCAGTTCGGAGACGCGTTGCTGGAAGCCTATCTTGCCAGGCTGATTCAAGATCCGGCGCTGCGAGCGCGAATCGGCCGCAATGCCCGCGCGTACGTCCTGGCAGAGCACCACATCGAGTCGAGCGCAGCGAAATACGCTGCCTTTGTCAGAGAAGTCGTAGCCCTGCGCCCGCGTACAAGTTTTGTGAAAAGCATTTCCAGTGAAATGGCTGTACTGGGCATTCGTTCAGAGGACGATGCCTTGTTGCGTGGCGTTGCTTCCGACGTCGCTACACTCGCGCCTGTCGCTGAGTTCGCGAAACGTGGCTCGCCTCTTTCCATTGGAAATAATGGAGAAGACACATCGCATTCAGGCGCAAACAACGCAAATACACAGGCTGGTTATTCCGAATTCGAAAGCGAAAAGCTCAAACACCCCGTGGCGACCGAAAAGCTCGAAGTTACCGGCCGCATGCCCAGAGTTGAAGGCATCGATTACAAAAAAGGCGCGAGGAAATATGCGAGTGCGCTCAGTCCCGATTTGAGTTACTACCTGCGCACGAAGCCATTCGCCAATTTGCACAAACCGATCAAATTCTCAGGCGATGGCATGGACCCGGAAACAGCGCGGCATTTTTACGACTTTGCAAATATCGCGGTGGCGCTCGCGTTGCGCGCGGATGCAAGAATTTTGGATGTGGGTTGCGGTCCCGGCTGGGTGACAGAGTATTTTGCGCGCCTCGGTTATGACATGACCGGTATCGACATCAGCGAAGAATTGATTCAGGTCGCGCAGGAAAGGCTCGGCCGCTTGCCGTATCAAGTGGACCAGGAAACGCCCTTGCGTTGCCGCTTTGTTACTCACGACATCGAAACTGCGCCACTCGCCGAAAAATTCGACGCCATCATATGTTATGACGCGCTGCATCACTTTGATGACGAGAAAAGCGTCTTTCACAATCTCGCGGCGATGCTCGAAGTTGGCGGCCTGATGTTTATTGTTGAAGGACACAAGCCGCCCTCAGGCTCGCCGACCGAGATTGAATTGCGTGGCTTCATGGAGAAATACCAAACGCTCGAATCGCCATTCAGCAGCGATTACTTACGCGCACTGATCGACCAAAATGGTTTTGCGATCGTTTCGGATTATGTAAGCGTGAACGGACTCTTTGAGCGGAACACGCTGACCGGCGACGAAGGCGATTTAAGCCTGCCACTTCGAGCGCTCGATACGGATTATCACTATTTCACCTGCATGAAGGTGACTGAAAGCGGTCCCGGAAGCAATCTACCTGACAGTCGCCATCCGGGAACATTGCGCGCTCGAATTTTGGCGCGAGCTACGCCTCCGCACAGTGTTGCCGCCGCCAGTAGGTTCAAGTTACCGATTACATTTATTAACGTCGGGGATACGCTTTGGTTGACAGGGCAGGCGGTGAGAAATGGCCTGGTAATGCCGGCAGTGAAGATCATGGATGAGAACGAAACAGTGGCTTCGGAACATCACGGTCCACTCCTGCCACGCGCAGTCGCGCCGGGAAGAAGTCTGACACTGGATCTTTCGATCACGGCGCCATACGAGCCCGGAAGATACACCGTAAAGATCGATCTGGTGGATCAGAATGTTTCCTGGTTTGAAGAGAAAGGGTCAGAACCGCTGGTTTTTGCTATTGAGGTGACAGAAGCCTGATCGTGAGGGTAATTGACTTATACCTGACTCAACGATGGGTGTTGTGTTATGCGGAGGAGCAGCCCGAAAGGCTGCAAGATAGTAGCCGGTGGTCGTCAGACCAACGGACCACGATCATCTATTAGCCCGAACCCTGAAGGGTGCGAGATTAACTCAACGGTTTCTGGCACTCTTTCACGGTGGCAGACGCGGAATCACGGATACCGGAGGGATTCGACCTTCGGCTACTTTCTTTCAACCCTTCGGGTTGAGGAATAATGACTCACGACGAAATAGTCTCAGAAATCCATCGGCTCGAACCGTGGTTTCATTGCATCAACCTCGGTAATGGCTTGCGCACCAAATCCCAAAGCGCTATCGGAGAACCGATCGACCATCCGCGACCAACCTGGGAAAAAGTACGAGTTCATCTGCCGAATGATCTTACTGGGCAGAGCGTTCTCGATGTCGGCTGCAACGCGGGCTTCTATTCCATCGAGATGAAAAGGCGTGGTGCGGAACGGGTGCTCGGAATCGACTCGCAACGTGAACTCATTCGTCAGGCTAATTTTGTTCAGAAAGTTCTGGCTCTTGATATCGATTACCGGCGCATGTCCGTTTACGATCTCGACCCACGCGAATTGGGCCAGTTCGATATCACACTCGCGCTGGGCTTGATTTACCACTGCAAGCACCTGGTGCTGGCGCTGGAGAAACTCTTTCTGATCACGCGCAGACTCTTGATTCTTGAAACAGCAATCTATCCACCAGGGAAAGTGCCGCCATCGTTTGTCTATCCGGTGGGGGCAACCGAACCAACGCTTCATCCCATCGCTTACATCGAGAATCAACCCGACGCCAAGGAAGCCGTCTACAACTGGTTTCTGCCGAGCACCAAAGCTTTGTGCGCACTTTTGAAGAACATCGGATTTGATAAGGTCGAGGTATTCCCTGATGACACCAGTGACCGGGCGGTGCTCGCTTGTCGCAAACACGCTGGCTACCCCGATAGCACAGCGATTGGCTATTTGGGATCGAAACTGGCGACGGTGAGTGGCCCGTCGAAATGTCCTGTGGGAGAGGAATTGCGTTTCAAGATACGCGCAGAAAATATAGGCAACGCACGCTGGTTACGCGGCAGTGCAAGCGGGCGCGAAAAAGGTGATGTGCATCTGGTGGCGCACGTGCTCGATCAAAATGAAACCCCGGTTTCCTGGTATCACGCCGGCGCTTTCCTGCCGCACGACGTCGCGCCGGGAGAGTCCG
>Ga0126375_10000186_pt1 | contig 14672 bp, 15 predicted proteins | sample PanSoiMetPlot_14_FD_109577 | JGI IMG/M metagenome (GOLD analysis project Ga0126375, IMG submission 109577) | Tropical forest soil microbial communities from Panama - MetaG Plot_14 | ecosystem: Environmental > Terrestrial > Soil > Tropical forest | place: Panama | collected 2016-02-17 | reverse complement strand
CGCAGCGCCTCCTCGACGGCGATCTCGTCGAAGGGATTCATGGACATCTTCACGTTGGCAAGCTCGACCCCGCTGCCATCGCTCTTGACGCGAATTTTGACGTTGTAGTCAACCACCCGCTTTACGGGCACCAGGATTTTCATGGAGCTTCGTTCTCGCGACGACAAAGGGCTTCGGCGGTCCCGGACGCCCGTCCATGGCGCGCGCCTCGAGGGCGCTCATGCCCCCTTCCCGGGCGACGAACGCACGTAAAGGCGCCGATGGCGGCGGCAACCTAATGGCCGGCGCCTCGCGGAGTCAACGGAGCCGGTCCGGCGGCAGGCGGGCCGCCCGGTAGGGGCCCAGCTGCACCACGGTGTCCGGCACCGGCTGCATGCACTGGAACAGCTTCACCCCCGGCGGGCGCATCAGCGGGAACAGAACCGCGCCGGCCAGCATCCCGCCGAAATGGCACCAATAGGCGACATCGCTTTTCGACGCCGAGCCGAGATTCCACAATTGCAGGATGACGAACAGGCCGACCACCCAATAGGCGCCGATCCGCAGCGGGATGATGCCCAGGAGCACCGTGATCTTGGCGCAAGGTCGCAACATCACGTAGGCGATGACGACGCCGGCGATGGCGCCCGACGCGCCGATCAGCTCGATCTTGGAATGCGGATCGTTGGCGACGAAGACGAGGCCGCCGACGGCCCCCGCCAGCAGATAGAAGGCGAGATAGCGCAGCCGGCCCAGCGCCCGCTCGATGTCGTCGCCGAACACCCACAGGAAGATCATGTTGCCGAGAAGGTGGAAGAGATCGGCATGAAAGAACTGGTAGGTGACCAGCGTGGCTACCGACGGCACCCACCCGCGCGCGCCGATGTCACCGATGAAAGCTGCGGGCGTGAGGCTGAAGGTGTCGATGAGGCGCTCGACGGCCAGCTGGTTCGCCCCCACCTCGTAAAAAAAGACCGCGAGGTTCGCCGCGATCAGACACCAGGTGACAATCGGCTTCACCGGCTGGGTGAATGGATTGTCATCGTAGATCGGCACGACCATCCGAGATCGCTCTTCGCTCTATTGCGTTTGACGTGATTACCGATTCTGTCCCGGCTGCCACAGCACGTCGGATGCGCCCCGGTCGTTGGCATGCCTGCCGGCGACGAATAGAAAATCGGAGAGGCGGTTGACGTATTTGAGCGCGGCCGGCGTGACCTCCTCGCCCGGCTGATCCTTGAGCTCCACCATGAGCCGCTCGGCGCGCCGGCAGACCGTGCGGGCGAGATGCAGGTAGGCGGCGGCCGGGCGGCCGCCCGGCAGAATGAACGACTTGAGCGGCGCGAGATCGGCGTTGAGCGCGTCGATCTGCTGCTCCAGCCAGCCGACCTGCGTGTCGGTCACGGTCATGCGCGCACCGCCCGGGCCTTTCTCCGACAGACAGAGGTCTGCCTCGACGTCGAACAGATCGTTCTGGATGCGCACCAGCATGGCGTCGAGCGCACGGTCGCCGCCGCAGTGCAGGCGTACCAGCCCGAGCACGGCGTTGACCTCGTCCAAAGTGCCGTAGGCGGCGACCCGCAGGTCGTATTTCTTGCGCCGGTCGCCCGAGCCCAGCGAAGTTGTGCCGTCGTCGCCGGTGCGGGTGTAGATCCTGTTGAGAACGACCATGGATCAGCCCTATCTGCCCATCATCCAGATGGTGAACATTATGACCACGATCGCGATGAATTGCAGCAGCACGCGCATGCGCATGAGCTTCTGGCTCTTGAGGGGTGAGCCGCCGCGCGCCATGTTGGCGAGGCCGAGTACCAGCACGACCGCCACCGCGCCGATCGCGATCGGTATGAGTGCGTAGGCCAGGAACTCCGTCATCGGCGACCTCTTAGCACTCTCAAGATGGCGAGGCCAACGCCCGACATGCAATGGCGGCCGCCGTTCAAATATGCGGGATAGGAAATCGCAACGGCGCCGCGTACCATTGCCGGGCAGGGACCAGGGAGAGCATCGTTGGACCATATCCAGCGCGTAAAACAGGAATTCACCCGCCAGGCTGGAGCCTTCGCGTCCTCGGCGGCGATCACCGATGCGCAGCTGACGCGACGCTTCGGCGAAGCCGTCGGTGCCTATGGCGACGGGATCATTCTCGACGTCGCCTGCGGTCCCGGGATCGTCACTGCGGCGCTGGCCGAGAGAGCGCGTGAAGTCGTGGCGCTGGACGTTACACCCGAAATGCTGAGCCAGGCGCGGCAGCGCTGCGCAAAGGCCGGTTTGCGGAACGTGACGTTCAGGGAAGGCAGCGCGACCGATCTGCCTTTCGCCGAGAACTCTTTCGATGCGGTGGTGACGCGGCTCTCGATTCATCATTTCGAGGAGCCCCGGCGTGTGCTCGACGAGATGTTTCGCGTGCTGCGTCCCGAGGGCGCGCTCGTCGTCGCCGACGTCGTCAGCTCGGAAAGCATCGAAGAATCGGCATTGCAGAACGCGATCGAGACGCTGCGCGATCCGTCTCACGTCCGGATGCTCGCGCCGTCCGAGCTCATCTCCGTGATCGAAGATGCCGGTTTCCGGATCGATACCCGATCCACCTGGGACAAGCCGCGCGAGCTCGACGAGTGGATGGGCATCATCAATGATCCCGAACGTGTCGCACCGCTTCGTACCGTCGTGCGCGCCCTGGCGATGGCGGGAGCGACGGCGGGAATGGGCTTGTCGGCGGCCGGCGAGGAGGTCGTCCTGTTCCACCGCTGGCTCCTGGTTGCTGCCCGCAAGCGGCACGGCTGACGCGCGCGTGCGGAGCTCGATGTGACTGGGCGTATCATCATCCTCGGCGCCGCCGGGCGCTTCGGCCACGCGGCGGCAGAGGCGTTCCGCAAGGCGCGCTGGGACGTCGCAAGCTTGGTACGGCCTGGCGCCCGCGCCCGCGCGCTGAAAGGCACCGAGGTGATCGAGGTCGACGCGCTCGATCATGCCGCCGTCGGCAAGGCCGCGCATGGCGCCGACGTCGTGCTGCACGCGCTGAACCCGCCCTATACACAGTGGTCCAAACTCGCGCTCCCGCTCGCCTATTCCGCCATTACCGCGGCGGAAAATGCCGGCGCCACGTTGATCTTCCCCGGCAATCTCTACAATTACGGCAAGGGGTTGCCGCCGGTCATCGACGAGACGACGCCGGTGCGCCCATCGTCGCGCAAGGGCCGCCTGCGCGTCGCCATCGAGGATCGCATTGAGGAAGCGGCCGAGCGCGGCATGCGCAGCATCATTTTGCGCGCCGGCGATTTCTACGGCGGCGGCGAAGGATCGTGGCTCGACCTCGTGGTCGTCAATGAGATCGGCCGCGGCCGTCTGACCTATCCCGGTCCGGTGGACCTGGTGCATGAATGGGCCTATCTGCCCGACCTGGTGGCGGCGATGGTCCGCCTTGCCGAAGTCCGCGAGACGCTCGGACCGTTCGAAAGCTTCGGCTTTCCCGGCCACGCGGTGAGCGGCCGCGAGTTCACCACGGCGATCGCACGCGCGAGCGGGCGCGGGCTGCAGGTGAAGCGCATGACCTGGTGGCTCATCCACGCCCTGGGCCCGCTGATGCCGCTCAGCCGCGAGCTTTCGGAGGTGGCCTATCTCTGGAACGAGCCGCACCGGATCGACGGCCGCAAGCTCGCAGCAACGATCGGCGAGGTGCCGCATACCCCGCTTGACGTCGCCGTCACGCGCGCCCTACAGGACCTTGGCGCGATCGCGTGAGAGCAAGAGGACCGTTCGATGATCGTCGATTTCCAGCACCACTTCACCCCGCATGCGCTGATGCCGAAGGACATGGGTCGCCGCAAGCTCATCACCTACGACGAGCACGGCGCGCCGAGCTTCATCATGCATTGGATGCTGTTCGAGCTCGACGAGCATATCCGCATGATGGACGAGGCCGGCATCGACGTGGCGTTTCTCACCAGCGCAGCCGGCATGTGCGCCGATATCGACAAGTCGCGTCTGTGCAATGAGAGCGCCAAGAAGGCGGAACGCGACTATCCCGGGCGCTTCATCGGCGCGGCCCATGCCAATCCGCTGGGCGGCGCCGAGGCGCTGCGCGAACTCAACCGCTGCAAGCACGAGCTCGGCTTTCCCGGCGTGGTGATCACGTCGGAAACCAACGATCTCTATCTCGATGCCCCACAATTCGAAGCATTCTGGGCGGAATGCGCCAAGCTCGACATGTTCGTGTTCGTGCATCCCGCGCTCAAGCTCAACCAGACCAAGCAGTTCGACGGCTACGACACCGCGCGCTCGGTCGGCCGCGAATTTTCGCTGGTCATGGCGACGATCCGGCTGATCAATTCCGGCGTGTTCGACCGCCACCCGGGCCTCACCGTGCACATGTCGCACCTCGGCGGCGGGCTCTCGGCGCTGCTCGGGCGCATCCGGTCCTACCAGGACAAGGATTTCTGGGGCACGTCGGACAATGCCCGCCACGGCATGAAGCCGAAGCAGGACTTCGACTACTACCTGCGCAACAACATGGTGTTCGACACCGCCGGTTTCTGCGGCGCCATGGGCGCCGTGAAAGCCGCGTTGATCGAGATCCCGGCCTCGCGCATCGTCTTCGCCACCGACTATCCGCAGGAGATCCGCGAGCGCTCAGCCGTCGCCGATTTCGTCAAGGAGCTGCGCGCACTCGGCAAGGACGGCGAGGCGATCCTTTCCGGCAACGTGGGCAAGCTGATCAAGCAACCGGCGAAGGCCGCGTAGCCCCTAGCGCATGCCCTGGGCGTACCGGTTTTCCGCAAAGGACATGCGCCATCAACGAATCCAGAGCGCATCCCGATTCCACCCCATCGAGATGCGCCCTAAGGCGTGAGGCGCTTCTCGATCTCGTGCACGGGCATCTTGACCAGATCCTTGTCGATCTCGGCCCGCAGCGCCCCACGCAGATTGTGCGAGTAGGCCTGACGCAAGACGCCGAGCGCGCGGGGCGGCGCGACCAGGATCAGCGACTTGGCTTCGCCGCCCTTCACTGCCGCGTCGAGGTGGCCGGCGAGCTGGCGCAGAAATTTTTCTTCCTCCTGCGTATGCCAGTCGGTCTGCTCAACAGCGCTTCGACCGTGACCCACTGAGCTGAAGGCGCGTCCGGGCGCATCGGTGCCGAGCTCGTGTGTCTTCGCGTCAGGATGATCGAAGACCTCCCTGGTCTTAAGATTGAGAAATTTCTCGTCGCCTACATTCTCCAGCACCAATGCCTTTTTTCCGTCGCAGACGATCACCCAATCGCCCTGTCGGATTCTCAGGTTCGTCATGAAATCGACCCTCCTTCCCTTTGGCCGCACTTTGCCGCGAGGCAGTCCGGCGGCCTTGATATGGGTCAACGCCGACAGCCAGATTCAGTTGCTCGTGGAGAGCAGCCGCCGGGCAATGACCTGTGCCTGAATCTCCGCCGCACCCTCGAAAATCGAGAGAATGCGGGCGTCGCAGAGGATGCGTGAGACCGGAAATTCGAGCGCGAAACCGTTGCCGCCGTGGATCTGCACCGCGTTGTCGGCATTGGCCCAGGCGATGCGGGCGGCCAAGAGCTTCGCCATCCCGGCCTCGAGATCGCAGCGCTTGCCGGAATCCTTCTGTCGCGCCGCGAAATACGTCAGCTGGCGCGCGATCATGATCTCGACCGCCATCATCGCGATCTTATCGGCGACGCGCGGGAAATTGATGATCGGCTCGCCGAACTGCTGACGCTGCTGGGCATAGGCGAGCGCCTGCTCCATCGCCGCCTGCGCCACCCCGATGGCGCGTGCCGCGGTCTGGATGCGCGCGGATTCGAAGGTCTGCATCAGCTGCCGGAAGCCGAGGCCCTCGACGGCGCCGAGCAGGTTCTCGGCTTTCACCTCGAAGCCGTCGAAGGCAATCTCGTATTCCTTCATGCCGCGATAGCCCAGCACCTCGATTTCGGTGCCCGACATGCCGGCGGCCGGGAACGGGTTCTCGTCGGTGCCGCGCGGCTTCTCCGCCAGCAGCATGGAGAGCCCGCGATGGCCGGACTCGTTGGGATTGGTGCGCACCAAGAGCGTCATCAGGTCGGCGCGCACGGGATGGGTGATCCAGGTCTTGTTGCCGTAGACCTTGTAGACGTCGCCCTCGCGCACGGCCCGCGTCTTGAGCGAGGCGAGGTCGGAGCCGGTATTGGGCTCGGTGAACACCGCCGTCGGCAGCACCTCGCCGGAGGCGAGCTTGGGCAGCCATTTGCGCTTCTGCTCCTCGGTGCCGCTGCCGATGATCAGCTCGGCCGCGATCTCCGAGCGCGTACCCAGCGAGCCGACCCCGATATAGCCGCGTGACAGCTCCTCGGAGACGACGCACATGGATTCCTTGCCGAGTCCCAGCCCGCCGTACTCCTCGGCGATGGTAAGACCGAACACACCCAGCTCAGACATTTGCGCAAGCACGTCAAACGGTATGTAGCTGTTGCTGCGATGCCATGCATGCGCCTGCGGCATCACCTCGCTGTCCGCGAACTTGCGCATCTCATCGCGGATGGTCGCGAGCGTCTCGTCGAGCCCGCAGTCGCCCACCGTAGCGTCATGATGCGTGCGGATCAGCTCGACCAGCCGGGCGCGGCGTTCGACTGTGCCTGACGCGATCAACCCCTGCAGCGCGCCGGCCATGCGCTGGGCGACCGCCTCGGTCGAAAGACCGATATCGGCCGGACGCACGGTCTCGCCCTGGCTCATGGGAATGCCGCCGGCGATCTGCGCGAGATATTCGCCGATCCCGAGCTGGATCAGCAGCTCTTCGATCTCGCCGAGATTGTCAGCGGCATGCATCCGCTCGGCATAGGCCGCGAGCTGGCGCACCGACTCGACGTAAGTCGCGAGCCAGGCCAGCCCATGCGTGGCACGCTGCTCGCGGTCGAACATCCGGTCGACCACCCGCCCCTCGACGGTGACCCGCTGCCGAACTGCCGCCGTCGCCTCGGCCAGCAAGGTCTCGGCCGCGCGGGTCGCCTCGCGTGCGAGCGCGATCAGCTTGACGCCGGCGTCATGGCGTTGAGCTTTGTCCAGCATCGGCGATCTCCGGGCGCGGCGGCAGCCACCACAACACTACGCGTGCAGTGCACAAATGCAACGCCGGAAAGGGCCATTGGCGCGATTTGGGAGTTCTTTGTGCGGCCGCAGCTACATTTTTCGGCAATTTTTGCGATCGCCCTGGACTAGGCCTTTCGAGTCGCGAGCCAGACGCCGGCAGCGGTCACCGCCATGCCGACGAGCTGAACCGCGCTCAAGGTCTCGCCGAGCAAGATGAACGCCTCGACCACGGCGAGCGGCGGCACCAGATAAATCAGCGCGGCGACCCGCGACAGCTCCCCATGCCTGATCATCAGCAGCAACAGCGCAATCGCCGCGATCGAGGTCCCCAGCACCGACCACGCGAGCGCGGCGAGTGAGGTCGCATTCAGGTCGAACCGCAGTGCCTCGGTGGCCAGCGCGAGCGGCGCCATCACCACGAGCGCGCCGATGAATTGGAAACAGGTGCCGGTGCGCAGGTCGGCGCCGGCAGCGAAGCGCTTCTGATAGAAAGTGCCGAGCGTCACCGATACGGTCGCTGCGAGATTGACGATCATCGGCACCGCGACGATCCAGAGCGCGGCCGCATCGACTGCGGAAAGTCGCGGTGCCAGGACCAGCACGATGCCGATGAATCCACCGACGATGCCGCACCATTGCCGGGGCGTCACCCGCTCCCCGAGGAGCGGCGCAGCAAGGATCGCCGTGAGCAGCGGCTGGGCGGCCGTGATCAAGCCGGAAACACCGGCCGGCAGACCCTGCGCAACCGCCCACCACACGCCGCCGAGATATCCTCCGTGAAGCAGAACGCCGACCGCCATGCTGTGCCCGGCGTCGCGCGCGCTCGCCGGCCAGGGCGCACGACTGGCGAGCGCGATCGAGCCGAGGATGACGATCGTCGCCGCGAAGCGGACGACCAGAAAAGTGAAGGGATCCGCGTTCGCCACCGCGTATTTGGCCGCTATGAAGCCGCTCGACCAGAGCAAGGCGAAGGTGAGCGGGGCGGCCCGGATGAAGAAGACGGTCGATTGCGGGGGCGGCATCGGAAGGGCACAATGTCCAATCCGTTCGGAAGACTCCAGCACTTACTTGCAAGGACACCCGGCAAAGCTCGATTGAAGGAGCTCGATCGGAATTTCCATGCGAAGAGCCTGCAACATCATTCTCGACGCCTACTGGCGCTTCCTCGCCGACGACGGCTGGGCGATCGCAAGCCACATCGCGCTGTCCGGGCTGATGGCGATGTTTCCGTTCTTCATCGTGTTGACCTCACTCGCCGGCCTGTTCTTCGGCTCCAGTGATCTCGCCGACGAGGTGGCAAAGCTGATGCTCGCGACCTGGCCGGAGGAGGTGGCGCTCCCGATCACGCGCGAAATCCATCGCGTGCTCACCACCACCCATACCGGTGCGCTGACGCTGGGCGCCGTGTTTGCGGTCTATTTCGCCTCCAGCGGGATCGAAAGCCTGCGGATCGGCCTCAACCGCGCCTATGGCGTGCTCGAGACGCGGCACTGGATCCTGCTGCGCCTCGAATCGATCGGATATGTGCTGATCGCCGCCATCGGCTCGCTGGCGCTGGGCTTTCTGGTCGTGCTTGGACCGCTGCTGTTCCAGACGGCGCTGCTATACGCGCCGTGGCTCGAGCCGCTCGAGGGCAAGTTCACTTTCTTTCGCTTCGCCACAGCCAGCATCGTGCTCGTCGTCGCCCTGTTCGTCGCGCACAAGTGGCTGCCGGCCGGCCACCGTCGAGTGATCGAGATTCTGCCCGGCATCGTCGCCACGCTGGTGCTGTGGCTCGCCGCCGGCATCGCCTTCGGCCGCTATCTCGCCGAGTATTCCTTCACCTACGTCAACACCTATGCCGGTCTGGCCTCGGCGATGATCGCCCTCGTTTTTCTGTATTGGACAGCGTCGATCTTCGTCTATGGCGGCGAGCTCAATTCCGTGATCTTTCAGCCTCAGGCCCAGCCGAAGGGTGCGCCGCCGACCGACAGTGCGTCATGATTGGAAGGGGCATTGCATGAATCGCTTCGCCGCCGCTGCCGCCCTGCTATCAGCCGCGATCGTCGTCGCGCATGCGCAGGCGGACTACCCCAACCGGCCGATCAAGATCGTGGTGCCGCTGCCGCCAGGCGCCACCGCCGACACCCTGCCCCGCATCATCGGCGAGGAGCTCACGGCCAAATGGGGTCAACCGGTCATCATCGAGAACCGGCCGGGCGCCTCGCAGAATCTCGGCGCCGAAGCGGTCGCGCGCGCCGAGCCCGACGGCTACACGCTGCTGGCGACGCCGCAGGGGCCGCTCACGGTCAGCCCGAGCATGTTCGCGCGGCTCAACTTCGACGCCGGCGCCTTCGTACCGGTGACCGTGATGGCGCAACTACCCTACGTTCTTGTCGCCCATCCGAAGGTGCCGTTCGCGACCTTCAAGGACATGGCCGCGTTCGCCAAGGCCAATCCCGACAAGCTTAACTACGGCTCGCCCGGCAGCGGCAGCTCCACGCATCTGTCCATGGAATGGCTCAAGACGTTGGCGGCCGTGCGGTTCACGCATGTGCCCTACAAGGGCGCGGCGCCGGCGCTGACCGATCTCGTCGCCGGCCATATCGACATGATGTTCGATAATCTCGGCAACCCGCTGCAGTTCATCCGCGACGGCAAGCTGCGCGCGCTGGCGGTGGCGAGCGAAACGCGCATTGCGGAATTGCCCGACGTCCCCGCAATCGCCGAGACTTATCCGGGCTTTGTTTCCACCAGCTGGTTCGCCATCGTCGCGCCGCCGAAGACACCCGCGGAAACCGCGGCGAAGCTGCAGGCAGCGATCGCCGAAATCTTGCGCATGCCGGACGTGGCGGCGAAGCTGCAGCAGCTGCCCGCCAAGCCGGTCGGCAGCACGCCGGCCGAGACCGCCGCGCTCATCCGGAACGAAACCGAGCGCTGGCGGACGATCATCCAGGCGGCCGGCATCAAGCCGGAGTGAGCAAGCGGCCGCGGACGATGACTAGGCGATCAACGCCCGCGGACCTTTGCATGGTTCTTCGGCAATCGGCGGCGGGCGGCCGGAGCCGCATGCCGCCGACGTATCACCCGACATAGGCGACGCGGGTCTGCTCCTCGGCCTCGACCGCGGTCGTCGGCTGTGCGGGAAGCTGGAGGACCGTCGCCTCCTGGCCTTCACACAGGTCGGTCAACAAAACCCGTTGTCCGTCGGGGAACTCGAGCGCGTCGTGATGCATCCGCGGCTCGTCCTTGTTGACCTGCCGGAAGATCGCAGTTCTGTGCTTGAGGGTCTTCGAGCCCCAGCCCAGGAAGCCGGACGACATGCACGCCGGCTCATGCGCAAAAGCGAGCTCTGTTCCCGGAAGCACGCAGACCGCGGTAGTGACATCGTCCGGCGCAGCGAACCCTCTCGTGCCGGTTCCGAAGTTGCGCGTTGTAAGTTTGTCGCCGACCTTTGCAGGTCGCGATTTGACGTGGTGCAGGCTGTAGTCACACATGAGGAAGCCTCCTCGTCTTGTGAGCCCCCCAACGTGGATCCGCGTTCGTATCGCAAGCAAAAAAAGTGCCATTCTTATGGCGACGGGCAATCACGAAAAGCGTGAGCAATCGATATTCGATTCAACATCGGCGCAATGCCGATCGTATCAGCCTGCGGTGGCTTCCACGACGTCGTCCAGCGTCCGCAGACCCGTGCGCGGCGCGTTGACCAGGACTGCCATATTGCCGGGTGGATGCCGGTTGGTGCGCATCAATTCGTGAGCGTGCGGGATCTTCGCCCACGGGAACACTTCGCTCATGCAGGGATCGACGCGACGGTCGATCACGAACTGGTTCGCTGCCGACGCCTGTTTCAGGTGCGCAAAGTGCGAGCCCTGCACGCGCTTTTGCCGCATCCAGACATAGCGGGCGTCAAAGGTGATGTTGTAGCCCGAGGTGCCGGCGCAAAAGACCACCATGCCGCCGCGCTTCACCACCAGGCAGGAGACCGGGAATGTCGCCTCGCCCGGATGCTCGAACACGATATCGACATCACGCTTGCCGGTGATCTCCCAGATTGCCTTGCCGAACTTGCGGGCTTCCTTGACCCAGGTGTCGTAGTCCGGCGTGCCGACCTTCGGCATCGGGCCCCAGCAGGAAAAATCCTTGCGGTTGATGACGCCTTTGGCGCCCAACTGCATCACGTAGTCGCGCTTGCTCTCGTCCGAGACGATGCCGATGGCATTGGCGCCCGAGGCGGCGACGAGTTGCACGCCGAACACGCCGAGCCCGCCCGAAGCGCCCCACACCAGCACGTAGTCGCCGGGCTTGAGCGTGTGCGGCGGGTGGCCGTAGAGCATGCGGTAGGCGGTCGCCAGCGTGAGCGTGTAGCAGGCCGCCTCCTCCCAGGTGAGATGCGCCGGCTTCGGCATCAGCTGGCGCGATTGCACGCGGCAGAACTGCGCGAACGATCCATCCGGTGTCTCGTAACCCCAGATGCGCTGCGACGGCGACAGCAGCGGATCGCCGCCGTTGCAGTCCTCGTCATCGCCGTCGTCCTGATTGCAGTGAACGATGACTTCGTCGCCCACCTTCCAGCGGCGCACCTTCCGGCCGATCGCCCAGACGATGCCGGAGGCATCGGACCCCGCGATGTGGAACGGATTCTTGTGCACGTCGAGCGGCGAGATCGGGACACCGAGGCCCGCCCACACGCCATTGTAATTGACCCCGCCGGCCATCACCAAGACCAGCACTTCGTCCTCGCCGATCGGCCAGGTCGGCAGCACCTCGAGCTGCATCGACGTCTCGGGCGGACCGTGCCGCTCCTTGCGGATCGCCCAGGCGTGCATCTGCGCCGGCACGTGACCGAGCGGAGGAATTTCACCGACGTCGTAGAGATCCTTGAGCGGCGTCGCCTGCGGCGGCTTCGTGATCGCAACGGCGGGCATGGGCGCCTCCGCAATTCAAAGTCGATCTGCATCCCAGTCTGCCGCATTCCATGCTGCGTCGCAACAACGATGCGAGATCGATCGATGAATCAGGGGATTACGTGCCGCGGCCGGCAGACAATCAGGGCGTGCTCGGATATACTACTAAAGTTGCAGCGCAACACAGAGCGGCGGGAACATTTCCCGGCCGAGTTGGGGGAGGACATCATGGATTGGCTTGTCGCCCTGATCATTTGGCTTGTCGTAGGCGCGGTCGCTGGCTGGCTCGCCGGCCTGATCGTGAAGGGCTACGGCTTCGGCCTCGTCGGCAACATCATCGTCGGCATCATCGGCGGGTTGATCGCCGGCTGGCTGCTGCCTAAGCTCGGTCTATTCAACTTCGGCGGCCTCTTGGGCGCGATCATCTACGCCGTCATCGGCGCCGTGATCCTCCTGCTGCTCATCGGGCTGGTCAAACGAGCCTGATCAAACGCTAGCGCGGACAGATCCAAGGTCCGCCGACTTCGACCGCAGAGGCAGCTAGCCTGTCCGCTGCGAGAGAGTATTATTGCGGCATTAGCTGGGCATGGGAGGAGGACATCGTGGTTGGAGTTGACAGCATTATCATCATGCTGGTCGTCGGTGCGATCGCCGGCTGGCTCGCCGGACAGATCGTGCGCGGCTTTGGATTCGGACTGATCTGGAACATCATCATCGGCATCGTCGGCGCCTTCTTCGGCGTCTGGCTGCTCAAGCAGTTGGGCTTCTCACCGTTTGCCGGCTTCGTGGGCTCGATCGTCAATGCCACGATCGGTGCTATCATCCTCCTGGTGATTGTCGGGTTCATCAGACGTTAGCGTTGCCGCCGCTGGCTTGCGGATCACGACACCGCCAACGACATGGGGACGTGACGCGGACTGCGCATCTGCGCGCCCGCGCATAGGACGGATTGCGCGTCGGTGGCTCGCGCGCTCCGCCAAGAAACCCTTGCGGCCGAAATCAGAGTATGCTGCATTGCACAATCGCAAGCTGGGCGGACAGCCGAGCGAGGCGACAGCATGAGCGGGCCGGCCGACGGCACCACGCGCGAGCGCGACAAGCCTTGGATCTTTCGTACCTATGCCGGCCACTCCACCGCCGCGGCATCGAACGCGCTCTACCGCAAGAATCTCGCCAAGGGCCAGACCGGCCTCTCCGTCGCCTTCGATCTGCCGACTCAGACCGGCTACGACAGCGACCACCCGCTCGCCAAAGGCGAGGTCGGCAAGGTGGGCGTGCCGATCTCGCATCTCGGCGACATGCGCGCGCTGTTCGAGGCGATCCCGCTCGGTGAGATGAACACCTCGATGACGATCAATGCAACGGCGGCTTGGCTGCTGGCGCTCTACGTCGCGCTCGCCGACGAGCAGGGTGTTCCACGCGAGAAACTGCAAGGAACGACGCAGAACGACATCATCAAGGAATATCTTTCGCGCGGCACCCACGTGTTCCCGCCCGCACCCTCCATGCGGCTGACCAAGGACACGATCCTGTTCACGACGCGGGAGATGCCGAAGTGGAACCCGATGAACGTGTGCTCCTACCACCTGCAGGAGGCCGGCGCGACGCCGGTGCAGGAGCTCGCCTTCGCGCTCGCCACTGCGATCGCCGTGCTCGACACCGTCAAGGCGTCCGGCGCGGTCGCGCCCGGCGCCTTCGGCGAAGTTGTCGGCCGCATCTCGTTCTTCGTCAATGCCGGCCTGCGCTTCGTCACCGAGATGTGCAAGATGCGGGCGTTCTCGGAGCTGTGGGACGAGATCACCGCCGAGCGCTACGGCGTGAACGATCCCAAGCAGCGGCTGTTTCGCTATGGCGTGCAGGTGAATTCGCTCGGCCTCACCGAGCAGCAGCCGGAAAACAACGTCACCCGCATCCTCATCGAAATGCTGGCCGTGACGCTGTCGAAGAACGCCCGCGCCCGCGCCGTGCAGCTGCCGGCCTGGAACGAGGCGCTCGGGCTGCCGCGGCCATGGGACCAGCAATGGTCGCTGCGCATGCAGCAGATCCTCGCCTACGAGACCGACCTGCTCGAATACGGCGACATCTTCGACGGCTCACCCGCGATCGCCGCCAAGGTCGACGCGCTTAAGCGTGAGGCGAAGGAGGAGCTTGCCCACATCGAGGCGCTGGGCGGCGCGGTCGCGGCCATCGAGCAAGGCTACATGAAGCAGCAGCTCGTGGAATCCAACACGCGCCGGGTCGAGGCGATCGAGCGCCACGAGCAGACCGTCGTCGGTGTCAATCGCTTCGTGGAAACCGAATCCTCGCCGCTCGCCGGCTCGGCCGACGCCATCGTCACCGTGTCGCCGCAGGCCGAAGCCGACCAGATCGCGCGCCTCACCGCCTGGCGCGACTCCCGTGACCAGAAGGCGGTGACGGCCGCGCTCAAGGAGCTGCGCGCCGCCGCAAAGGAAAACCGCAACGTCATGCCAGCCTCGATCGCCTGCGCCAAGGCCGGCGTCACGACCGGCGAATGGGGCTTCGCGCTGCGCGAAAGCTTCGGCGAGTACCGCGCTCCGACCGGCGTCGGCCGCGCGCCGCGCAACGAGACGGCAGGCCTCGACGATATCCGCGCCGATGTCGACCGGGTGTCGCGCAAACTCGGACGCCGGCTGAAATTCGTGGTCGGCAAGCCCGGCCTCGACGGCCATTCCAACGGCGCCGAGCAGATCGCGGTGCGCGCGCGCGACGCCGGCATGGACGT
>Ga0126375_10000185_pt1 | contig 14674 bp, 16 predicted proteins | sample PanSoiMetPlot_14_FD_109577 | JGI IMG/M metagenome (GOLD analysis project Ga0126375, IMG submission 109577) | Tropical forest soil microbial communities from Panama - MetaG Plot_14 | ecosystem: Environmental > Terrestrial > Soil > Tropical forest | place: Panama | collected 2016-02-17 | reverse complement strand
TCTCCTCCAAGGATAAATGGTTTTTTCTTACTCCTAGACAATCCTTTTACCAGAGTAGGAATCTTTTCATCTAGGAAGGAAAAGATGGAGTGTATCTTATGATCGTGATAATTAGGTATTTTAACGTCTCCCAAATCGAAAATTTTGGTAATTTCCTTGATGTCCTTTTCTTCATCGTAAATGAATGTTTCAATCTGACGTGCAGAAGCACTCCTGATCGCTTCTGGACCTCTCTTTGTACCTTTTCCAAATGATGTAGTTAGCTCTAATGGAATACCAAAGAATACTAATTTTGCATCACCGTATGAAATTTTCGTGTCGATATCCCCGAAGGAAGCTCCAGCTTTGGTTCTTTCTGGAGTAATAAAGAGAGAATCGAAAAGATCTAAAATTGTCAATTTGTCTTATTGAATTATGTAAGCAATTATATTTATTTAAGCAATTTGATAATTTTTGCTAATTTGACCAGAATAATTCATCTAAATTACTTTGTCTTGGTTTACCAATTATAGATTTGAAATTTACATCTAGAGCGGTCAAAATTTGATCTAATGTGGATTCCATAGCCTCCAAGTATTTTTCAGTATCAATTTCCTTATGGGTAGCTAGCTCAACAGGTTTGACTCCTTCAGAAGTCTTTGTTTTTACATACGAGATTATGTCCCCTGCTTTAGCTTGTCTTCCATTTGAAAATAACAATGCTGCCTTTATGTGCTGTGGGATACCCTTTATTGAATTGTTGATAGAATCATGACCGTCTATTGAGGTTATTCTTCTATTTTCACTACTCTTTTTGCCATACTTTTCTGGGGATTTATTTATCATAACGTTAAAAGATAGTTCCTCCATTGGGTATTCATCTGACTCTAATTTTTTTGCACTTTCACGAACAATATTTTTGATTTTCTCTCTAGCACTATCAAAATCTTTTTCAGTGTTAACTTTACCCAATATATCTAGCATGCTGTAAAACGTTTTCCTAATAAAAGCGGGAGTGTGGGATTTTTTGCCTGTTAATCCCTTTACATCAACAGTTCCATCCTTTAAGACACCCAGATAATTTTTCTTGAGATTGTTAAATACAACATATCGATATTCTTTGTCCAATTCCAGATCTACTCCTTGATTGGTTTTGGCCCATTTTGAAATTTCTTCCACTTTACCTTGTGATGGATCCCTCAAAAATAAAGAATCTGTGTCACCATAGACAACTTCTACTCCTGATTCCCTACATTTATCTATTGTATTGGTGATTATATTTCTTCCAATAGCTGCCGTGGCATCCGCAACTGGTAGGCAGTATAGTGGAAATATTTCTGCGCCCATAACACCGTAACTTGCATTGAGAATTACTTTAATTGCCTGACTTACTACCGTATAGAGTTGTCGTTCTTCAGGTGAAATTGTTTTGTCTTTTGATAGCTGCTTATAGTAATTTACTCTCAGGTCTCTCAGTGATCCTATAAGAAGCGAAGTAATTCCCTTTTTCTCCTTGCATGTCCAATATGCTGTATCAGGGATCTTTTGGTGTGGATCTTGACTGCAAGAATCATGCGGACAATTTACTGTTTCGTAAGATAAGTTATGGACGTTTATTATACTAGGATATAGACTTGCAAAATCAACTACTGATACATTGAAGTGGATTCCTGGTGTTGGTTCAACAACAAGTCCACCCCTGTACTTTTTTTCTTTTATAATTGCGGAAGTAGATACCTCACCCTTGTAACGTAATTCTTCGGTGCGCGGAATCAGGGCGTTTATCTTTCTATGTTCATAAAAGAGCATTCCCCTTATCCATTGGTTCACACCTACCCTAGAAAGGTCTTCAACAGAAAGTCTAGATATTCTAGCAATCACAAACAATAGCTTCAGAAGTAGATTGTCATTAAATCTTGTTAATCTAAAAGTCAATTCAGTATCTTTCAAGCAATATTGTGCCAATTTTTGGATTGGCAAGTCGCCAATATTGCCCTCAAATTCAATTTTGCTATCATTTAATAGTGCTTCTGAGATGGCATTTAATCTATATTCAGAATATTTGTGACTGAATGCGTAAATTTGAATGGACCTATTTTGAAATGTTCTAAATAAATCAATGTGAACGCCATGTCTTAATTGAACCGGTTCTGTTTGAATGCCTTTCTTGATAACTGTATCTCGCTTAACCAGTATAGGAATTTCTTCCTTTGGTATTATTGTATGGTTTATAGGATCAATTGCGGGATCTTGAGATCTTTCATAAAGATATGGAAGATCAAAATCATCACCATTAAAGGTAACCAATAAGTTGTATGACGAAATTATTTTAAAAGTTTTTTCTAATAGTTCTTTTTCAGTCTTGCACATTACTGCTTCAGGAATTAGTTCTGTTCCATCATTGGGATTTTTATCTTGTTCAAGAAGGAATACTTTTTTTTCATCATTTGAGACGATTCCTACTGCAGTAACTTTCCTATCGTGTTCTCGTGGAACAGGCATTCGTCCCTCCTCTGAATCTACTTCAATATCAAGAGCTACCCTCTTTATTTCTGGAATAGGTTGATTTAATAGATCTGCCCATTCTCTAACATATTCTCTGTATTTATCATTTCTTGCCTCTTTGCTGTCTAGGATTTTGTCCCAAAGAAAATTTTTCAATGCATTCTGGACGATTTCTGACATCTTGTACGGATCTTCAATTATTTCATATCCTTTTCTTTTGTAGTATGAACCGGGGATTAACCTTGTATCATAAAGATAATTTTCGTGATACTTGATGTTGGCTTCCCATACATTGAGCTTTTCTCTTATGCCACCCCTGCCTCCTATTGACAGAGGATCAGGAGCAATTATTTTTATTGCCTGAATTTCTCTGTCTGACAATAGGTCTATTTTTGGTATTCTCTTTAACTCAAATTTCTTTTCAACGGCTGCAATTTCTTCTGCTCTTTTTTCGTATTCTAATTTAGTATAACAGTAGGGTTTGTGATTCGTTTTATCCTGCCAAAAATATATCACATGCAAATTAGGATCGTAAAATTTTAATTTGACTTTCTGATTTTCACCAGAATAAACTGCTGAAATGAGCATGACACGAGTATTTTCAGGAAGTTCCTTCTCGTAATTCAAGTATTGCTTATCGTTTTGAAGAAGTGGCGATTGATCCAATTATTGTTCACTGGGATTAACTCCAAATAGGGAAAATGGATAATTATCTTTTGCTGCCATGATCATGAACTAGTTTTTTGTGTCAGATAAGGTGAATATCATTTTTAACTAGATTCAGCAGTAACTACCTTACGCTCTTTTCGTCTAATAGCTATTATACCGAAAGCGTAGAGAGCAATCATAGGTAGTGCAACAAACCACATAGTAATCCCGCTTCCGTCTGGTGTTATTACTGCACCAAAAATCGTTATAATTATGATTGCATATCTAAAGTTTTTTTGCCAGAATTTTGAATCAGTTAAGCCACTTAGAGATAGTAAATACATTATGATTGGAAGCTGAAAGGCAATACCAAATCCAAGAACGAATTGAAGTACAAATGTTATGAAATCATTGACTGTCAGAAATGCTTCAGCGCCTATAGATTCACCATAACTGTATAGAAAATTCAGGGTCCACGGGATTACAAGCACATATGAGAATACTAGACCAAATACAAACAAAAGAAACGTTGGCAATAATACTTTGACAAGTTTAATTTTTGTGGATGACGGAGAAGACGCTTTTGTTGATACACTTGTTTCTCCAGTTTCTACTTTTCTTTTTACCTGATTAAACGCAGGAGAAACAAAACCAAATATCTCTTTAATTACGATTGGCAAAGAACATGTCAAGCCAATTAGCAAGGAGAGGTAAATCTGACCAAAGAATACCTGACCGGGAGCTGTCTGAATAAACTTTACTTCTGATGGAAGTAAGGTATCCTTCATAAAAGTTGTCAATTGCAGGGCTATGTTGTTAAATGGTTCTGGGTATGGATAGTATACTTTCAGATAAGTTAGATGAGTTGGATTGAGGAATGGAAGTGAGATAGGGATAATTGTAGTTTTTATGCTAAAACTCATTGTAAAAATAGTTATTATTGCAATGCAAATTATTATACGAATAAGCCTAACTCTTAGCTCATCAATATGTTCAGGTATCGACATCCTAAATGAAGACATTACAATATTCGGAAATATGCAATCTAGGTATAATAATTATATTGGTAGACTAGAATTTGATAACATATTGCTGCACCCAACAACTTATTTTAAGTCAAATTAGAGTACGGACCATAGTCCACGATAATAAAACAAAACTTATCCTTAAGAGCAAATACTTTTAGAAGATAAAATCAATAATAGTTTATGCAATATCACAAAGCATCTTTTATTGGACTTGAACGATCTAAAAAGGCTCAATTAAAGCTATTTGATTATACGGGCTATGCCATGTTAACATATACCGTAAAACAAGATGGAAATGGATTTTCACCGGTAGGTGAAGAAATGCTGGTGACCAAAATGGATAGAGAAAACGAGTCCATGTTATTTTTGTGTGATAATGATGGTTATACGAAGGCCCAATCAAAACCGTTACCAAGAGAAAAGGCCAGTGAAGTATATAGAAAAATGTTAGATGATGGGTTTGAAGAATTTAAAGGACAAATCAAGACCGTTTCATAAATCTAATAGTAAAGCAACTGTTGTGGACAATTTCCGCACTTGATCAATTTAACAGATTGTATTCCATAGTAGTAAGAGTCACTAGTTTTGATTGATCATTACTACCATTTTATAACTAGTTAAAATAACTTCTAAATAGTAATATGATTATTTCATACACTCTAAACAACAATTTTTGTACCACTATGGCTATTTTTCATGATGTGATCTCTAATAATATCAGGATCGGATTTTATAACCCATGTCGAAATTTTAGATCTTTCTATTACCTTCATAGCAACGATATCCATAAGGTCATAATTGCCAGCCAAAGTACTTTCACTGTTCAAAAGTTGTAAGCACTTTTTTATGGTAATGTTTTTAAAGAGTTTTGCTCTTGGATTCTTTTTTGGATCAGCATCGTAAATACCATTAACGTCCGTTGCATTTAAGAATCTGTAGGCCTTAATTTTTTCACAAATGAGTGCTGCTGTAGCATTGGTACTTTGGCCTGGATGAAGGCCACCACTGACTATAATTTTGTCTGATTGACATGCAATACTAATTTCCTCAAGATCTGACGGAATAATTGGGTAAGCAGAATTTCCGAGTGCCGAAGAAAGCAACATTGCATTTAATCTTGAAACCTTTATGCCCATTTCATCAAGGCTACTTTCATCAGAACCTAGTGATCTGGCCAAATTAACGTAATGTCTTGCTATTAATCCGCCTCCTGAAACTACAACTGGTTGCACTTTGGTTTGTATATCAAGTAAAACTTGAGCATACTCCTTTAGAGATTCTGGTGTAGTTTTAAAATTGAAAACACTACCACTTAATTTTATGACTAGGATTCTTTTTTGTTTTGAGGATTTATCAGAGGTACTCATTATTTTTCTGGTAACTCCTTGTCTAGGACATCTTTTGATATTTTTGTAATTTTTTTCCGATCCTTGTGGTTAGTATATACTCTTATCATATCAAGATAACCTGTTATTGAATTTACCAGCGGGAGATTAGAAACTGGTTGTTTAAAGAATTCGTCCTCACTAACAAGAAGTATTGATTTCAGTCCCTGTTTATTTGGAGCGAGGGGAACAAGAGAAATGCCATAGGTGTCAAGGAAAATTTTGCTTTCATCAATATTTGATAGTCTTGCGATTCTCAACCTTACCTCTTCAATTTTAGTTCTGTTTAGCTTTGTATAGTTATCTCGTTTTCGAATAGATCTGTCATAAACGCATTTTAATAATCGCCTATCCAAATAGTTAGAAATCATTACTTTCGCAATTTTGTTTTCTGAAGTTGTGCAGATCTTCCACAATATACTATCATCAGTTAGTTTTAGATAGTCTGGAATTGATATTTTACTCAAGTTTAAAATGTCACGTGATAGCAACAGCGAATGAAGAAGCATTACTTCTGCAGATCGTACAGTCTTGTGAAAATATACTGCCCTGAACATCTCAAATCTTGAAATAATCATGGATTCAAAAGAGTAAAAAGCTGAAATGTCCAAAGCTAGATTTTCATTCTCAGTTACACTGAATGAATTAATGATCCTGTTATAATCTACTTTTCCGTACTCTACTCCAGTAAAATACCCATCTCGAGGAAGGTAATCCATCAGGTCTGAGGACAGACTACCAGAAATTATTTCATTTTTGAATTTTACTTTAGAATTACCAAAAGAAATCTCACTAATAGTAAATGGGGAATAACCAAAACTTGAAAGAATATCGCTCAATTCAGTTTTGCAAATAATTTCCGCTCCGATAGTCTCGTGATTTTTGTTACCTGTAACCGTTAATGCTTCTTCAAACAGATGAGAAAAAGGCCCATGGCCTACATCATGTAATAGAGATGCTACTCGCAACTCCTGAATTGATTCTTTGTCAGTTGCACCTATTGAAAATAGATGCTCACCCGCCAATCCTGCTAGATGCATAGTGCCCAGCGAATGTTCAAACCTTGAATGTTGAGCTGCTGGGTATACTAAATGAGCACCAGCCAATTGTTTAATTCTTCTTAACCTTTGAAATACGTTTGAGTCAATGATTTTTTTTTCCAGCTCTGTAAACCTGATGAAATTGTGAATAGGATCAGCAATTTCTCCAACAAATTTCATATAATGTACCTAGAAAGAACGGAACACTGAATTAAATTTTCATAATTTTTCTTACCAATTCTAGCACTTGAACATTAACAATATTTACTGAATCTTCTCCGTCAATGATGTTCCAACTGAATTTCTTAGCAAGCATTTTGTAATTCCTCCTAACCTTGCGAATAAGATCTAAATCTTGTTCAAACGTATCAGTGGTGTCATTTCTGGATCTTCTCACCAAGGTATTGATTCTGATGTCTATTACTACCACAAGATCTGCTTTTGGCAATCCCTCATCTAATGCCAGAAGCCAATTCAATTTTAAGCCCTTTGATATTCCATAGACTAGATTGGATTGATAATATCTGTTCATAATAACTGTAGTTCCCTTGACAATAAGGGATTCAATTTCGGACTTTTTCTCCCACCTATTTGCAGAAAGGAGCATCATCTTCACCTCATCCGAATAATCTCTCTTTCCGTCTAGGAATTGTTTTATCTCTCTACCCACAGGGGTGGAATAATCGGGGAAATCAAGTTTCACGTATTTTTTGCCTCTTAATTTTTTTAACAAAAGATTTGCCTGGGTAGTTTTGCCTGCCTTATCAATTCCCTCTATAACTATAATTTTACCTTTATGCAAATACATAGTTTGAAAAAAATCTCATAAATAAAAAGTATATTAAAATTAATTCAAATCATTGTCATTAGAGATACTTGGGACGCATTCAGAATCACTTAACCGTCAACCTGTTATTGCTCTTATTAAGGGTCAAAACTGAGTTTACGGATCAATTTCATAAGATATCATTTATTGGTGGCAATCCAATTAATTCATCCACAATCAATATTCCCTTCAAAGTTTCCTTTCCAACCTGTGTCAGCTCGAACCTCAATTTTTCCTTTTCCACAATCTCCTTGAATTGAAATATCTGCTTTTTTATCCAAACCGCAAATATTACTAGTTGTCTCTTTGCCTGCCAGATCATAGCTATTCTTATCTATCTTGCCAGAATCAAGATATCCACCATTACTGGTCTTGTCATGAGATGAATCGCCCATAACTACTTCCCAACTTCCGTAAATAGGTGCATCCTTCTTAAATGCGCTGAAAGAAAGTTCGCCGTTGTTTGATTGTCCATCAGGGCAATTTATCCTACCATCTGCCTTTCCGGATGCATTTCCTGAGGTTTCTGTTCCCTGAGCTAAATTGGTAACAGAAAATATCGTAATTAAAAAAAGTATTAACAATTTCGTTTTAAGTTTACCATCCAAATTCATGAATCTGACTTAAAAAGAAAATAATTTATATATTATGTAAAGCGATTCCAGATCATAAATAGGAAAATATGAGATGAATCATTTATTAATATCTTGGCGTCGGTCATAATGATTATCATAAATGATTATCATAAATGATTATCGATTAATTGACTCATTTTTATTTGGTTTGGCATACAAATCATATAATAATATTTAAAATTAGTATTTAATATTATAACTTTTATACGTTCTATATCAATTCTTACATCCTCAAGTTATTATAAAAGATTGATGAAACATGTGCCAGACTAAAATGGCACAGATGCCGGCTCTAATTCCAAAAGAAGTAGAAATTCAAAGATTAAAGAAAATCTACATCATGGTCATCATGCTGGGTTCAATCGCAGCATCCGTTGAGGTAGATAACTTTGTCGATGGGTCTCTTCATCAAACCGCAATTAGAGACAGTGCATTTACACCAGCTCATTGGTGGTTATACAGTCACTTCATAGCTCTACCGTTAGGTTGGGGATTTGTGGCGATGTATGACAGAAGGGTACCTGCACTGAGGGGACCTGGCAATTCAATGAACACTGGTTTAAAGATAACCATCATAGGTTATCTTGCAACCATGTTTACAATTGGTGTAAATGAAATGTGGCACTTTTGGTTTGTGGAAGAAATCTTTGCAGTTCCTAACCACTGGATGTTTAATATGGGAGTTGTAGTGGCTTTCATGGGTGCTCTTGCATATGTAGTAAGAGTATATGCACGTTTAGTAGAATTAGGTGCTGAAACTCCAGGAAAGAATCCATACGTAGCGGAGATGTACAAGCTTGCATTAGAAGGAAAGCTGTACAGCAGATCAATTCCATAAGCTGACGGTCACAGAGCTGTCAATAAAAGCAGGAACGACGACCTCTTTTTTTCTTTTTTAACGAAGAAAATGTATATTCATTAATCTCAAATATGCCAAATATGTTATTTTGATGAGCAGAAGAAAATAAAACCACTAACAAATCTGGATTTAGAAAATATTCTTATATTCATTTATGCATATTAAACATGTTGTCGGATAATTCGGGAATTTCTTTGCGAGTCTATGAGAATGAGATTCAAGATAAGGGAAGGGACATTGTGAGGATTGATCCGGACATCATGCACAATTTAAACATATCAGAAGGTGATTTTGTTGATGTCAGTGGTTCTGAAAATGGAACTACCATTATTTGTCTTTCGATACATCCTTCCGATAACAGTAAAGATAAAAAAATAATTAGAATTGACTCAAAAACAAGAAATTTAATTGGTACCAGGGTTGGAGATACCGTCACAATAAAAAAAGCTATTGCCCCTGAATTGAATAACAAATCCACAAGGTCAAAAACCCTAGATGAATCCGATGTGGTAAAGTCCATAATAATGACTGGATCTTGCATTAATTTTGATGGTGAACGTCCAAAAATAATGGACTTTCTGAGGTCACTTGAGAAAGCAGTGCATTTGGATAACAATTATTGCAGATGCTATAGTAGCGGTAAGAAAACACTCGGTTGGGATTTTTTTGAAATTTCCGTAGATTCTAGATTGATAAGGAGATTGGTTGAAATACACCCTGAAATTAACAAACAGGAATCTGGAAGCTTGGAAGAACGATTTGTTCTTTGGCTGCATGGAAAATTTAAGAAGAGCAAACTTAATTACTATCTGAAGGTAAACGAAATTCCCTACGAATCTGTGGGTGGATTTAGATTAAACCCCAAGGATTTTAGAGACGTTGAAGATATGGAAAATATGCGCTAGGCCCCGATTTATCGTTCCCATTTAATATGATGCTCTCAGAGAAAATTCAAGAATACTTGAGCAATAAAAAAAATTCAGAACTGGCTCTAATAGGGTGTAGGGCTGATATTAGTAATATTTCGTACGAATGTTGTGAATACGATATTGCTGTACTCGCTAAAAACGATAATGCTCTATGTAACAACGTTACGCAGATTGGAAAGGAAAAATTGGAATTTTTAGATTTTTCAAACTTCAACCAAAATGAGATTTCACTTTTGAACATGATAAAAGTAGAGAACAAAACTAATAGCTTGTTGACTCCTCGTAATGATTGTACTTCAAAATCAGACATTAAAAGGATATTCCTTTCCGCAGGAAAACGGCGCGCGATTGATTCTCTCTTTAATGTATCCAAAACTAATACTTCAAAATCAGAATTAAACTTGTCGTTGAATCTAAAAATAGCTGCATATGAGCTCATTGAAGCGATTCTTTTAATATCAGAGATTAGACCTATGCCCATTCATGAATTGAACCAGTTGCGACAGCTTGAAATCCGCAAAGATTTCATCAAGGAAGCTATTCAGCTTTGTATTGAATGCATCGGGATAGAAAGGGCCACAAGAACCATCATAAATCGTTCGTTTAATGCCCTAAAAGAAATTTTTAAAGAAAGGTACGACATTGGATTAATAGAATCAAAAATTGAATTTTTAGTGGGACATGGGTTAATTGCAGATAGCTATTACTATATTGGGAAGCTAGTTTGCAATCATCTTGAAAAGAAAGGCTATGCTTATCAACTCGATTATCAGAAGCTAAATAGCATAGCATTAGATTTGACAAGTGATTATGAAAATATAAAGAGGTCTAATCTGATAAAACTTTACTGCAAAACCTTGATGAAAAATTAAGTGACTGGAGCAACCAAGATTGGTTCAATCTCCTTTACCCTTCTTGCCCTTAATTTGGCCTTATATTTCAGGTTTCTCGGTTTTGTTCTAAGTCTATATCCACAACATGGACACCACAGTCCGTCCCATTTGATAAAAATTTCACATATCTGGCATCTTTTTTGACCGCTTACGTATCTTCCTGAACCAACCGGCTTTTGGGCTTTATGTCGTATACATATTCCTTTACAAGTCATCTTTCCTTCCATATATAAGAAACGCCTCAAGTATTTAAATATGAACATTAATTTTATAATTTTTTGAATTTTACTAATTTAATTTATCTAATTATTACACGTTTAAGAAAAATAAAATAAAAAAAATTTATTATTTTTTAACTTACATTTATAGATTTTGTCTGAAAGGCTTCATTCATTGTAAGATATTCATCTAGTCTCATCTTTATGTCATCTGGTTGAGTATCATCCATGCCTGAAAATCCAGCGTTAAACGAAATCTTGTTTCCAGATACTGATACATTATCGATTTCCATGTCTGCATAAATGTTTCCCAATTCATCGACCCACGCCTTACCTTCATCTTGGTTTACACCATTAGTATCTATGCTTACTTTACACATCTTAGTCAATCAAATACACCTAATCAAAAGTTAGATTGCATATTAATAAAGTTGACGCATTGAGTTTGCCAGCTATCTATATGGATTTAAACGTTAACTGTGCTTTAGATTAAGCTTGTTCAATTCCCCAATACTTTACAAGCTCTTTTTCAAATGCAGCAAGCTGCTCATTGCTGAGAGAATCTCCGCAGTTTTTGTGCGCAGGAACCACTTTCATTCCCACTAATTTGAAATCTACCTCATAGAAATGAACCTTTGGGCAATTGCACATTTGTTATTTTTATCTTTGGATCTCTTATTAGTTTATCTAAATTCAATGATTTGGGCCTACTGAACTAAATCTTTGCCACAGACTATGGCAGTAAAAGTTTATGAATGGATCCTAGCATATTTGAAGTTATGAGCAAACATCAATTATCTATTTACAAACCGTTGCTCGCGTTTGTAATATTTTCAATCATCTTGGTATTTTCGCAATCTAGCACGAACAAAGCAGTAGCACAGGGCAATAATTTATGGTATGTTGGTGATGGTGCAAAAAAGGGTATGTATCTGACTTACAGGGTCCAGGACGCCGATACAAACAATGGCCGTCCATTTGATATGACGATTTATTTTAAAGACTTTAACAATACTGGAAAGTATTGGGAAGCACCGACTTTCGTCGTTGATCAAGGTAAGGTAATTAATGGTACATTTCATCTAAGTGATCTTGATCTTACCGCATTAGGATCTTCAAAAATACCTAAAGAGATGAATGAATACAGAAGTGCGTACACGAATTCGCTTAAATGGCTGTCGTCATTTGTTGCAAAACCTGGTCAATCTCTAACAGCACCATACTGGGGCAAAATAGCCGCTATAGGTGGCTCCCCTATTGCACCTGGGGGCAAGGCAACAGTCACAGAACCTGCGGGAACCTTTGATACTACAGTTATTACTTGGCACAAAGGAGTCGATAACAATATCTATATCAAAGATAATCTACCGTATCCTGTAAAGGCTAAAACCTTTGCAGATATTACCACAGGTAATCCCCCAATCCAATTTGCATTTGATCTACAAGCAATGGGTCAGGGTCAACCCAAGCAACCTGCAAGCAAAGAAGAAATTCCAGTACCGCCATTAGAACAGAGAACTGAGCGAGGAACTTATTACATCAAGCTCATATGGGAACCCGTTACTATTAAGGCTGGTAATTCCACTAAATTTGGAATAATATTCCAAGATGATCAGCATAACATTGTTACTGATGTTGGATATAATTTTGCCGTTGTCGATGCTAATCAACAATTAATCTATGGTAAAGAGAATCAACTAGCACCCGATGGCACTGCTACGCAGAACGTAATCTTCCAGAAGCCAGGACCAGCCACTGTAAAGGTACTAGTAACACAAGCAGGATCAGGCGCGCCGAGCAATTTCGTAGAAACTGGTAACTTTGACCTAGTTGTTCAGTAATTATTTTTATTTTTTTAAAATCGATTCCATTCTTTTTTCTTATCTCTAAATCAAGTTTACAGTAAAAGTAATGACTCCAAAAAAGATGGTTTTTCTAGTATCAGCAATATTTGCAGGAATAGGAATTCTAGTCAGCGTGGCAATAATTGCTATTAATGGAGGATTTTCGGGAAGCGGACCCTCAATTTTCAATCCACCCACATCAAAGGACCTGTGGACCATAGGCAGTAACATAGCAGATGGAATGAACCTAACATATTCACTTACAAGTACGAGTGATGTTTCAAGCCTAAAGCACTCAATAGTTTCAATGAAGTTTACCGATTTGAAGGATAGATGGAATGTAACTTTTGCCATCAAAAATGGGAGTTCACTAAAGGATATCAATCTGAATCTTACAAAAAACCAGCTTCTGCGTATGGAACCGATTGGCGCTAATAATGAAAAGTTTATCTCACCGGTAGAAACATCGATATTGGCAATCCGTGATATCGCCAGGGAGCCCAAATATCTTGTTGTCGGTGCAGTGTGGGACAAGATAACTACGAGTTCTTCAGGCGTGGATGAAAGAATAGCGAATAAAGATTCCATCTCTACTCCTGCTGGAACCTTTAACGTTTACACCCTGGAATATCAACTGGGAAATTCAGTAAATAGGATTTTTTTGAATAAGGATTTACCTTTTCCAATAAAGGCCAAGGTCTATGATGAAAATGACAAGATTTTGTATGAATACGAACTACAAAACCTATCAAGATGAAAAAAGCAATAGAACCTTTTATTAAAAAGTCTAGACCAAAAAATAAGCACAATAGATATTTCATAATGAGGTATGAGGTAACATTTTATACTGTACTCTAGCTAGCATTACCAAATGATTGAAACACTGAAAACTGCATGCTTGGAAGTCAGAAAGAGTGTGAAGCACCTAGTTGGGACACCAGAAGGAAACAAAGAAATGGGTCTGGGGGCTGGTGGAGATATTTCAAGGAACATAGACATAATAGCAGAAGAAAAAGTTATAGATATTATAAAGGAATGTGGAACAAATCCAACTATAATAGGAGAGGAGTGCGGAACTATAGTAGGTAACGAAAGTCATGGTTACGTAATTATGGATGCCATTGATGGAACGACAAATGTTACAAGGTCCATTCCCTTTAATTGCTGCTCCCTAGCTTATGCAACAGATTCGAAATTGAGCACTGTTGTAGATGCAGCTATAATAGATATTGCGACAGGTGACTTGTATTACGCATCAAAAGACAATGCCGCATTTTTAAATGGTAATAAAATAAGTGTCAGAAAGCCCAACAGGATTAAAGTAAATGAGATAATTGCTGGAGTCAACATATCTGGCATTTCACAAGAACTATTACATTCAATTGGCCCAATTATTTCAAAACTAAATCATATCAGGGTATTTGGGGCCAACGCTTTAGAATTATGTTTTCTTGCCAGAGGTTACCTGGACATGTTTATGGATTTTAGGGGCAGGATTAGACCTACAGACATGGCTGCCGCCTTTCTCATAGTTAAGGAAGCTGGTGGACTTGTCTTGGATAAAACTGGAAATGCTCTTGACTCTGAAATATCATTCGGAAATAGATTTTCCTTTATTGCCCTATCCGACTTGAAAATTTACGATTTACTTGCGCAAAATTTTAAATTTCAATAAAAAAGGCGCCCGGGCCGGGATTCGAACCCGGGTCGAAGGAGTGACAGTCCCCCATACTAGACCGGACTTTATGCTTCAATATACTGCTTTGCTATTGAAACTCTATACTACCCGGGCGCATTAAAAAATTTCCCACTCTACAATTAATATGTTTTCTTAATGCGACATGCATGAAATTGACATAGTAAAAGCCAAGATTCTACTCTTAAC
>Ga0126375_10000184_pt1 | contig 14678 bp, 10 predicted proteins | sample PanSoiMetPlot_14_FD_109577 | JGI IMG/M metagenome (GOLD analysis project Ga0126375, IMG submission 109577) | Tropical forest soil microbial communities from Panama - MetaG Plot_14 | ecosystem: Environmental > Terrestrial > Soil > Tropical forest | place: Panama | collected 2016-02-17 | reverse complement strand
CTGATCTCAGCGCAGCCCAAACATTGCTGGGCTATACGCCTCGTGTCGGACTGGAAGAGGGTTTGCGCCTGACGCTGGACTGGTGGAGGAGCAGCCGTTCAGCCACAAAAGCCGAGGCTCTTTGAATCTTATCCAATCTGCGGCGTAACCGGCCGACTTGAATATTTTAGTGACCTTGCGACAGCTTACCGATCAGCGTAAACATTGGCAGGTACATAGAAATTACGATCGATCCGATCGTCACTCCCAGAAATCCAATTAACACCGGCTCGATTAAAGTAAGCAAGTTTGCGATCGCTGCATCGACTTCCTGTTCATAGAAGTCTGCAATCTTTCCTAACATCGCGTCGAGCGCGCCGGTTTGTTCACCAATGCCGACCATCTGAGAAACCATGTGCGGAAATAGCTCTGCGGCTCGCAATGGTTCGACAAAGCTCTTACCTTCTTCCACCGCTGAGCGCACGTTCAGAATTGCAGCTTCAATCACGACATTGCCTGCCGTACGCGCCGTGATGTCGAGCGATTGCAGAATAGGCACGCCGGAAGAAAGCAATGTTGAAAGCGTTCTTGAGAAGCGCGCAATCGAGATCTTGAGAAAGATCGAGCCCAGGATCGGGAGCTTGAGCAAGATCGTATCGATTCGTTTGCGGCCCCCGGTCGTTTTGTAATAGAAGTTCAGGCCCGCACCAGTGCCTATCGCAACCACGAGGACTGATAGTCCTCCCCACCCGGCCAGGAAGTTGCTTATTCCCACGACGATTCGAGTCGGCAGAGGCAGTGGTTCACCCGGACCCAACAAACCCAGGAAGATGGTTTGGAACTGTGGGATCACGACGATCATGATTACCGCCACCGCAACGATCGCAAGCAGAATCACGGCGGTGGGATAAATCAAAGCGGACACCACGTCTCGCTTCAACTTAACAATTTTTTCGATAAAGGTAGACAGTCGCTGCAAGATCAGATCGAGGATACCGCCCGTTTCACCTGCATCGACCATATTTGTATAGAGTTGATCAAAGACGTTCGGATGTCGTGCCATCGCCGCCGCCAAGGTTGATCCTTCTTCCACGTCTTGCCTGACCTGTGCCAGAACCTGTTGGAAGTATTTGTTTTGCTGCTGCTGTGACAGGATGTCCAGGCATTGTACCAGCGGCAAGCCGGCGTCGATCATGACCGAAAACTGCCTCGTGAAGATCGCCAGATCCTTTGATTTGACCTTCTTGCGGCCTGACAGTTTGGGGATTCCAATCTCTCGACCTTTTTCCTTTACTGACGTAAGCGTGACTTGCTCACGACGTAGCACTTGTCGCAAGGCCTCGCGGTTATCAGCGACACGTTCGCCAGTCACAACTTCGTTGACTCGATTTCGGCCTTTGAAAACGTAGGTTGGCATGTTTCAGACTCCGTTTCTACTTAGTAATTCCGTTTTAATGCGATGTCGGATGTTCACTATTTGTTCGCAAGGACGCGGCCCTGACCATATGAGCCAGGCATCGGTCTAGCCGGGGACCCATTGCCAGTGTTCAAACCGGCTCCGCGGTCGATTAGATCCCGCAACTCGTTGACGTTTGAGGTACGTTGCATCGCAGTCTCTCTGCTGATCGCCCTCTTGTGAAATAGTGTCGCGAGTGACTGATTGAAGGTTTGCATGCCGTGGACGTCCTGGCCTGTTTGCATCATTGAATAGATTTGGTGAACTTTGTCCTCGCGAATGAGGTTACGAATAGCTGCATTTGGAACCAGGATTTCCATGGCCAAGGCCCGGCCTCGGGTGTCGGACCTGGGTAGAAGGCTTTGGCAAAGAATCCCTTCAAGGGTGAGTGACAACTGAGCGCGAACCTGTGCCTGTTGCATTGAAGGGAATACATCGATGATACGGTTGATGGTCGAGACTGCCGAATTCGTGTGCAACGTTGCGAACGTGAGGTGGCCGGTTTCAGCGATGCGTAAGGCTGACTCGATCGTCTCGAGATCGCGCATTTCACCGACCAGCACCACGTCAGGATCCTGACGCAGTGCGGTTCGCAAGGCTTGAGGAAAACCGCGTGTATCCGCATTTACTTCACGCTGGTTAACAATGCAGTTTTTGTGATTGTGAAGAAACTCAATCGGGTCTTCGATGGTGAGAATGTGCTCATGCCGCTCACGGTTGATCTTATCGATGACCGCAGCCAGAGTTGTTGATTTTCCCGAACCGGTGGGGCCGGTTACCAGTACGAGTCCTCTTGGCTTCTTACAAAGCTCCTGGACGACCGGCGGCAGTCCTAATTCTTCGAAGGACTTGATTTCGTAGGGAATTGCGCGGAAAACTGCGCCGACCGCCCCGCGTTGGTTGAATATGTTGGCGCGAAAGCGAGAGAGGCCTTTCACGCCAAAACTGAAATCCAGCTCGAGGTTTTCCTCGAACCGGTGCTTCTGTGCGTCGGTGAGCACGGAATAGGCCAACTGCTTAGTCTCGGAGGCATTGAGAGGATGATAGCCCTCGAGCGGTCGAATTTCGCCATGTACGCGCGCAAGCGGCGGGGTCCCCGTGGTTACGTGCAGATCGGAGCCTCCGAGTTCGGAGAGCCGGTGAAGAAGTTCTGAGAGGGAGAGCTGAGATGTGTTTTCCATTTCTGTTCCTTTGACGCGCTTAGCGCTTTGGCTCCGTAGACGGGAAGTTTGACAGGAATTGCTCAGCATCGGCCGCGACCTTCGGGTTTGCCGCATTGACCGAACGCGTTGCCAGCGAGTACACACGTCCCTTAACTTCGGTGAAGTAGTAATTCCAGACCTGTTCAGACTTGCCGTCGCTCGTGGCTGGGGTTTGAGCGATGACTTCAAACACACGGTGCCCGCCGATCTCTCGTTGGCGATCGTTAACAACCCAACCACCGGTCGTAATCATTTTGTCGATAACCGAACGGCGCAAATCCGTGAACGTGACGCCTCCCAACATCTTCTTCAGCTCGTTTGGTAACGGTTGCACCGATTTGGGTGGCGCGGCCGCGACCACGGCTAAAGAGGCCTGCTCTTCCGGCATGCCGTTTTCAGACGCGATCCGGAAGTTCGATGATCCGCTGTTTGATGATGTAGCGGACCAGTTCCCTGGCAAGGGCATCAGAAATGCCCCATCGCGATAAATGTCGTCGGGAAAGGATAAAGCTCCCGTGATCGCGACGTGATTGTCGGCTGATTTATTTTCAGGTGTCGCCATTACCTGGCTGGCAGAAGCCATTTGCATGGCTAGCATCGCCCTCATCGCTCGTCTCCGCGCAATCATTGCCTGTCGCCGGCGGAGCATGGCTCGATGTCTTCGCCACCACGCCCTGGAGTGGTGATGGAAACGGTTAGAGTTAGCTGAAAAGAATCGGAGGTTGTGAGCGGTTGAGGCTGCAAAGGGCAGCAAAACAACCACAGACATCAACAGTACTAACGACAATGCTATTCGACGTAACATAATTTTTACCCCTTTCACGCCACCGTCTCGCGTAAAACTTCTTCGATGGTGGTAACTCCGGCTCGTATCTTCTGCAAACCGGATTCGCGCAACGAGATCATTCCGTCTTCAATTGATTTTTTTCTCAGCTCCAGTGATGAAGCGCCGATCAGAATCAATTCGCGAATCTCGTCCGTAATTTCCATTACTTCGTAAAGTCCAATACGGCCTTTGTAGCCCGTATCATTACAACTGGCGCAACCCTTTCCTTTATAAGTCTTAACCTTGGCAGCTTCTTCCGGTGAAAAACCTATTTCGACAAGAGCTTCAACTGGCGTGGGATGTTCTTTTCGGCAATCCTTGCAAACTCGTCGGATTAGTCGCTGAGCCTGAATCAGGTTCACGCTAGTAGCGACGAGAAACGGTTCGATGCCCATGTTCATAAGGCGGGAAATTGTCGAGGGTGCATCGTTAGTGTGGAGAGTCGAGAGGACGAGGTGACCAGTGAGAGCTGCCTTGATCGCAATTTCCGCAGTCTCGAAATCGCGGATTTCGCCGACGAGAATAATGTTCGGATCCTGTCGCAGAAATGAGCGAAGCGCCGCGGCGAAATTCAGCCCAATCTGTTCTTTCATCTGCACCTGATTAACTCCGGGTAGATTGAACTCTACGGGATCTTCCGCCGTCATGATGTTCGTATCGACTGTGTTAAGCGATTGCAGCGCGGAATAAAGTGTGTTCGTCTTACCGCTGCCCGTCGGACCCGTAACCAACACCATGCCATATGGCTTCGCGATGTTGCGCTGGAATTTGACAAGCGAATCAGGCTCGAAGCCGAGGTTCGTCATGTCAAGCATGAGCTTTTCTTTGTCCAGCAATCGAAGCACAACTTTTTCGCCAAAGAGAGTCGGCAGCGTCGATACGCGGAAATCCAATTCACGCGACCGTGAATCGACCTTTACTCGAACCTTGATGCGGCCGTCCTGAGGTAGTCGTTTTTCAGAAATGTCCAGCTTTGACATGATCTTGATGCGGGAAATCAGAGCGTCTCGCATCTTAAGCGGCGGGTGCATCACATCGTAGAGAACACCATCAATTCGAAAACGAATGCGAAGCTCCTTTTCATAGGGCTCCACGTGTATGTCTGAGGCTCCGCGCCGCAGTGCATCGACGAGCAGCACATTGACTAAACGCACTACGGGTGCGTCTTCGCTCATTCGTGTCAGGCTGGAAAGATCGATTTCTTCGTTATCTTCGAAGACTTCGACTTCACTGCTGAGGTCGTGGTCGAGGTCGAGAGTATCAAGCGAGACTAAGTCTGCGTGTGAGAACCCATTACCGTTTGAGCTTTCAACTGAAACATCGGTCCCCACACTGGCCAGCTCAATCTCCCGTGAGGTGCTGTAATACCTCGCGATAGCGGTTTGAATACTTGCTTCAGCCACGACGACCGGTTCGACATTCAGCCCCGTCATGAACTTAATGTCATCCATCGCAAATACGTTGGTGGGATCGACCATGGCGAGAGTGAGAGTGGCGCCAACGCGCGATAGCGGGAGTACAGAGTACTTCTGAGCAACTTCCTGTGGGATAAGGCGAAGAACGGAGTCGTCAATGTTGAAAAGTTCCAGATTTACTGAGGGAATTCCATATTGCCGCGACAGGACCGCGGTGATCGTGTCATCTGAAACCAAGCCAAGTTTGACCAGGTTATAACCGAGACGACCACCGTGCTCTCGTTGATAATCGAGCGCCTGACGGAGATGTTGAGGGCTGATTAGATTCTCGCGAACGAGAATTTCGCCGAGTTTTGCTGACATTCGATTTGAGTCTGCTAACTAAGTAACGAGAACTAACAGCTTTTCGGTGGGACCGACTGACAGGGCTGAAAGTGATGTGGCAATGCTCAACGGGGTCTAACACCGTTGCAACTGAGATTCTAACGTCGAACCCTATCCCTGTCAACGGATGTTTTATTAAGAAATTCCGGCCGATCCTGCGATTTAAGCTGGACATATATTCGAGAATATTCGATACTATTCGTCCACCTTCGCCAGAGAGGAGAGTCAAATCAAGTGCCCATCACGGCCAGGCAAAGACGAGTATTGGATTACATTCGGCATTACTTCGAAGTGAATCAGGAAGCCCCAACCATCGCGGAAATAGGAAAAGAATTCGGGATGACTTCATCAGCCAGTGCCCATCATGTGGTCTCTATTTTGGAACGGGAAGGAATGATCCGGCGGATTCCTAACGTGAGTCGTGGCATTGAGTTGGTTCAAGAAACAACAAACGCCGAGAAGTATGAAATTCCGCTGTTAGGAGTTGTCGCTGCCGGCGCCCCGATTGAGGCAGTATTGAATTATGAGACGGTTTGTATTCCCCGCGACATGACGAGGGAAGGGCGAATGTTTGCTCTTCGGGTGCGAGGTGATTCGATGGTTGATGAGCAAATACGCGACGACGATCTGATCATCTTGCAGTCACGACAAACTGCCGAAAATGGGCAGACGGTCGTTGCCTTAATTGACGGCAGTGAGGCGACCCTGAAGCGTTTTTATGGAAGTCGAAATCAGGTTCGTCTTGAGCCGGCTAATCCGAATTACGAGCCAATCGTCATTCGACCTCCGGAAAGAGTGCAAATTCAGGGGACTGTGGTAGGCGTGATTCGCAAATACAACCAATGAGCACTGGATTATGCGGTTTTTGATAACACGTGCGCGACCTTTTTCAAATCATCGATGAACCGGCGCTTCTCGAGATGCCGCGTTTCGTCGTCCGGGGCACGTAGAATTGAGGATGGATGAACTGTTGCGACAATATAAGGTGCCAGTGTGGATTCCATAAATTGTCCGCGCTGCTTGCTGACTTTGAATTGCGGACCGAGTAATGCTTGAGCCGCGGTAGCACCAAGGCAAACAATGACTTTTGGCTTAACCAAGCCGATCTCGGCTTCGAGCCACGGCCGGCAGGCTGCAATCTCAGTGGTGTTAGGCTTTTTGTGAATGCGTCGTTTACCACGCGGTTCCCATTTGAAATGCTTGACCACATTGGTGACATAAGTTTGGGTGCGATCAATGCCAGCTTCAATCAATGCGTCATCAAGTAAACGGCCTGCTGGGCCAACAAAAGGTTTTCCGCTGAGATCTTCCTCGTTGCCAGGTTGTTCGCCGACGAAAACGACTTCAGCTCGCCGCGCACCTTCGCCGAAAACTGTCTGCGTGCCGCGTTCCCAGAGATCGCAGGCTTGGCAATCAGCTGCTGCTTCGCGAAAAGCTTTGATGCTTTTTCGATCCGGGAAAAACTCTTTAGCAGATGTTTCGGGCTTGTCTTTAGTCATCGAAGTTCAGTTTCCTGCGCGAAAAGAATCGAGGCCAATATGAATGCCGCTGTCGCGAGAAGAAACGTCGAGTCTGTTTTGACCGGTCCTTTTAGGCGGGCTTTTGAACTCCACCAAAAACAAACCCCGGAGGTGTTGCGCACTGGCGTAAGCGAAATCGATCGTTGGTTGCACGGATGCCCTCGCGGCGCGATTACTGAGCTCCATGGACCGATGTCGTCAGGTCGAACCAGCGTATTGCTTTCTATGTTGGCCCAGGCGACTGCGGAGGAAGAAACATGTGCCTTGGTGGATTGCAGCGACACGTTTGATGTGGCATCTGCCGCTAAGGCCGCGGTCGAGTTCGAGCGATTACTCTGGGTACGTTGCGGAAACAATCTGGAGCGGGCTTTCAAAGCAGTCGATCTTTTATTGCATGGTGGAGGGTTTGGCTTCATAGCGCTAATTCTGAGTGAAGTCCCGGCAAAAGCTGTCCGTCGCATAATTTCTTCGTGGTGGTTTCGTTTTCGCCGCGCGATCGAAAATACTCCCACCGTGCTGATGGTGATTACTCCAGTTGCCTGTGTCAGATCCTGTGCTGCCGTCGTCCTTGAGCTGAAGCAGGACACTGTAGTATGGCCGGCCACTTTGTCTTTAGTTTCTGAAAATGATGGCAGCGACTTCACAAACGAAGAAGGGCGTTCACTTCATCTTTCTTTGGTGAAACCTGCTATTTTCCGATCTCCACGATATTCATCATTCAGTCACTCTCATTTTCTTCAACGACTTTGCGTGGACCTGAAACCAGAACGACCTCTCGAGTGGTCGCACCACGCCGTCAATTTCCAGGCCTCCCACTTGCCGACTTGACGGTATTCGACGATCTTCGGTAATATTCGAACGATAAATACAGGTTAATTGGTAATCTCGTTTTGCGGAGCCGATCAATGTTTGCCTGCATTCATGGCCGAAGTGTCCCTACATTGACCCAGCCAAACAGCGCTGAAAACGCTTCGCTAGTCGATTTGGCTTTTACTTTTTCGCCATTAGTCGAGCAAACAAGTGCGGATACAGTGGTACTTGATATCTCAGGGCAAGATCTGTTGTTTGGGACTGCCGTTGCTGAAACGGATCAGTGCGATGACGACTTAGCCTCAGCGAAAAATATAGCGAATGAAATTGTTCGCCGTGCACAGGAACTGAGCCTCACGATTGATGTGGCCGTAGCTGCGAATCCGGATACGTCCATACATGCCGCTCGGTCTTTCCAGAAAACGACAATTATCAATACGGGTGACGAAGGCCCGTGTCTGGGCATGCTTTCAATCAAGCAGATAGATTGTTCTTTGGCAGGAATTGAGGCGCGGCGAGCTGAAGAGATTCAAGAGACATTTTCCCTCTGGGGCGTTCGGACGTTCGGCGACTTAGCGGGGTTGCCTTTGGCGGGTGTGGCTGAAAGATTGGGCCAGGAAGGAGTGCGATTACAAAAGCTCGCGCAGGGAAAAACCGAACGGCACCTGAATCTTGTTCGCCCGCCGATTGGCTTTGAACAATCGCTTGAATTGGATCATCCGGTTGAAGAACTCGAACCGCTTTCTTTCATTCTTTCGCGCTTGTTGAATCAGGTTTGTGCAAATTTGATTGAGTATGCGCTGGCTACAAATGAGCTGAAGTTGCAACTTATCACCGACCCCCGCCTCGCTGAAGTCGCGACAGAATCGAACAGTGAGCAGTTACATGAACGCACAATTAGTTTGCCGGTGCCGATGCAAAATCCTAAGACGCTTTTGCGGTTGCTCCTATTTGATATTGAGGCACATCCGCCAACCGCTCCGATTGTGGCTGTAATAATTAGTGCAGAGCCGGTAAAGCCGCGCGCCTCGCAAACCGGCTTGTTTGTTCCTTTAGCTCCCGAGCCGGAGAAACTGGAAATAACGTTAGCGCGGCTGGCGAAGTTGGTTGGTCAGGACAACGTCGGTTCGCCAGAACTTTTGGACACGCACCGGCCGGATGCTTTTCGCATGAAGCGATTCCGCGTAATCAGTGCACGAAGGAAAGGTTCAAATCGGCAACCGGAGATCGGCAACCGGCAATGCATCATGGCATTCAGAGTTTTTCGACCGCCATGGCGCGCTGATGTGCAGACGATTCAGGGCCAGCCGGTTCGTATCGCAGCGCGCGGCATAAATTCATTCAATCGAGTGCATGGCAAAGTTGGCTGCGCATCCGGGCCCTGGCGCTCGTCGGGTGATTGGTGGCGGGCAGACGTTTGGGCGAGAGATGAGTGGGATGTCGCTGTCATCGATGCAAATAGACAACAAGGCGAAATACTCTGCCGCATCTATCGCGACCTCGCCAGTGATGAATGGTTTGTTGCCGGAATTTATGACTGAGCAGTGAGCAGTTAAACCATGCAGACAAGTGGCAATAATGAATCACGAGAAGGGAAACTGCCTCGGGAGTCACAGAAGCGCGCTCTGACTTCAACTCAATATGTTGAGTTGCACGCGCGTTCAGCGTTTAGTTTTTTGCGTGGTGCTTCGACACCAGAAGAGCTGATCGCCACTTGTGCTGAATTACAAATGCCGGCGATGGCTCTGCTTGATAATGATGGAGTTTACGGCGCTGCGCGATTTCATTTAGCAGCCCGGAAGATTGGCATCAAAGCGCATATTGGGGCGGAAATCACGGTTTCAAATTTCAGGTTTCAAGTTTCAAGTTCACCATCTCGAAGCTCAGGATCCGAATTCGGTAATTCCAAATTCCAAATTCAAGATTCCAAATTCAAAATTCGAGATTCAAGATTCAAAACTCGAGATTCAAGATTCAAAACTCGAGATTCCAAACAAGTAGTCACTCTTCCGCTGCTCGTTCGCAATCGCACCGGTTACCAAAATCTTTGTCGCCTCGTCACTTTAATGAAATTACGCGTGCCTAAGCATGCTAAACCAGGCGAGTGCGCAGTTACACCAGACGAATTGGCTGGATACGCGGAAGGATTGATCTGCCTGACCGGCGACATTGATGGGCCGCTTGCGAAGAGTTTCAACCACAGAGACACAGAGGGTGCACAAAGGCACCTTGAGCAGCTCATCGAAATCTTTGGCAAAGACAATGTGTATGCCGAGTTGCAACGTCACTTTAGTTGTGAAGAAGAAGCGCGCAATCATGCATTGATCGAGCTGGCGCGGCGTTTGAAATTACCACTGCTCGCGACCAACGGAGTCTGCTATGCGAGGCGCGCACAAAGGCAAGTGGCAGATGTTTTCACTTGCATACGCAATCACGTGCGCCTGGAAAATGCCGGCCGTTTGCTATCGATCAACTCAGAGCGGTTCGTGAAGTCGCCGCAAGAAATGAGCCTGCTGTTTGCCGATTTACCTGAAGCCATCGTAAACACTGTCGAATTGTCTTCACGGCTTGAGTTCACGCTCGAAGATTTAGGTTATGAGTTTCCCAAGTATCCAGTTCCGCCGGGCGAGACGATGACTTCGTTTCTGCGGAAGCGCACTTTTGAAGGAGCGCATTTACGTTATGGCCGTAACGGTGAATTCGCGCGTGCGGAAAAACAGATTGAGCATGAGTTGAAACTGATCGAAAAACTCAAACTCGAAGGCTATTTTCTGATTGTTTGGGACATAATTGAGTTTTGTAAGCGAGAAGGCATTCTCGTGCAGGGGCGTGGTTCCGCAGCGAACAGCGCTGTTTGCTACTCGCTCGGCATCACAGCTGTTGACCCGGTCGGCATGGAGCTTTTATTCGAGCGCTTTCTTTCGGAAGAACGCGGTGAATGGCCGGACATTGATCTCGATTTGCCCAGCGGTGATCAACGCGAGCGCGCGATTCAATACGTTTACCAGCGATACGGAAAGCTGGGCGCGGCAATGACCGCGAATGTGATTACGTATCGGGGCCGATCAGCAGCGCGCGAGGTCGGCAAGGTGCTCGGCTTTGATGATGAAACCCTCGGCCGGTTGGCCGGCCTGGTTCATACATGGGAGTGGAAAGATCCGAAGGACACGACTGAGCGCCAATTCAAAGATGCCGGACTGGAACTGAGCGACCGGCGCATCAAGAAATTTTTCCAGCTCTATCTGGCAGTACAGGATCTACCACGTCATCTGGGCCAGCATTCGGGCGGCATGGTGATTTGTCAGGGACAACTTGATTCCGTAGTGCCGTTGGAGCCCGCGGCCATGCCCGGTCGCGTCGTCGTGCAATGGGACAAAGAAGATTGTGCCGATCTGGGGATCATTAAAGTTGATCTGCTCGGGCTGGGAATGATGGCGGTGCTGGAAGAGACGATTCAGATCATTCACGACGATTATTATGAAGAAGTCGATCTTGCGCATCTGCCACCCGACGATCCGACAGTTTACTCGGCACTGCAACAGGCCGACACGATTGGCATGTTTCAGATTGAAAGCCGCGCCCAGATGTCTTGTTTGCCACGGCTTCGACCGCAGCGGTTTTACGATATCGTCGTGCAAGTCGCGATCATTCGACCCGGACCCATTGTCGGCAACATGGTCAATCCTTATCTGCAACGTCGACTTGGCCGCGCGCCGGTCGAGTACGCGCATCCGGATCTGGAACCGGTATTGGAAAGGACACTGGGAGTTCCTCTATTTCAGGAGCAACTGTTAAAGATGGCGATGGTCTGCGCGAACTTTTCCGGCGGCGAGGCGGAAGAATTACGGCGCGCCATGGGATTCAAAAGATCAGAACAACGGATGAAAAACATCGAGGTGAAGTTGCGTCGCGGCATGACGAAAAAGGGAATTGTCGGCAAGACGCAGGACGAGATCGTGGATCAAATTGCGTCATTTGCGCTTTACGGTTTTCCCGAATCGCACGCCGCCAGCTTTGCGCTCATCGCTTACGCCAGCGCCTATCTGAAATGCCATTACCTGGCCGCCTTCACTGCGGCAACCCTGAATAATCAGCCGATGGGTTTTTATCAACCGTTCACGATCATTAAGGATGCACAGCGTCACGGTTTGAAGGTTTTGCCGGCGGATGTGATGCGATCGAATTGGGAATGTACGCTGGAACATGTCGGTCGTCAGTTGTCAGTTGTCAGTGGCCCGTCAGAGGTCAGCGATCAGAAAAATCCACTGACAACTGACAACGGACTACCGACAAAGACCCCCGCGCTCCGGCTCGGATTACTTTGTGTGAAGAGTTTGCGCGAAGAAACAGGCCGAGCCATTGTGCGCGCGCGGGCTGTGAAACCTTTTTCCAGCCTCGACGATTTGCATCACCGCGTGCCGGAGTTGAGAAAAGATGAGTTGCGGAAACTGGCAGCCGTGGGAGCGCTGAACTTTATAGAAACCCGTCCAAAGTCAAAAGTCCAAAGTCCAAAATCAGGTCTGGCAGAGCGGACATTGGACATTGGACATTCTACTTTGGACAAAGCAGTCAATCGACGCGACGCGCTCTGGCAGGTTGAGCGTGTATCGAGAGATCCTGGGCCGCTGTATGAAAAACTGGAGGAGAGCAGTGGATCGCCGCTGACTCCGATGACTTTGAATGAAAGGCTGAATGCCGACTTGCGCGGTACGGGAATCACCATTGGCCGGCATCCGATGGCCCATCAGCGTGACTGGCTCAATACGATGAAAGTCATGCGCGCAGGTGATCTCAAAAACATGCGCAACGGCATGTGGGTAAAAGTTGCGGGTTGGGTGATTGTGCGCCAGCGTCCCGGCACTGCCAAAGGATTTGTGTTTTTGAGTATGGAGGACGAAACGGGAATCGCGAACATCATTGTGACCCCGCAACTGTTTGAAACGAATCGACTCGCCTTAGTTAATTATCCGTTTTTGATAATCGAAGGAGTCTTACAACATCAGGACAACGTTGTGTCCGTGAAAGCCAGAAGTGTCGAACCGCTGCAAATAAAAATCGAAGGCGCGACATCGCATGACTTTCATTGACGCGTTAGAAGCCCGACCGTGAGGAAGGGCCCGCTATTGAAGGAGCGTCAACCTCAATTGCGTGGCAAGTCCGCTGTCACGATGCCTACTGGTGCCCTCCCTCACGGTCGGGCTTCTGACACAGCAACCAATAAAAAGGCGGGCCGAAGCCCGCCATTAAAAGTTCAAAATCGAATCGTTAGGGACGCTTGCGTTTCGGCGGGGCACTCGTCTTCTCAGCCTGCACGTTCTGCTGATTTTTCATTTCATCGAGAACCGCTTTTGCGTCCGCTTTAAACTTGTGACCCTCGGGCGCTTTATCGATGAACTTCTGCAGGTAGTTCGCAGCCTGTTGGTACAAAGGCTTTGCTTCGTCTTTCTTTCCTTCCTGTTCCTTCGCCGCACCCGCATTGAAGAAAATCAGGCCCATGTTTGCGAGTGCATCCGGATTATCCGGTGTCGCGGCGAGGATTTTCTCGTATTCAGCCTGAGCTTTGTCATAGGCATTCGCATCAAACAGCATCTGCGCGTAATCAAGTTCCGCTTTTGACTTCTTTGCCGGATCAGTCTCAGCGCTTAAAAATTCCTGATACGCCGCAATCGCATCATCAGTTTTGGTCGAATCGACTTTGGTTACAAAGAACCGCATCGCTTCAGCCCGAGCGCTGAGGGCGAAGTACTTGTTTGTACCTTGTTGCTTTTGCCCTTCCGGATCGGTTTGCGCAGGCTGTTTCTTTATCAAATCCACTGCTTGAGTGGCAGCTTCAGCTGCGGCCTTGAAATCAGCCTTTGCGGCATCCATTCCTGCTGACCGGGTTGCATCATCCTTTGATTGAATCGCCGCGTTGTATTTATCTACCCCGCGCGACCTTAGCGCCGCCGACTTATTCGTCAAAAGTGAAGGAGCGCCCGGATGCTCGGGGTCGGCCGCCAATCCGGCGTCGTATTGCTTGATGGCTTCATCGTAGTTCTTCGCCAGTAAAGCGGTGTTGCCGGCCTTGAACGCGTCGCCGATAATCTGGTTGGCGTTTTCAATCTTCTTATTGGCGGCCATTACTTCTTCGTTCTTCTTGGCTATTTCCGCAGCCTTCGCCTTCTCGGCCGCGCTGTCGCTGTTGCCGCCGCCTAAATTCGAGGCGCCGCCGCTGGCGGCGGCCACTGCTTCGTCGCGGGTCATTTTCTTTCCATCTCCCGGCATCAGGACAACGTCCACCGGAATCTCGCGTCCTGCTTTGACGCCAGACTTCGATGCCGGCGACGCGCCGGGAGCGCTGACTGAAACAACGTAAGTACCGGTGTATGGCAGACCGGCAAAAATCCATTCACCTTTCTTGTCTGTCTTGGTGTGATAATCGCCGGCAATATCGGTTCGCCAAACGTCGATCACCGCGTTTGTTACCGGTGCAGCGTTTCCGTCAGCGCCGACAACTTTCACACTGCCGCGAAGTTGGCCGGTCTGGGCCGATGCGATCGCCGAAACAAACAGTAAAACCGCTACTGCGACCATTGGTTTAAGGACATGAGAACGTCGCATTTTGCATTCCTCCATAAAACGTGGCGGCCATTTCAGGGCCAATCAATGAGATGCCACGATGTAATTCCAAGTTGTAGTCTGTGACCGGCTTTAAGTTAATCAGCACGGTCAACAGTGTCAAGCATAGTCAATGGGATCACGCAGCCCCGCTTCGGCAAACGCGCGCAAGCGCAAGGCACACGAATCACAAGTGCCGCAGGCCAACCATTCCGAGCGGTAACAAGACCAGGTCAATTGAAGCGGTGCGCCTAATTCAACCCCACGCCTGATAATCTCTGATTTGCGCAGATGAATAACCGGCGTCACGATTTCTATTCGCGTCTCGGGCTTTGTACCCGCGTCGATTGCTCGTTGGAAGGCTTGGTAATAAACCGGCCGGCAGTCCGGATAGCCGGAAGAATCTTCAGCCACAGCCCCAATATAAATTCGTCGAGCGTCGATCCTTTCCGCCCAGCTGGTGGCGATTGAAAGCAAATGTGCATTGCG
>Ga0126375_10000182_pt1 | contig 14746 bp, 11 predicted proteins | sample PanSoiMetPlot_14_FD_109577 | JGI IMG/M metagenome (GOLD analysis project Ga0126375, IMG submission 109577) | Tropical forest soil microbial communities from Panama - MetaG Plot_14 | ecosystem: Environmental > Terrestrial > Soil > Tropical forest | place: Panama | collected 2016-02-17 | reverse complement strand
CAGGAGAGGCATTTGCGCCGTAGTGTGGGTGCAATCCATCGCGGATCGCTTTGGCATCGAGGACGGTAGCGACCTCAAATTCCCCGAGCTTGAAACGATAGATTGTCGGCTGTAATTCGCCTTTCAGTGATGCAGGCACGTTTCGGCTCCTCTCCCGAATTGTTAGGCCTCAGGCCACGATGCTTAGCAGTCAGAACAGGCTGCAATCCAGCCCGGAGTTCAACGAACGATGTCTTCCTGGAAGTGCACTCTCGCTCTATGCTGCACATGAAATCCACTGAGCCGCGCGGAGATTTTCGAATGGCCCGGAAAAAGCGCAAGTTGGCTGTTGGCAAGAAGAGAAAAGAATCGAGAGTTCGGTCGAAGCAAAAGAAGCGAGGCGTCAAGGCGCGAAAGAGCAAACAGCAGTCGCGCAACGTGGGCGAGAGAATTAAAACCGCCTATCGGAGCGTTGTCGATTCGATCAAAGATACTGACAACCTGCGCAACAAGCTGGAGCCCCCAGGAACATCGGAAACTGAGTAGCCGCCAGATCTTCGCGCCAAAACCAAGCCAGTCCACAGATAGTCTATTTGCTATTGGTCGCCCGATGGGCGTTTGAGCAGCTGCCTGATCTTCCGGGCGAGGACGCGTTCGGTCAAAGGCTTTGGAATAAGTTCGATCCCCGGATCCAACCGACCCTGATGAACGATCGCGTTTCGCGAGTAGCCGGTCATAAAGATGATTTTCGTTCCTGGCCGCCGCCGTTCGACTTCGTCAGCGAGTTCACGACCATTTTTTCCAGGAAGGACGACATCGGTCAGTAATAGATCGAATTTCTTGTCAGCATCCAAGAGCCGCAAAGCGGTGGCCGAGTCTTTTGCTTCGATGACCTGGTAATTCAGGTCTCGCAGAATCTCAGATGCATACTGACGAACGCCGTCGTCGTCCTCGACAATCAGTATCGTTTCGCCCCCACCGCGTTCGGCATTCAGATCATCATCTCCCGAAACGACGACTTCATCGCCTTCGCGGCGCGGGAGATAGAGCTTGATCGTTGTGCCCTCCCCGGACTCGCTGTAGATCTTAACGTGACCTCCGGATTGCTTCATGAACCCGTAGACTTGGCTCAGCCCCAACCCGGTGCCCTTTCCGGCTTCTTTGGTTGTGAAGAACGGCTCGAAGGCGCGATCGATGGTTTCCGCCGACATTCCCGCGCCGCCGTCCGACACTGCGACAAGAACGTATTGGCCGGGGACAATGCCTTCGTGCTCTCGGCAATACGCCTCATCGAGGTAGGCATTGCTCGTCTCAATGGTAAGCTTCCCACCTTCAGGCATGGCATCGCGCGCATTCAGCGCAAGGTTGAGCAACGTTGATTCCATTTCCGAGGCGTCAACCTCGACTTTCCAGAGGCCCGCTCCACTGATGGTTTCAAGTTCGATATTTTCTCCGAGCGTGCGAGTCAGAAGATCAGAGATCGCAACAATAAGCTTGTTGATATCGAGGAAACGAGGATTGAGTGGTTGTCGACGCGAAAAGGCGAGCAATCGTTGCGTCAGTTGCGCCGCACGCTCCGCGCCTATGAGCGCATTGTTGAGAGCCCGTTCAGCCCGGGCCTCGACAACACCCCGTTTTGCAATACCCAGATTACCTATGATGATCGTGAGAAGATTGTTGAAGTCGTGCGCGACGCCCCCGGTCAGCTGACCTACAGCTTCCATTTTTTGCGATTGACGGAGTGCCTGCTCCGCCAAATCTCGTCGTTCCGCCTCCGCGTACAAAGCCCTCGTACGGCGCATCGCGAGCAAAACAAGTGTGAAGAGCACGAGCGTTGCCGGGATTCCGAAAATGAGATGGCTGGCCATTGCACGCATCCAGCCAAGCATGATCGTGTCGGTCTGAATTCCATCGGAAACATACAGGTCGGCGTATCCGAGTTTGAGATATGCAAAACGTCGTTGAACATCATCTACGGAATATGAGGTGGTTACAAAACCACCCTCGGGATGATCCACCACGCTTAGCATGAACCCGCTGTCAGGCCTGAAGTTCGTGACGTCACCAGCGGGCATCGGGAAGCGGGCGATAATTGCGCCGTCGCTTTTTGAAAGAGTGAAGCTGGCAGTCGTATCGCTTCCAAGCTGGCGATAGAATTCAGAAAACACTTTTGGTGTCACCGAGATCATGATGATCCCGTTGAATTGACCGTCTCGCAGCGGACGACGGCGGCTGATGCCGAAAAAAGCTTCTTGTCTGACGAGTGATCGCGAAGCGGCGCCGACATAGGTGCCGGCATCTCGCTTCTTTTGCGCCAGGAAATAATCCCGATCTGCGATGTCCAGGCCTGCGGGGACCGGGAACAACGCCGACGACACAATTGTGTGTCCGTTCCTATCGGCAACCAAGATGGCGTCGATAGCCTTTACCGATTTTTCCAGCTTGCCCAACTGCTGGTGAAGCGTTTGGTCCGACGCCTTGATCTGTTCATCGGTAAGATCACCCAGAATCGCATCAACGGCGGTGAAGGTCAGGTCAACCGACTGGAAAATCCCCGATGCCTGCTGGGAAAGAATATTCAGTGATGTAGCGAGTTCTTCGTCGGCGCGCGCAACGGCGTTCTGATAATTGATCCAGCTGGCGTAAGCGAAAATCGTCACCGGAATGACGACCGAGGCCACCAGCATTGTTTTGAGGAGGCGTAGAGCGGCATCGCGGCGCGCGCGCATTCGTCAAAACTCATTGAGCGGGTCTATGAATGTATTCGGGATACCCATTTGTGAAAAGAGGACTCGCACCCTCGGTACAGGCGATTCAGCAACAAATTCAAAGCTAGCGACAAGTTCCTCCACAGACAGGCCGATTAGTCTATGCGCCAAGCCGCATTTCTGATCGCAGGTCGCCAAGTACTAAAAAGCGGCAGTTGAGTTCGTCGTAGTTAGCGCTGGCGTCGCAGCCAGGCGTCTAGACTGAACCGGCCCGGCCCGATTACAAAAAGAAAGAGAAAGCCGCCCAATATCGCAATGTTTTTGTAGAAGCTCGAGTCTTGTGCGCGGCGAACTGCGACGTCCGTGAATTCCCAATACCGATGCGAGCTGAACGTCGCCACAAGCATAAAGACGATCATCACGAGCACGACGTACCGGGTGGCGAGCCCGAGAATGAGGGCAATCCCGCCGAAGAACTCCGCAGGGACGGCGATATAGGCCAAAAAGGTGGGAAGCCCGCGTGCCGGGAACCCAGCGGCGTAGGCCGGAATATCAAAAATTTTTCCGTAACCGCTGCGGACAAAAATCCAGCCGAGCAGAATGCGGCCGATCAGCAGAATGAGATCGGACGTGCTGGCTGCCACTCTGTCGGCGTGAGACAAAGAAGGATGTGAACTATTTTGGGCTAAGGAGCTCATTGGTACGTTTCCCCGTTTGACGTTTGTTGGCGACGCGGTTCAATCGTTGCGCTGAAATAACAAGCAGTGAGGTTAAGTTATTCCATTATGAAAAATGCGACATAAAGGACTGCCGTTTGCCACCTGCTTCAGAGATTTGGGGCGGCGCAATATGAACTAAGGTCCCTCAGTGATATCCTCGTAAACGTCGATCTCGATGGTCCCTGGAAACAATGTCCGCCAGGCCTGCAAGTAATTTTGCACCATCGGATCGCTGGCGAACTTCTGGCGATTGAGCTCAATCGTTTCGTCCATTTGATACTCGATCACCTGGAGAAACTGATTTCGATCGTCGGCATTCCTGAGCAACCGCACCTGAGCGTCGCCAAATGCGCTGTACATGGACAACGCATTCTTCATCGTCGCGGTGAGAAGAGACGTCGTATCCGCCGACGGTATTCTTATTTTTACCTGCAGAATTCGCTTCGCTTTCGCTCCCTCGCTGGCCATTGAGCGATCTCCTCCCCTGAAGCGTAATGCGGTCGAGTATATTGTTTTTTCAGGCTACGCCTCATTACAAAAACGCCGATGTGCTCGGCATTTTTGTCCGCAACCGGTCCAGGCGAGTTGACTGTCAGATCTGCTGCGAGCCGAGCAGATTGAAGCGCGCTTTCTGTTCGTCGGTAAGGAGATTGTAGAAATTCTCCAGCGCCGGTTGCACGGTTTTGATTGCCGCCTGCATCGCCTGAAGCCTGTGCTCCATCGCTGAGATACGTCCCGGCGGCGTAAAAGCCTGTTCGGTGGGGCAATTTGCTTTCAGGAATTCGGCTGCCTTCCGCGTTGCCTCGTTAAGACTGTCGAGTGCACTCCTTTGCGAATCTGTCGGACTAAGCGTCTTTGCGATGCGATCCGTCGGCATATTGACCGGTTTCAGAGCATTGGCCCCGCATACTTGCGAAAGATCCGGGGATCGATCGCTGGCACGAGCGGTGCGGCTGGTTTGAGGATCAGAACTGACCACGTTGAAGCGGGCTTTCTGCTCATCTGAAAGAGAGTCATAGAACCGTTGCAGCGGAGGCTGCACGATACTGAGCGCGAGCAACATGGTTGCGATCCGCTTGTCCATCGCCGCGAGCCGACCAGGAGCTGTGCTCGGCAGATCCTCTGGGCAAGCCGATTGCAGAGCGCTCACGGCTTTGCCTGTTGCATCCTTTAATTCGTTCAGATCAGTCTGCTGTGATTCGGTCGGTTGTACGGTCTGCGAAATTTGTTCGATCGGCCAGTTCGTCAGGGCAGGAGCCTGCTCGCCGCAAACAACTGATGTTATTGTCGAGTTGTCGCGGGTCCTGCGCGCGTGGCGCCTGGAAGAAACCACGTTCGCGTAACCTCGCCCCTCATACGCATAGGGACCGAAGACGCCTACGTAGACATCATCAAAGGCATACGGCCAGAACGCATCATACGCATAGGGCCAGAACGTATAGTCAATGAAATCCCAGTACGCGAACGGCCAGAACACGGGTCCGAACCAACCGATCACGAAAATCGGACGATTGTGCAGCCACCACCATCCTCCATTGCCGTTCCAATTGCCTCCATTCCAGTTCTTCCAATTCCTGCCCGCCAGTGCGCCGTTGAAACTCGCCTGTCGCAGCATGCCGGCGGTGCCGTTGCGAGATGCAAATGACGCAAGCGCGGGGTTACGCAAGAGTGACGTTCGACCAGCGCCATTCACCGAGCCGGTAACCAGGTTGCGGTTGTTCCCCGCGAATTGCCGATTGATGCTGCGGTTCGCAAGCGAATTTGAACCGAGCCTGAGATTGCCACTTCGGGTCAATGCACGGCTTGAACCCATCGGTGTGAAATTTTGCGAAGCGAGACTTCGAGACGTGTGAAATTGCCGGGTGGAGTGAAAGGACGTGAAGGACCGTCCCATTGACGACGAGCGAACCGCGAAGTTGCGATTGAGACCACCCATTCCGCCGCGAAGGCCAGCACCACTCATTCCGCGGAAACTGCCGCCTCCAAAATGGGCGCCGCCGGCTCTGAAGCCTCCACCCCCGCCTCCGCCACCGTGGCCACCGCCAAAACCTCTGGCGCTCGCCTCATTCGTTCCAGAAGCGAGTGCAAACACAAAGAGAGAGGCAACTAAACAAGACCCAACGCGACCAGGCTTCGACATCGCAACCTCCTGATGCCGTACGCACCCCACCACCAGACGTCCCAGACACCTTTAATTTTGGTCAATTATAGTCTGAATGTCGATGTTCGTGATGGGCCACGGAACAAGGCCGCTGCCACACTACTCGCAATTATCGCGCATGGTTAGCGCGGTAAATGGGCGGTCACCGCAAGAAATTTAGCAGTCGGTAGTCTATCTGCTCAGCTTTTTCAGTACGGCGTCGAGTTGTTCCAAGTTCCGATATTTGATTTTCAGGGTGCCACCCTCGCCGCGGTGGTCGACGTTTACCTCTAATCCCAACGAGTCGGTGAGCCGCTTTTCCAGCGCACGCGTATTTGCATCTTTTGTGCTGGCGCCACCTTTGGTTTCGCGGTGCATTTCCCCGGCACGCGCCGCATCGTCATTGCGCAACGCGGTCTCAACCTGGCGCACGCTCAGACCTTTATCGATTATCTCGCGCGCGATCGCCTCAGCGTTAGGTTGACCGAGCAGGAGCCTGGCGTGGCCGGCTGATATCTTGCCGGACCGCACCAAATGCTTCACCGGCTCGGCAAGTTTGAGCAGTCGAATGGTGTTTGCAACATGTGGCCTACTCTTGCCGACGATCTGTGCAACGTCATCCTGCGTCCGATTGAAATCATCCATCAGCGCAAGATAACCGCTCGCCTCCTCAATCGGATTGAGATCGGTCCGCTGCACGTTTTCGATGATGGCGAATTCCAGCGACTGCGAATCGTTCGCCTCGACGACCGCTATCGGCACATCATGCAGGCCGGCGCGTTGTGCTGCCCGCCATCGTCGTTCGCCGGCAATGATTTCGAACTTATCGCCCTGCAGTGTGCGTACGACGATCGGTTGAATTATCCCGCGCTCGCGAATTGAATTGGACAGCTCACCGAGCTCTTCGTCCGTAAACATGCGACGCGGGTTCCGCGGATTAGGACGCAAATTTTCGATCGGCGCGCGGCGCGCCTTACGTCCGCTATCCGCAACGGAGGTTTCCTCGCCGACATCTCCTATCAGCGCAGCCAGACCGCGTCCCAGTCGCGAGTGATCCGCCATTGTCGCTGCTCCCGAACGCGCCATCAAATTATCCTTCCCGTAATGGTCATATCAGCGCAATGCCGGACTATCCGGCCTTCAAGGCCTTTTCGCGCTGAATAATCTCTGTAGCCAATCGCAGGTACGCTTCACTACCAACGCATTTGAGATCGTAGACGAGCACCGGCTTTCCGTAGGACGGCGCTTCCGAAATCCGCACGTTGCGAGGAATTATGGTGTCGTAGACTTTGTTGCCCATAAACTGTCGGACATCCGCGACGACTTGGCTGGAGAGATTGTTTCGCGAGTCGTACATCGTCAGCACGATGCCGTGAATCGACAAGGTCGGATTGAGTGTGGTCTTTACCTGCTCAACTGTTTTTAGGAGCTGCGACAATCCCTCTAGAGCGAAGAATTCGCACTGCAGCGGGACAAGAATCGAGTCCGCAGCGGCCATCGCGTTGACGGTGAGCAAATTGAGCGACGGTGGACAGTCGACGAGAACGTAGGTGAAGTCGTGTGCGCGCAAGCCACTATTTAGTTGCCGAAGCGAGTTGCGCAGTCGAAATGCACGGTCGCGCTGCTGGCCGATTTCAAGCTCAAACCCTGTTAGATCAAGTGTCGAGGGCGCGATGTAAAGTCGTGGTACGGCTGTTTGCAGAACCGCGTCGCGCAGCGGCGCCGAACCCGTCAAAACATCGTAGGTCGACGTGCGGCGAGACTTGCGTTCAATGCCGAGACCAGTTGAAGCATTGCCTTGCGGGTCAAGATCGACGATCAGCACGTGCTCGCCGATGGCGGCGAGCGCAGTACCAAGATTGATTGCCGTCGTTGTTTTGCCCACTCCACCTTTCTGGTTGGCGATCGCCAGAACGCGTGGCCGAGGTGCATCCGGACGCACGGCCTCCTTTTCAAAAGGTACGACCTGCGGGTCGATGGGCTGCTCGGCGGTTGGGGTATCGGCCATGTCGATATTCCGCAGGCTCTACACCTGCGCCTCATAAGCCTATGAAAGTACTGTCAAAATGACAGTCTTAAGATTCGCGCAAGGATTCAAGGGCCCGTATCACAACTACTGAGCCGTCGGGACTGGTCCGGCTTGGCACCCTTGATGCCTGAAGTCTCCAATATTTAGCGGCATCGGTCAATTCAGCCTCTACATCTTGACCTTTCGGGAACAGAGCGATCGCGCCTTTGGCAACAAAAGGAAACGCTTGAATGCACAATGTTTTTAATGGCGCCAGGGCGCGCGCCGTGACGACCTGCACAGCTTCTGCACAGGTTTCCCCAAATTTCTCGATCCGCTCCTGGTGAACGACCGCCGGGGCAGCGGTCGCCCTAACCGCTGCCCGAAGGAAAGCTGCCTTTTTTCCATTGCTTTCAATGAGATGAACTTTAGCCCCGGTTTGCCCGGCAAGCGCGCAGGCAATCGGCATCCCGGGGAAACCGCCCCCCGAACCCAGATCAGCCCATACGCGGGCCTGCGGGGCCAAAGCCAGGAGCTGGAGCGAATCTGCAATATGGCGCGTCCATAACTCGGGCAGCGTCGATGGCGCCACGAGATTTAGTTTGCTCTGCCAGCGCAGCAGAGCATCTACGAAGATATCGAGCCGCGCTTCCGTTTCACGTGAAACAGAAACGAGCGCGAGGGCGCGCTCCTTGTCGTCACCAAGATCGGGAGTCCCCTGCCCGCTCTTGTTCACGCAATTTTCGTGGAATTTTTTTTGCCGCGCCGAACATGCGCGACAAGCAGCGTCAGCGCCGCGGGCGTGACGCCGTCGATACGGCTCGCATGTCCGATCGTGCGTGGACGATGCGTTTGCAGTTTTTGTTTCATCTCATTCGACAATCCCGGCAATGCCGTGTAGTCGAAGTCCGCCGGCAATTCAAAACTCTCATCGCGTCGAAACGCAGCGATATCGGCAGCCTGGCGCGAAAGATAGACTTCATATTTCGCATCGATTTCGATTTGCTCCGCGACCTTCGCGGGCAATTCGGCGAAGCGCGGCCAGACTTTCGTGATGTCTGAGATTGTAATGTTCGGATATGACAGCAGCTCAAACGCGGTGCGTCGCTGCCCGTCTTTGTTGAGTGAAATCCCAAAGGGCTCAGCCTCTTTTGGCGTAAGCGATACTGACTTCGCAAACTCGCGCGCATCCTTCAGCATCGCTGACTTTGTTTTGTGTGCGAGTGCACGCTCATTGCTCACGCATCCAATTGCAATCCCGATATCTGTGAGTCGCTGATCAGCGTTGTCGGCGCGCAATTGCAAACGATATTCGGCTCGCGAGGTAAACATGCGATACGGCTCGGTGACGCCGCGCGTAACAAGATCATCGATCATCACACCAAGATAGGCTTGCGCACGATCGACGATGATCTCGCTCCCCTCGCCCGCCAACGCGGTTGCATTCAGACCCGCTAGTAAGCCTTGTGCGGCGGCCTCTTCGTAGCCTGTCGTGCCGTTTATCTGTCCAGCCAAAAACAGACCGCGCAGACGTTTTGTCTGTAATGTCGGGGCAAGTTCTCGAGGATCGACGTAATCGTACTCGATCGCGTATCCGGGTCGAATGAATTGCGCGTCACGCAGCCCAGGTATTGTCGCGACCAACGCACGCTGCACTTCTTCAGGAAGCGACGTTGAGATCCCATTTGGATAGACGGTGTGATCATCGAGGCCTTCCGGCTCCAAAAAGATCTGATGCCCTTCCCGCTCCCCAAATTTCACGATCTTGTCTTCAATCGAAGGACAATAGCGCGGGCCACGGCTCGCGATCTGTCCTGAGTACATTGGCGAGCGATGCACGTTGTCGCGAATAATCCTGTGAGTGGCGCCAACCGTGCGCGTAATCCCGCATTTGATCTGAGGGTTTTCAATTCGTGCCGTCAGGCTTGAGAACGGCTCAGGCGGGTCATCGCCAGGCTGCATCTCTAGCAATGACCAATCTATGGTGCGGCCGTCGAGCCGCGGCGGCGTCCCCGTTTTCAAACGGCCCAGCGAAAAGCCCATAGTTTCGAGAGTTCGAGAAAGACCTACCGCTGGCGCCTCGCCGACCCGACCTGCGGGAATTTGCTTTTCGCCAATGTGAATCAGGCCTCTTAAAAACGTGCCGGTCGTCAGTACAACAGCGCCCAGAGGGATTTCGCGGCCGTCGATGAGCCTGACACCGCGGACACGGCCATTCTCGAGCATCAAGTCGTCGGCCTCAGACTCAATCACATCCAGATTTGGGATGGCGCGAATCGCGGATTGCATCGCGGCCGCGTAGAGCTTGCGGTCCGCCTGGGCGCGTGGTCCGCGGACCGCAGGTCCTTTACGGCGGTTCAAAACTCGAAACTGTATTCCGCCCAAATCAGCAGCTCGGCCCATGAGCCCATCCAACGCATCGATTTCGCGAACCAGATGGCCTTTTCCCAAGCCGCCGATGGCCGGGTTACAGGACATGGCGCCGATGGTGGCAAACCGGTGGGTGATCAGGGCGGTCCGGGCACCCATGCGGGCGGCTGCGGCCGCAGCTTCACAGCCGGCGTGGCCGCCGCCAATCACCGCGACGTCGAATCGAATATTCATCGATACCTCAGAGGGCGCGGTTGTAGCGGAGACGGGTAGAGGGGTCAAAAAACATCGGCCTTAGCAAAGTGTTTCACGTGAAACATTGCGGAAAGCCTGGAGGGCCCGGAATAGGCTTACTTGCCAATACAGAAGTCTCGGAAGATCACGTCCAGGACGTCTTCCACGTCGACCCGGCCGGTGAGGCGACCCAAGGACTGGGCGGCGATTCGCAATTCCTCGGCAAGCAGGTCTTCGCGATCTGGATCGCCGCGCAACGCACGTCGCAGCGCGGCCACCACGTCCTCCAATGCGCGTCGATGACGCTCGCGGGTCACCAATGCGGACTCTGCTCCGATTAGATAGGTCTCCGCATGCTTCGTCAGCTGCTCAAGCAAAGCATCGAAACCTTCGCCGGACTTGGCTGAAAGATCGAACGCCAGTTCACTTCCACTGAATCCAAATTCACTCGTACCCGTTGACCTATCGTTAACCACGTTCGTCAAGGCTTTGTTAACCCGACATTTCGATTCATTCCTTACGTTGTTTTGACTTCCGCGTTCAGGTCTTTGCGTGAGGTCAGTTTTATTGCGAATGACCCACGTGGGCGCGGTGACAGCCGGTTTTTCAGCAGACAGTTGCACGGCGAGGGGCGAACCTTCGCTTTCACTCGCGTCCACTACCCAGAGGACCAGGTCTGCCGTGTTCGCTCGCTCGCGCGCTCGTCGCACACCCTCGAGTTCGACGGGATCATCGGTCTCGCGAATGCCGGCCGTATCGAGAAGCGTCATCGGCAGTCCGCCAAGGTCGAGATGGACTTCGATGACGTCACGCGTCGTGCCGGCATAAGGTGAAACGATTGCCGCCTCTCGCTTCGCAATTTTATTTAGCAGCGTCGACTTCCCGGCATTCGGCGGCCCGGCGATCGCAACCACCAGGCCCTCGCGCAATCTTTCGCCGCGGCCGCCATCCGCCAACACCGACGCGATCTCACCTTCGAGTGCGCGCACTATTCGCAGCGCCGGAGTCACGAGGTCCTGAGGAACGTCGGCTTCATCGGAAAAATCTATCCGCGCTCCAACTAATGCCAGCGCCTGGATCAGCTGCGCTCGCCAGTTTTCGGCGTGCTTCCCCAGCGCTCCTCGCATATGGCGAAATGCAAGCCGACGCTGACTCTCCGTCTCCGCCAACACTAGGTCTGCAAGACCTTCCACGGCGGTGAGATCAAGTTTGCCGTTCTCGAAAGCCCTTCGTGTGAACTCGCCGGCTTCCGCCGGACGCAGTCCAGGCACACGCGAGAGTGCAGCGAAGACGGAAGCAACAACCGCCCGGCCACCGTGCAGCTGGAGCTCCGCCACGTCTTCGCCCGTTTCGCTGTAAGGTGCCGGAAACCATAGGATCAGAGCCTCATCGATAATTTCGCCATCGAGTCCACGCACGCGCCCCAGCGTCGCTATTCGCGGTTCCGGAATTTTTCCGATAACCGTCTTGAGCGCCTCACCAGCAGCTGCCCCGGAAATGCGAACAACCGCAATTGCGGCGGGGGGGCGACCTGAGGAAAGGGCATAAATTGTATGGCGCGCGTGCTCGGGCATCGCGCGCACCGAAGCGCCAGCACGCGCAGGGGTCAAGCCCTCATTGAGGGCACGAAAACGCTCAAGGAATTTATTCTTGTCCGCTTCTGGAAAAGCGCGCGATCGTGATCGCTCATCGACCACGATATGATCGCGCTCTCTTCTCCCGGAGATACCCCATGATTCCGAAGCTCGGACTCGTCGTACTTCTCTCTGCATTCTCAATCTGCTCGGGATCGCCGACGAAAGCACAAAGTGACCTGACGCGCGCTTATCGCATCATCGGCTCCAAACAGTATGTCGATCTCACGCACAGCTTCGGCCCTGAAAGCCCCGTCTGGTCAGGCTTTGGCCAGGCAAAGATGACGCCGGCAACCGATCCAAAAACTCGCGAACCCTATACGATCGCCAAAGACGGATTCCACGCGACTTTCTACGAAATGGTCGGGCAATACGGCACTCACGTCGATCCACCGGCTCACTTCGACGAGAAGGGGGTCACGATGGATGAGATCCCGCTGAAGCAGATGATTTTGCCGCTGATCGTACTCGACAACACGCCTTATCAAGCCAAAGACGAAAACCACGCATTTTCCATTGCCGACCTGCAACGATGGGAGAGGAAGAACGGCCGCATCACACGTGGCGCTTTCGTCGCATTGCGCACCGATATGTATAAAGATTGGGACAGCAATCCCGAACGTTTCAAGCGCACACCCTTTCCCGCCTGGGCGTTCGAAACCATCAAATTCCTGTACGAACAGCGCGGTGTGATCGCAACCGGCCACGAAGCAATGGACACCGATACGACCGACAAAATGGAATCCGAAACCTATATTCTGCAGCACGGTCACTATCAGATCGAAGTGATGGCCAATCTCGACAAAGTCCCGTCGAAAGGAGCCTTGATCGTCGTCACTTGGCCAAAAGTGCGGAAAGGCCTCGGGTTCCCGGCGCGAGCATTTGCGATATTGCCCTGACCTTTGTGTGCAATCTGGCGTCAATCCGCGCTAGGTTGCAGCAATGTCGTCCGCTCAAAGCAAAGTGCACGTGAACCGCCTCAGCGAGGCGACATCTCCTTACCTGCTCCAGCACAAACACAACCCGGTCGACTGGTGGACCTGGGGGCCTGAAGCTTTGGCAGAAGCGAAAGCTTCGAACCGACCAATTCTGCTTTCTGTCGGCTACGCCGCGTGCCACTGGTGCCATGTGATGGCGCACGAGTCGTTCGAGGACGAGGCCACCGCGCGGGTGATGAACGAGTTGTTCGTCAACATAAAGGTGGACCGCGAAGAACGGCCCGACATTGACCAGATCTATATGACTGCTCTGCATCTTCTGGGAGAGCAAGGCGGTTGGCCTTTGACAATGTTTCTTACGCCGCAGGCAGAGCCGGTCTGGGGGGGCACATATTTCCCGAAAGACGCTCGCTTCGGACGCCCAGCGTTTGTGGACGTGTTGCGCGAGGTGGCCCGACTGTTTCGCGAGGAGCCCCGTCGGATCGAACAAAATCGTACCGCGTTACTCGCGCGCCTCGCCGACAAGGCCCGCCCCGCCGGACGTGTGACGATCGGACTGAAAGAGCTCAACGCTGCTGCGATGCAGGTCGGTAATATGTTCGATTCAACCCATGGTGGCCTGCGTGGCGCACCAAAATTCCCGCAACCAGCGATATTGGAAATGCTCTGGCGTGCGGGGTTGCGCACGACTGACGCGCGCTTCTTTGAAACGGTCGAACATACCCTTGAAAGAATGTGCGAAGGCGGGATTTACGATCATCTCGCCGGTGGTTTCTCGCGCTATTCCGTAGACGAGAAATGGCTGGTGCCACATTTCGAGAAAATGCTCTACGACAACGCCCAGCTACTCGAGCTTCTGGTGCTGGCCTGGCGCCACAGCGGCAACGCTTTATTCGGCCAACGTGCGCGCGAAACGGTGGCTTGGCTCAAGCGCGAGATGACGACAGGCGAGGGCGCCTTTGCTGCTTCGCTCGATGCGGATTCGGAGGGCGAAGAGGGTAAATTCTATGTCTGGTCGAAGCGCGAGATCATCGATCTCCTTGGCTCTGACGACGGGAAATTCTTTGCCCACCACTACGACGTCACTGACGCAGGCAACTTCGAAGGGCACAATATTCTAAATCGCCTCAAGAACGTCGCGCGCAGTGAAGCAGACGAAACGCGTCTGTCGGGCTTGCGCGCGACCTTGCTGCGCGCGCGCTCACACCGCGTACGTCCCGGACTTGACGACAAAGTATTGGCCGACTGGAACGGGTTGATGATCGCGGCCCTGGTCAACGCCAGCATCATTCTGGATGAGCCGGATTGGCTCGCGATGGCCAAACATTCGTTCGATTTCATCGCCCGCGGCATGTCCAAGAAAGAACGGCTTGGGCATTCCTGGCGCGATGGCAAGCTTCTTTTTCCAGGTCTCGCGTCCGACTTTGCCGCCATGATCCGGGCAGCGGTCGCTCTTTACGAGGCAACTGGCGAACGCCCCTACCTTGACCAAGCGCTCACCTGGCAAGCCGCATTCGATATGCACTACGCCGATAAAGATACCGGTTGGTATTTTCTCTCGGCTGACGATGCGTCCGATATGCTGTTGCGCCCGCATTCAACGCACGACGATGCAACTCCCAATCCGAACGCGGTTGCAGCGCAGAACCTTGTCCGCCTGGCTGCTCTCACAGGTGACGAGAAATGGCGGGAGAAAGCTGATCGGCTGATCGAAGGAATTCTCTCAGCGACCGAGCGAAACATGTTTGGCCATATTGCGTTGCTCAATGCACTGGACCTTCGTTTGAGCGGCGCCGAAATCGTGGTGACGGGAAAGGGCTCGGAGCACATCGTCAGAACGGCGCTGAAGTTGCCGTTCGTTGATAGAATTGTACTGCGCGTCTCTGACACAACCGATCTGCCTGCATCGCATCCCGCGCAACAAAAACTACAGTCTGCGCCGAACGCGGTTTTCATATGTATCGGCGAACGTTGCTCCTTGCCGATTACGGACCCAACCGATATTGCCGCCGCACT
>Ga0126375_10000181_pt1 | contig 14761 bp, 15 predicted proteins | sample PanSoiMetPlot_14_FD_109577 | JGI IMG/M metagenome (GOLD analysis project Ga0126375, IMG submission 109577) | Tropical forest soil microbial communities from Panama - MetaG Plot_14 | ecosystem: Environmental > Terrestrial > Soil > Tropical forest | place: Panama | collected 2016-02-17 | reverse complement strand
TCACAGTCTTCCAGGACATTGCTGAAGGAGATAGCACCTACCAACAGAAAGGAGGATTCAAGAGAAAGTCATTTGGTCTCAAGAAAGACGTAGGACACATAGCGGCTACAGACGAGTCGGGTATGGTAGCGGATCGTGACGTGTGGCAATATCATGTCCAGCATGTAGCACGTGAAATGTTCAAGGTCAAGAACCTAAAAGTTGCAATAGAGCTGCTAACTGCTGCAATTACATCCGGCGGATCAGACTGGGCAACAAAGACCAACGGATTGTCCGATGCCAATCCAGTTGATCAGATAAGAGCTGCAGTCAAACAAATTCGCACAAACGGAGGAACTGCAAGCAGGATTGTATCTGGATCTGATCCATTCACAGACTTTGGAGTAAACATAAACATCAAAGGCACGACAGAACCTATCCCCGGACTCAATCTGGGGACAAGAGTAACCACACACCCACTATTGCCCGGACTAACTTGGTATGTAGACGATCTGGCAACAAACACAGGAGTCATTATCTTTGATCCAAGAGCTGTCAAATACTTACAGGGACCAACAAGGACTGCGATGTATAGAAACGAAGATCGTGGAATAAATGCCTACATAACAAGAGATTGGAACAGGATCGTGACTATGGATGACACCCTCATACGCCGCTTGACGGCTGTGAGTGCCTAGCTGCTTTTTTAGGCGGCATACTCTACTCTTTTTCATTTTATGGCATCATGGAATTATCAGATTGAACCTATAGTTTTAGAAGAAATACCACCAAGGCTAAGACAATATTTTATCAAAAACGCATACAATCTCCAATGGCAGCCTTGGATAAAGGGACTGAGATACATCATGACACACTGCCCTTCATGCGGCGGCATATATGGTGGTCGAGTGGGTTATGCAAGAATGCTGTTTAAAAATTATAATTCAGAAGTTGATAGCGTATCTATCTCTTGTCCTAAATGCATCTCGTTTGGTAATGACTCAAGACCATCTGTTATGCCAAGCAGTCCAACACGCAATGATCATACACAGGAAATATACGGCTAGCTGAGTTCAGCTAGCGGCATATTCTTGACTGTCCCATCCTGCAGTATCACTACAGCAGACTTGGGATCTCTTGGTCTTCCAGCTTCTCTATCTTCCCAGCATGTATCACACAGCATTCCATTTAGCTTGCCTTCTGTAGCACCGGGTGACTTCATTAGATACTCGCCTTTATGCTCGCCACTTTCAACCTTGGGTGCTTTTTTGCCCTTTATCTCAACCTCGTTTGCCTTCTTGCTCATTGTCAGAGAGTTGCCGCAGTAGCCGCAGAGCATTGCCTCTCTCATGTCCGGAGAATCAATATCGTGGCTGAACCTGCGTTCCCGGGTTTCACGCCTCTCAACTGCTGAAGTTGGACTTATCTCTTCCTTATCCTCTTTATCACTATCTTTTCTAGGCACAAGCATACAAATGGTCAAAAAAAGATATGAACTAACCAGATACATACTTCCTCTATAATCGGCTGTTAAACAGTCGATATTTGTATCAAGATCAGCAGTATCAGCCAGAAGAATTATCTCCAAGTCTTGGCTCCGGGCTTGTAGGGACAAGTCGGCAGAAACAAAACGAGAGGCGCAAACGTGCAGCTCCGGAAATGCAAAAAGCAATACAGGCAGTGGTGCACCATGACACGCTAGAAGAGTGGAAGGAAGCAGGACTTGACTATCCACTAAGCCCGGAAGATCAGGCAGGAGTCCGTTTCAAGATGGCTACAACTCACAGCCCATATAGAGAAGTTGCAGTAGACCAGATGTGGCGCAAAAAGATAGGTGGACAGGAAGTGCTAGTAGCTCACGTCATAGAGTGGGCAGAAGACGAGCGGCATAAAAGACTTGCATGGGACTACCTTGTTGGGAAAAGAAGATCAACTGAATTCGAATACGACTGGGACGGCAACCAATACAGCCGTGCAGTGCCGGTCAACTCTGAAGACGTATTTACTGTATTGTTTAGCAAGCAGGAAGTAGAAAAGATACTGCGAGCTCATAACACAAGCGGCAGGACAAAGTTCTACATTGATGCCGATTATACAACTCTAACAGTCCATGTTGAATCTGACTTTTTCGACATGACCTATGAACAACTCCATGACAAATACATACGTGGATCAACGCTTATTCCAGGAATGAAATACACCCCGCCAGCTGCATCATACCCCGGCACGATAAAACCAATACAGCCTATTACGTCTGGATTTTCCAATATCTCAGGCAAACAACTTGCAATAATGATGTCAGTTGAAGGTGGGCAGGAACTAGGACAACAAATATTGGGACACATTGCAGCGCAGGACCCAGAGCGAGCCAGGCAGATGTCTATTGAAGCCCGTGACTATATACAGGACATGATAAACAAGCAACAAAATACTGCAACATTTGCACTCAAAGGCGATCCTAACAGCGGAGCTGTATTCAATGAGCCAATGCCAGTTAGAGAGCAGGTAGGCTTTGTAACCACAAAGCATGATGAATCTGGCAACCCCGTCAAAGAAATCCATCAGGACTCTGATGGCAGATACTTTGAGAGACCAATAAAACGTGGCAGAGGCAGGCCAAGAAAAGACTCCTATGGACCACCACAGATGCAATCTACAGAAGCAGAAGAGGAAGAAGATAGGTTGAGAGAAGAAGGGCAGGAAGAAGAGGAGGAAGCAGGAGAATTAGAGGAGCAGGAGGAGCAACAAGAAAATGTCGAGAATACAGAACCAGCAGCAGCAACAGCACCATAACGGAGTGCGGGACCGCAAATACCACGTCTCGGTAAACTCTTCCATGACGCCGGAGCAGGTAGAGTTTATCGACCGTGTAAAGCCGCCAGAGTTTTCAACATCTGAGTGGATGCGTCAAACAATAAGACACAGATACCCGGATTTTCCCTTCTGATAGCACAGTAATATGAGCAAGCATTTTAAAACCTGATGTCAGAGGTTGGTCCTTCAGTAGACTGGGCAGTTTCTCTTGGAAGCATACTTGGGATTGTAGTAAGTATCAGCGTAGTAGCGGCAGCTGCAATCCGTATAGTTGGCTATTTGAAAAAGAAGATAACAGGTGAGGCAGAAACAACAAGAAAGCAGCTGGTAGACGAGATAGACAGTCTGAAAAAATACCAAAAGATAACGGCTGCAGATTTTAACGCAATAATTGAGGACAAGGTTAAAGCTGGTGACAGGCGCTATGAGGAAGTAAAATACTGGCTACATACATTGCAGGAAACCTCAGAGCGAAAAGACCAGGACATTGAGAAGAAGATGGAGGTGCACAGGCTTGAGCGCAACCAGAAGGTTGCTGACATGCAAAAGACGCTAGAGATTTACCGGCAGGAACGAAATGATAGGCTTGAGCAGATGGAGCACAAACTTGAAGACTTTAGACAGGAGCGCAATGAAAGGCTGGCTCTGATGGACGGCAAAATCGAAGATTATAGAACTGAGCGAAATGAGCGATTTGCAGCAATGGAAAAGAAGATGGAGCCACAGGAAGGCTACATAGCAGGTGCAGAACTCAGACGATGGCTTGGCAGAATCGAAGAAGCGCTGGCAGAAAACAAACTCGGGTATGAGCAGCTAAGAAAGCAGTATTATGAACTGTCTGTTTCGGTTGCAAAGATGGACAAGAAAGTAAATGGCAATGGAGCCATCAGTAGCAGCAGCACTAATCGCAACAACAATAGTTCCTAGGAGTCTGACTTTTGAGAGCACTGCCATGATAACATACAGGGACCTGACGATATTCTGTCTGGCAGGACTGGCAGTGGCAGTTTGTTTTGCAAGCATAGCAAGTCTGCTTGGGAACCTAGGTCAGGTTTCTTTTGCTCAGGAAGATATAGTAGTGCAAAACGGCACTGCCGTAGTGCCGGTTCAAACAGCAGCTGACGCATTGCTTGCACAGGTGCAGGCTACGATGACCGGCATCATGGGACTGCTCACAACTGCAGGAACGATTGTAGCTATTGTGATTGGCTGGATAAGAAGCAAGACAGGAGACAAGATAATATCCAAAGACGTGAATGTTCGTTTTCAGACAGCACTGGGACAGATAGAGCAAAAAGACAATGAACTGCGTGACGTATTTAGGCAGGTCCTTGAGCAGCGAGAAAAAATAAACGCATTTGTTGATGTAGCAAAGGCTGCAAACCCCGAGATAGCCAAGCAGTATGACGAATATGTGCCCAAGATCACAACCAAGCTCTCAGAGATACAGAGGCAGGTAGACGTATGGCAGAATCAGGCTGACAAATTCTACCAGTCTGCTCGGGAGAAGCAATAAGTTGTCAGTCACACCCATAGGACAGATAGATAACGTCAAGCAGCTTGCCGGTGGCTATGGTCCACGCTCTGGCATGACTGACGACATGTATGCAGATATCATTAGCAGATGGGACGCTCACATAAGGACTGCAACTCAGAAATACGACTGGTCAGAAACAGACGCAGACTTTAACACATTTCGAGGCATTGTAGAGCGATTTGCAGCCGCAGAAATCAGATGGTCATTTAATAGATCAGATTCAGAAGCTACCAAGTTTTTCAAAGAAGCATCTGAATGGCTCAATGAAATGGTGAGCAAGTCAACTGCAGCTGGTGCATCCAAGACTCCAAACATTTCTAAAAAGTTTGGCTCATATCCAACAAATGCAAGCGCATTACCTTTCTTTGCAATCAAACGCACTGGCGAGTTTAGAGACAGGTTTGGGGTAATGATATTGTGACAACCGGACTTGCAGGAAGCTCTCCATTTGCGCTGCACCAGAAATTCCTCAATCAGATACTGCTAGAGTCTGTGCAGGCAAAGTGGCCTGACTATTGCACTGATCCATCAGTTAGTGAGATAACGTGGTGGAATGTGGAACCTCCCATCGAAAACGACGTGGCAATTTCGTTTGAGCTGCTGGACCAGATCGTAGACTTTGGCATGGCTCCGATAGGATGGAAGAGGGAGCGGGTAGTAGGGATTGTTGTGATCCACGTCTATGCAAACCATGACAAGTCTGATGAAATGCCGCCTTACATGGTTAACATTGCAAACGCAATAATTGCAATGATTCAGGAGCAGCGAGATGCTCTTGTTCCAAATTCTGAATACGTAAGGATTGATAGAGTATTTGCAGTGCCTAGAGAAAGTCCGTTGCAGCGGAGATGGCACTGGTATTGCTCAGTCAGCATACCGTATACTCAGGTCACTGTTTAGTTACACACCAACTATTTATGATGTTAGTATGTAGACATTTTTGTGCAAACCGTAGAAGAAAGACGAGAATACGACCGATTGTGGATGCAGAAATATAGAAAGACAAAGAAATGGAAGGAATACAATAAAGCATACTGGCAGAGACCAGCAGTAAAAGAAAAGAAAAAAGTATATGGTAGACAGTGGTATACAAAATACAGGACCAAATACAATGCAGACAGAGTAAGTTGGAGACAGTTTTATCGAGATAAACTATTTGAAATTCTGGGAGGGGCAAAATGTTCGAAGTGTGGATTCTCTGACAAACGTGCATTACAGTTTGATCATATTAACGGAGGAGGAACATACCTGTTAAAAGTAAAGGAAAGAAAAGATCATCACTATTATGTCAAATACGCTAACAATCCAGAATTGGCTAGACAGACATTTCAAATTCTGTGTGCCAACTGCAACTGCATCAAGAGGCATATCAGATACAAGTCTCCAATATACAATATGACAAGATAAAGAACACTGTTAAACAGTAGAGACTACTGATTGTAGTTCTCAATTTTCCTTTTTTCTTTTCTCCCCAATGACAAATGTATCTAGTTTTTAATTTGGAGGTCCGGCGTTAATGGCTCAACAATATCTCCCTACGGGTTCCTGGGAAGTCGCATCACTATTCCCACAGGTAGTTGAAGAAACAAGTTACGGTATTGTTCCAACAAATGCAGCATTTTTCTACCCCGGACCCATAACTGAGATGAACGACAGCTTAGAAACTGGCTCTCTAAAATACAGACAGATCGGCAGTCGTGACATTCACTCGATGATCAAGACGGGTGAAATGTTCTCCTTTGAGATCACATGGAACCCGATTGACTCTGTAATGTTTGATTATTGTATCAACTTGCCCGGTGTTGGAACTCAGAACATTGGCAAGTCACTTACGTTTTTGATAAAGCAGAAAATGAGCCAGACAGGAGCTCTTGTCGACAAATACGTATTGTATAAGGGATCTGTCTGTGAATCAATCGAAGTTGAAGTCACAAACACCGGAGCTGTTGAAGCAACTGCCACATTCATTTGCAAAGACATCACTGCGCCAGCTACAACGCATGGACTTGCAGGAACTCCGACATTCATAAGCTCTGATCCCGGCACGCCAATCTGGACCAACATCACACCCGGGTCAAATCCCTTGACATGGAATGCCACAGTCTTTGACACTGCATCTTTTGGATTCTCTGTCACAAACAATCCTGAGGTTATCAAACCCAATGGCGAGCTTGTTGCAAAATTCGTAAAACCAACATTGCGTGATGTCGAGTTTGAGTTTAACAGCTGGTATGCTTTCCCTGACCTATTTGCCGACACTAAATCACTGACATCTAGAGTGCTTGAATACAAGCTATCGGCTACAAAGAAAGTCGTTATCAATGGCGCATACTCTAGTAACTGGGAGACTTCAAGGACAACCGGAGCAACAGAGCACCAGATGGAAAATGTATCAGGCACTGGGACAACCTGCGCTGTAGTGACGTATCCCTAATGAGTAGTCCCTACCTCTCTCCTCTTTGGCTGCTAGTATGGGTCATAGTGATCATTATCATAATAGTGATCCTGCTCAAGGTAGTATTTGCTGTATTTGCTATTGGAGGAATTGATCTGGTCATGCCAGCTCACATGATTGTTAGTTCTCCTGTCCCTCCGCTGTTAGTTTAACAGCAATTTGTCTGAGGAAGAAAAGCCGAAGGAAAATTATCGTAAACTTGTTCCGCCGGAAGGAGCTCATATGCTTGGCCGGCCGGATGTGACGCCGGAAAATTATCAGGAGAAGATTGGAAATGACAACGGCAAGGAGAAGAAGAAAGAGGAAGATGAAGACGACGACGGCTCGCTTGCACTTGCAATCCGTCAGGGAATGGATTCTACTATACTTGACTCAGAGCAACTTGAGGCTCAAAAGATATCAAGACGCCGGATGCGAGAGCTGGCAATACATGAGTTTGTGACTATACCATTATTTCGCAATCCAAAGCCAAAGCCTGGCGGCAAGACATGGATAGATCCATTCAGTGGAAAAGAAGAGATCGACTATGAGAAGGGTGCAGAGTCATGGGAGGAAGTCCGGTATCAGCGATATCCAATATCTAAAAAAGACTGGGATTATGTTGAAAACGAGCGACTAAAGGCAGCAAGAAAATACAAAAACAATGCAGTTGAGCAGAAGCAGTCTGACGAAAAATACACGGTATATCTTGCAAAGAAATTCTTTGACATGGATGCTGACGAAGTTGCAATATCTAACCTTGTCATTCTAAAGGAATACATTGCCAGTTCGATTTACAGGATCGCAGTCGGGGTCCCTTATTCTCAAGAAACATCAAAGAGCTCTTTAGTGGCAAGCACCCCGATTCGCTGACAAAGGAGGAATACGAGCTTGTCGAAATATGGCAGTTTTGGTATTTCCATCATACGCCTTATTGGGAATTGCTTGCGCTGGGTGATACAAGGTATCCAGAGTGGCATAAGGCGTTTTTGTTCATGTGCGACCTCTACAACAAAGAGTCAAAGAGACGAATGGATAAAGCAGACACTGGTGATAAGCAAGGACCTAAAGCCGCTGGGTCAAACAGTCAGGTTGTTTCGACCGCACACAGAGCTGGTTTTGCAAGGCCAGACATTGAAGCCAAGCAATCAGGACAGGCTAAGGGACTTGGACATTTCTACGGACCGGGGCAGCCAATAGGCAGGGTGACTAAAGTTGGCAAAGCAAGAAAAGTCAGACTTGCTTATGGAGGATCTTAGTGATGAAGAAAAGCAGGCATATCTGAAAATAAAGAAGCGATCAGGACAGCTATCAGCTGCATATCAAAATGCTGTGCAGGAGCTTGCAATCGGTGGCGAGGTTGCAGGATTTGAGATAAGATTTGTTGTAGGCAACTCTGGCGAATATTACACAAGCCCGATATCAGGCAAGGATGAACAGATAACCCGTGCCAATAATATAGAGAAGAAGCGATTCTATCGCCAGAAATACATCACCACTGAAGAATACACCAATTTTTCAGTCTATGCGGGTAAGGCAAATGCAGAGACTGATGTAGCCACAATGGAGGACATGACAAACAGATTGTATGAGTATGGTGCAAAGAAATTCTTAGACATGGACCATGATCTCTATATCAGTGCAATGTTTGATGAAGTAAAGATGGCAGTTGATGCATGCCTGCATATCATGAGGTGGAATGGTCACATTGGTGTTACATCTGATAGACAGGAACTTGCAGAGCATGTTGTAAGGAGAAAGAAACCAAATGTCAGTTCAGATTGATGCATCAGTTGCACAGAGGGGCTTGATGGGACTGGCTTCTGCAATCCCCGGTGCTAGCCAGAAAACCGGCAAGGATGTAGGAGACAAAGCATGGAAAAACATGGAGCGGCGAGTTCACTACATCACACACAGATTACAGCGTTCAATTGGAATGAAAGTCAATGAGCCGTATTTTACAAGGGTAGGAGCTGATGCACCATACGCATTCATTGAAACATCTAGAGAGGGACACGACTTTTTCTTTGGCGAGCTTGCATGGCTATCTGAATCTCCGATGCTTCCAACTACCTTTGTAGACAACCTTGACAAGCTTGCACCTCGGTAGTAGTTTTTCTAATGTCAGAGACATCGGTGTAAGACTATGAGCGCACCAGATAATCAAACAAAGGACAGCAGTATACTTTTTTAACTTGCTGCCCTCTGTTTTGTCTTGTGGCTAACAAGACAGTGGAACCTAGAATACAATATGATAAAAATATTTTTAGATATATAACCGAACGTGGTTATATCAGAATCAAAGCTCCTTGGCATCCAAGAGCGAACAAAGACGGTTTTGTGCCAGAACATCGTCTGGTCATGGAGAAAAAGTTAGGCAGACCATTATTAGAAAATGAGGACATTCATCATATCAACGGAATAAAGACAGACAATAGACCTGAAAATTTGGAGTTAATGACTCATGGAGAACACACACTCTTTCACAACAACTCCAGAGTCTGGTTCAAAAAGGATATGTCAGATAGGATATGCATAGATTGTAAGAGCAAGGTCACAAAGATATATCATAGAAATGATAGACCTTCACCCAGTATTCGCTGGCATAAGGCAAAGGTAGAGAATGATGACCGAGAATATTTTAGGTGTAAGACGTGTTATCAGCGTCATCGCAGGCACATGAAAAAACTGAATAGTTCTGTATAATATATCACATCACTCATTCATGGGTGACAATGTAGTATTTCAGCCCCAGCAGGCGGTGGCGGTGGAGGACGTTCCTGGCCGGTATACCTTGACATTATCACACGTGGAGCAGACAAGGCAGTAGCGCAGCTAAAGGGTGCTAGCGACGCAATGGGCACGCTTCAGACCGGAGCGTCCGGCGCATCCAAGGCAGTAAGCCAGATCGACACATCAATGAGCAATCTGAGTGGGACATCTCGGTCAGCTCAGGGTTCGATGCAACAACTTGGCAATGCATCCAAAGTTACCTCTCAGGGACTATCGGCTGCAGTTGACAATGCAAACACCTTCAATGCTGGACTCAAAACTGTCAAGCAGTCAGGAGATGCAGTTACCGGATCACTTACGCAGACAGCAGCTGCAACTCAAAAGCTAAACATAGGACAATCAAGAGCTGCTACAGCATTCAAAGCCTTCAGAGAGTCTGGACGTGGTGCACAGTTTGCCATGATCGGACTTGTGGGTTCAGTCAATGAAGCCGTGTTTATGATCCAGAGCTACGCTGAAGCCACTGCAAAGGTTCAGGCAGCTCAGAAAGTGGTAAATGATCTGGCTGCAGCAGGACAGAAAGACACTGCTGAATACGCCAATGCTGTCAACGATTTAGAGGACGCACAAAGAGGAGCCAATTTCACAATGAGGATTATGGCTCAGTCAATCCTCGACAACGTAACGTTTTCTGGCATGCTGCTATCGCAGCTTCCAAAGGTAGTCTCTGAATATCGCAGATTGAGGACAGAGATGAGCGGCACGTCCTCTATACTTGGACAGCAAGGCGGCATACTAAGCAAGATATCCGGTTTATTCAAGTCACTGTTTACAGATGTTAATGCTGCTGGAACAGCTGCTCAGGCTGCATCTAGCAAGATTGCGTCATTTGGGACCACTGCGGGCAATGCCGGTGGAGCATTTGCAGACCTTGGCAACAAGGCCAAGATTGCATCAGGTCAGATGCAGTTATTTCCCAATGCAGTCAGCCAGCTAGAGCAGTCATTTCGAGGTATAGAGAACTCTTCGGGACGTGCCGGCGGTGCACTATTAGGAGCTGGAAACGCCGCCAGAGGCTCTGCGCTTCAGGCAAGATCAGCTGTATTGGATTTTGATGGTTTAGCAGTAGCACAGGATAGAGCTGGACAGGCTGCAGCTGCTGCATCAGGACCTACTGCTAATAGTGGTAGGATTGCAATTCTATCAGGAAGTCAGGCAGGAGCAGGAGCAGTTGGATGGACTGCACTTGCAACATCGATAAAGACTGCTGGCAGAGCGTTCATCGCATTTATGATCTCGCCACCGGGAATAGTGCTTGGAATATTTGCAGCACTTGTCAGCGTGCTTTTGCTACTCAAGGACAACTTTATGGGTGTTGCAGATTGGGCATACAAGACTGGCGAGTCTATGGCAAAATCTGCAGGAGGTGGAAGCCTGCTTGGAGACGCACTCAAAGATACAGGTCACTGGCTTGGCATAATGACTTCTGAGGAAAAAAAGACTGCTGAGGCAACCCAAAAGATGTCTGAAGAAACACAGAACATGACAAACGAGATAACAAAGATGGGTGATGAACTTGTCGGTTCTGTAGATGGATGGGAGGAAGTAGGCAATGTTACAAAAAGCGTGCTATCAGACATACAGAGCGATACCCAGGAATTTGCATCACAGTTTGGCAATGCGCTTACAGATCAAATTGGTCTGCTACAGGAGCTCTTAGAAGGTGTAGGAGAAAGTGATCCCCTCTCTCCGTTCTATGCAAGCCAGCTGTATTATCTAAACGCCATACAGCTCAAGGTGGATAGCGCAGCTCAATCCATCACCTCAAACATACGTGATATGTCAGATGATGTTGTCCAGATGGGTGCAGAATGGGAGACCACATGGACTAAAATATTGACAGCTGCAGGAAATGCGCCGCAGATAACATCGACTCTGCCTGATGCTGTAGAGTCTGCCATGTCTGAGATGGCATCAATTGTAGACACTTGGCTTGATACCTCAAACGATGACCAGGTAACAAAGATGCAAAAGCATGCCCAAATAATTCAAGGCATTCTAACAAACACGTGGGTAAAGCCGATGGAAGAGCTCGGACCCGAATTTGCTGCGGCATTTCAGACTGTCCAGGCAGAGGTTCAGAGGCTTCAGGCAGAGATAAAACGAGTCATGGAAAGTGACATGATCTCTGAGCAAAAGATGGAGCAGGTCAGAGCATTGCAGCGGGAGATCAATAATCTACAGGTTGCATTTGGACAGTTTTCAATACCGCTTACCCAGTCAGTTGCACAGATTGGGACAGAGACAGAGAAGGCAAAAAACTTCATGGACGAATATGTTGCCTCAGTTCAAAGTGCTGCAGAAGCTACAGGCTTATTCAAAGAAGTTACTGCGCAAAATGTAAACCAGATATCAGCTGAAGTTGCTGCAAGGCAACACCAGATCGATGTTACAGAAGGAGTCAAGGAAGGATTGGCAGGACTGGACGACCAATCACGACGCAATATAGACACCAATGCAAACCTCATTATCGATCTGCAAAAACTGAAACAAGAATATAACGAAACAGCAGTGAGGCTTGCTGCTCAGGTATCTGGAATGCAGCAGTGGCATGATGCACTGGCACAGGCACACTTTGACCTTGTAGAACAGGCAACAGCACTTGGATATTTTGGTGATACCACAAAACAGGCAGCTGGTGCAATGCTTGAACATATTGCCAATCAGGAGAAGATAAACGAGGTAAACCAGACTGCAGTTGAAGGATACTTTTCACTTTCTGATAGTCAGAGACTTGCAATAGATTCTTCCGGCGCACTACAGCAAAAGCTGGGACAGGTGCAGCTTGGACTTGCTGATGTATCAGCTCAAGAGTCTGCAACAATAGCAGAGCAGGTTAGGCTTAACGAAGCCAATCAGGATGCAGTTGATACTTACAACAAACTGTCTCCTGAGCTCAAAAAATATCTCGAGCAAATAGGCATAACACCTGATCTCATACAGCAGGTAGTTGAGGGCAATTTTAGCCTGACCGATGCCATGATGCAGTCAATAGATACAGCTGGCGAGCAGACCAAGGCACTTGAGAAACAAAAAGAGGCAATAGCAGAACTTTCTCCTCCAGTCCAGCAGTATGCTAGAGAGCTTGGACTTGCCAACCTGACAGCAGAGCAGATGACTCCTGTAATGGATGCTGTGACTAAAAGCCTGCAGGATCTGGACGGCGAAATGGATTCTGCAGTCCAGAGTGCGAGTGATTTTGTTACAAGTCAGGGCAGACTCAATGAGATTGTTGGGATGTCGCAGCCTGCACTTGCAATGTTTATAGCCACCATGACTGATGTTGGCGAGACTGCAGAGCAGGCAGCAGAGCGCCAGCAAGAAGCTGCAAAGAAGATGGCTCAGGCATGGGAGGATGAACTTAATCGTGTGGTTGAGGCATGGAATGAGACAAGCAGCCAGCTTGCATCTGCAGCTGAGGACATTGGAGATGAAATTGGAGATGCAGGTGCAGAAGGAGCAATAAAATTCACCAAAGACTTTCTTGACAACTTTGTGCCCAAGCAGCTGGTAGAAGAAGCGTTTGACAAAAACATGGATCTGAAAGATGCAATCGATGATATCAGAGGCGAGGCAGAAGACGCACTGGAAGACGGTCTGATATCTCCGATTGCAATGCGTGACGCAATTCAGCCAATGATTGACGAAATGGACAAGATACCTGGGGACTCTGAACGTGCCGCAGGTGAGATGATCGCAGTGTGGAGAAATGCCAACACCAAACTCAAGCCTGTGATCAGCGGAGGTATTCATGAAGTTGGACAGGATGCCATGTCTGCTCTTAAAACAGATCTGCTAGATCCTATGAGGACTGCAGTAGAGTCTGGTGCAGGAACGGCTGTATGGCAGCCGTTTGTTGATAGATTCAAAGCTGTGGTGGGACAGTTACCATCCGAATATGATAGGATGAAGGGGGACTGGTTGAAAACATTAGAGCTTGCAGGCGGCGATACAAGAGAGCAGGTCAATGTAATACTTGGAATTTTGAAGGAAATATCGCCGGCATGGTATGATGAAATAATGCAGATGGACAAAGACGCAGATGGTATCAAAGACATCTTTGATGACAAGGTATTGACTCCGGCTCAGGAATTGCGCTCCGGCATAGTGGAAGCATTTGCTTTGATATATGCTGAGATGGGTAAGGCCTTTAACAACCAGACATTTACAGACTTCTCCACTAATCTATTGAACGCTTTACATCACACCGAAGAGGTGGAAACAGCTGCAAATAAGGCAACGGGACCACTTAACGACTTGGGTGCTGCATTAAAGGGTGCAGGAGAAAAAGCCGGCCTTGCAACAGAGCCGACTGCAGAATACCTATCATGGTTTAAAGACCAGCCAAAACCCATTCAAGATGCCGCAGCAGCCCTGTATAATGCAGCCACCGCATCCACTACAGCTGGTGATGCAGCAGGACAGGGTGCTACAAATGTTGACGCACTGGCTACAAGTGTTGCAAACGGCAACTCCACTCTTCCAACATTTAATGATCTGATGTCCACGTGGGGTGCAGAAGCAGCTACGGCAGCAACTAACACTGATACTTTAACTGACTCAGTGAATGGTCTTACAGCTGCTCAGGCAGAACTTATCGGCAGCAGTCGTCTTGCAGGAAGCAAGAGGCCCGGGGCTGAGGGTGCATTAGGTGCGGCAGGAGCAGAGCCGCCTACTGTTACCCGTCCAGGTGGTTCTCGTGCTGGGGCTGAAGCTGGTGCAGCGGCAGCTCCGGGAACAGATCAGGCAGCTATTGATGCCATTGGAGGATATTCTAAAGCACTGGATGATTTACTTGCAAAGGCACAGTCGGTAATACCACAGATAGAGACATTGTGGACCAATCATCTGACAAACACCGGCACACAGATCAATGCCTTTATCACAGGTGCACTTACTACACTTGCAGCAGCATATGTGCTGTATCAGACAAACGTCATACCAATACTGCAGGCAATGGAACTGGCTTGGACCATGCACCTTGCCAATAACACCACTCAGATAAACGAGTTCATTGCAGGACCGCTGACCATCCTATCGCAGGCATACATGCTGTATCAGACTACAGTCATTCCAATACTGCAGGGGATGGAATTAGCTTGGACTCTACATCTCACAAACAATGGCACACAGATAACCGAGTTTGTAGCAGGACCGCTTGTATTGCTGATGGAAGCATATGTTTTGCTTCAAGAAAGCGTAGT
>Ga0126375_10000180_pt1 | contig 14800 bp, 16 predicted proteins | sample PanSoiMetPlot_14_FD_109577 | JGI IMG/M metagenome (GOLD analysis project Ga0126375, IMG submission 109577) | Tropical forest soil microbial communities from Panama - MetaG Plot_14 | ecosystem: Environmental > Terrestrial > Soil > Tropical forest | place: Panama | collected 2016-02-17 | reverse complement strand
TGGGCCAGGTGGGCCAACTGGGCCAGCGATGTTGCCTACTTGCTCCCAACTCACGGCTTTGTTCTCCTCCAAGTCATCGTCGAACCATCGAACTGCCACACATCACCGTTGGCGGTATTCAAATACATATCCTTGTCCTGTGGCGCGATTGGGTCGCCAGCGCCGGTCAGCCAGACGAATCCGCGTTGGCCTTGCTTGCCCTGTTCGCCTTGAGCGCCTTGTGTTGGACTGCCTCTGCGAACAATCGGCACCAATGGGCCAGCCGGTGGCGCGGTCGTGCCGCTGAACCACAAACTGCCTCGTTGACCGGCTGCGCCGACCGCTCCTGGTGGGCCAGTTGGGCCAGCAACCGGCAGGATGATCGGTGGCGCTTGTTTGACCTTGGTCGGCGTGGCAAAGATGTTGTTGGCCGTGTATGGCTTGTTGGTGCCAAAAATAACGTTCCTCATCTTCAGCTGTAGGTTGACGATGAGATGGCCGCTTAACACATCGGATTCGAAGGTGATGTTGACCACTTCCACTCTTGGCTCCCAAAAATGGAGCGCGTCAAGGATGGCTATGGTTGCCTCGGATGCGCGGTCTATCGGCAAGTCAACGATGCGCTGGTCAACGCCAAGTGTCCGTTCCAAGGCAGCTGAGAACATCGGCGTGGCCAAGATGGTCTTAACATTCTGAAATAGCTCCTTGTAGCTGATGGCACCGAAGTCGATGACCTCAAAGCTGACCATGTTGAGTGGAATACCATCGGCATCGAAAAACTGGACACGCCAGTTGGCTCCATACTGTGCTGTCCCTGCGTAGTCGTTGGCGAGTGTCTGTGGCATGACCGTGATATTGAATTCAATATGATGGTTCTACAAGCCTCCTCCTCCAAAGCCTGGGATGCCAAGGCTACTCATCACGTCACCTTCCACGAATGGTATGTATTCCTTGAAGCTGGCGTGTAACTCTACTGCGAGCAGTTGGCCTGGTGGCAGCCAGTGCTTTTGATGTTCGGACAAGTCCTCGATGACGAACAAACTCAGTCCTGGGCCAAGTGGCTTGCCCCCCACTATGAGTGGCGCGGCTATCGCGTTCTCATTGTAGAAATGCCATTGCGCCAAGAGCGGGTTTGGGTCGCCGCACCAGCTGGCGTCCAAGGTGAGGCTCATCTCAATCTCAACTAGGTCTGGCCCAGCATATTCCAAGAGTGGCTTGCGAAGGTGAACCATGTGAGCGCCCAGCCGCGCCTTGTAGCGCCGGTCTATCTCATAGAACGTATGAATGCGTCCGGTCGCACGACCGAAGATGATTGAGCCATAAACTCCTTCAACCATGTTAGCAACAGCCTTTCTCTTCAGTTGATGGCGGTGGCGCGGTCTGACCGTCCAACGCAGCCAAACGCTGTTCAATAGCAGCAAGACGTTCTTCCAACGCGCCTTGCGCCAAGCCGCACGAAGCGTGTGGGCCATCGGCTGCGGTATGGATGCCTGTCGTGGTCATACCGCCGGTGTGTTGTATGTCGGCTTGAATGATTAGCTTGGTGGCCTTGAGAGTGATGTTGCCTTGGCTGTCAATCTCGGCATCCTTCACAAACTTGAGCAGCGCACCACCTTGGTTGTCCCAATTAACATCGCCTTTCAGCTTGTTGGTTTCGGTGCCGCTGTTAGCGTCGAATTGCTTGGTTGAGCCATCGTCATAAATGCAATAGTCCAGCATCGGGTCGATGACAGGTGGTGGGTTGGCGGTCGTGAAGAAACTGCCGGTGACTAGGTAGCTGCTGAGACCATTAGCCATCTTCTGGACGCACACCATGTCGCCTACTCGTGGGACAGCAAAACTCTTCTTGGCCTGGGATGCGACTTGGAGCACCGGAATTGGCTTGGTAATGAGTGGTTGCCCTTTGTGGTCAACGCGGTCGGGATAAATGACGCGCACGTTGGCTTGTGTCTCGTTCACTTCCACCTTGGACACGTAGCCTATGGACACGGCATTCTGGAAACGGTTGTCGTGGCCTTTCGTGTAATCGGTGTCAGCCAGTAGGTTCTTTCTTCGTGCCATAATCAGTAGCCCTCCAAACAACGTCTGATACTCAGCTTGGTGTCATACATTGGGCCAACGCTATGCGTAGCCGATTGAATGAACCATTTGCCATCGAACTGACCACAGCCTTGTAACAGGAACGTCATGCCTGATGCGATGAGTGGGTTGCCAATGGCCATATCCACGCTGGCGCTCTCCTTGTCCTTGTTAGCGTCACGCAACTCTGACTTGGCTCTGCGTTGTCCCTTGGCGTTGCCTCCTGCGCCTTTGCCTGCGTTGGCGTCAGGGTTGTTGGCGTCCCAATCCACCAAGCCACCTGCGCCAGCACGCGGCACTAACAACAAGCCGCCGTTGCCGCCACCTTCATCGGGGTCGTAAGCAGGGTCATCAATTAACTCGGTGCCGTAGTCGGGAGCATCCTCGTCATCTGTCTCTGCCTCCTGCTTGGTCAAACGTCCTGTCTCTGGATTGAGATATTTCAGGCCAACCTTCTTCTTGCTGTCCGTGACCTTGAGCGAGAAATGACCGGCGCTCATCCTGTAACAACTCATTCCAGCGGTCGCCGGAACATTGCCATAGACAAGCGTGAAACTAGGTGCCTGTGCTTCCAAGTCCTCTTCGTCAAACACGACTATTGAATTGCGATGAACCTTGATAGCCAGCTTGGCTTCGTTGGCGCGTTTCTTAATGTAACACAGGCCGCTTTCCTCGGTCTGCTCGGTGCGCTTGTATTTGGGATTGTAGTTGGCTTGCCAATCCACCAGCATACCGTTCTCACTTGCGATCTGATTTGTTATGTCCTCAAGTGAAGTGTCCTCCCATCCACGTGTCTCGTTGCCTCCTTTAATACGCTGGTCAGTTGGGATGGAACTAGCCTTGATGCTGACGGTGTGCTGCGGCAACTCAAAGTCAACGGTGTCAATCCAAAACCGGCCACAGTCCAGCTTGAGTGTCGCTGCGTTAGGCGCAAACCATCGCTCGCACAGGATGGACACGTCCATGAACACGCCTGGGTCTGGCATCCAATCGTTGATGAATCGCCGGTCGCGGTCGGCCAACTGTAGCTGTAGGTCATCGGCTTTCTCGCCATCGCAGTTGTCCGTGTAGGTCATGTTGAGAAAGTAAGGCGCAAGGCTGCTGTAATAATCCTCACCGTTGAGGATGATTTCTGGCCGCGCAACTCTGACTTGGGTTATCATAAAAGCGTCATATTGAATTCAATATCACGGTCTGACGGCTTTCTAGGATGCCCCGCGCCGTGCCGACGTTGGCCGCTATTGAGTTTTAATACCGTGGGTGGGTCTTTCCTCATGGTGCGGTTACAATTGAGGCTTTCTTCCAAGGCACTAGTGGTATCTCGGTCTTGACCGGAACATCAGGCACGTTCACAACCACGCCAGCCGGAAAGTGGCAAATGTCTCGCAGCTGATAGTTGGCCTCAATCAGCTTGTGCATCAGGTGGTCATCGCCGCGACGCATCCCATACATTCGCAGCGCGATCAAGTCCCACCAATCGCCTTGGGTTGAAATATAGATGCGCGGATAACTTGGCTCAGGTATCGGCAACGGTGTCGCTATTATGTTCGACAGCGCGATCTGGCTTGGCCCACCTTGAAAGACCGGTGGCTGAGGCGATGGGACACGTGGTTCAATAGCCGGATTCATATGACAACCTTCGTTCCTGATGCTGCGCCAGCTTGAAGTCTCGGATAAAATCGTCAGCCAACTCACGCAGCCGCTTGTCCATTGCCCGTTGTTGCTCGTCACTTGCGCCACCGTGGACAGTGACGTTGGGCGAGAAGTTGACGTGAGTCCCACCTGTGTAGGTCGCCGCAGCGCGTTCACCAATCCACTTGCCAGCCATACGCAACAAGCCACCAGCGCCAAAGGCAGTAGCAAATTGGCCAGCGCCGGACATGCCGTATGGCTCAGGCACTTCTCCTCCCGCTGCCTGTGGGATGACGCCTTTGCCTCCGAAAGTGAGATAGCCGCCAGCGCCTCCCATCATCCAAGGTGGAACGTAGAAACGTCCGTGGACAGCTTCTCTCGCATACTCCAACAACTGTGCAGCACGCGACTTGTGACCTTCCAATGGGATGACAGCTTCTTTTCCGGCTTCGCCGATGTTAGCCAAGATGGACTTGTCAACGATACCGCCAGCTTGCATTTGAGGCACCGCAGCCTCAGCCGTGGGAACGTTAGCGCCAGCTGGTGCGCTAGGCATGACAACTTGTGGCGCATAGATAGGTGGCGGCTGTTTGCCGAAGGCAGCCATTAACTCCTCCCACGCTCTCTTGGTATCGGTGATTGGCTGTAGGACAGAATTGAGGATGGCGTCACCGATCTGCTGATTGACTTCCAGCGTCTTGTTCAAGCCGCTCGTGAATACGGCGTCTGCCTTCTGATAGGCAGCAACGGTGGTATCCCAAGCGCCAGCCCAACCAAGACGCTTCGGCTTCTCGCCTTCCTGTAGTTGGGCGTTGGCTGCGGCTGTTTTCTCCTCCAAGTCCTTTAGTTGCTGGATGGTTTGAGGCATAGCTTCACCGGCCAGCTTGCGCTCCATCCAGATGCCAGCACTCTTCACACCTATGCCAAACTCGCCGAAGTCGCGTTTGACCTGATTCAGCCAGAGAGACAACTGATGTAACTCCTCGGCAAAGTCCCGAATTGAGCCAGCTATGTCCTTGATGACAGCAACCGATATTGTCCCAAGTATCTCGCCGAAACTCTTGCCTTGCGGAACAGCCAGCCCAAGAGCATCGGCCAACTCCTTGAGTGGTATCGCTAGACCGCTGAACGCATCCTTCAACTCCTGCCATGCAGCGACAGCCGGTGGCGTTTTCATGTAGTCGATGAAGATTTTGAACTGATCGGCAGCCCACTTGATACCTGCGCCTATGGCTCTCATGGTTCCAAGAAGCACCGGCTTGAGTGCTGGCAAGGCTTCTCGCCACGCATCGGCTATGTCAGCCATGACAGGCAACATCTCCTTGCCCAAGTCCTGAGACAGTTGGTGGATTGCCTTCTGGAACTCCACGATGCGGCCAGTTGGTGTTAGGCGCTCCGCAGCTGCGCGGCCAGCCGACAGCTTCTGGTAGATGCCGAGCAACCTCTTGTGCGCTTGTTCGATCTGTCCTGCCTTGGCGAGTGAAGCAAACTCCTTGGCCTCATTCTTACTGAGATACACGCCATACTTCTCAAGACCTTTGACCTGGCCTTTCATAATGGCGCGACCGTGAGCCTCAGCCAATCCAAGCGCATCCTCTTCGGTGGCACGCGCTCCTTTGGAAAAGGCCAGTTGGTCGGCCATAATGGCGCTGGCATCTGACAACCGTTTAGGCGACAGCTTATACAGCGCCATCTGGGCGGTCATCGTATCCAGAATGTCGCCGCTGAACACCTGTTGTTTGGACAACTGCTCGTTGTGATCTTGGAGCAGCTTGGTTTGCTGCACGCCAATATCCATCCCCAACTTGCGCATCTTGGCGTTGGCCATCAGAGCGCCGGTGAGTTTCTTGGTGCGCTGTTCGGCTTCCTCAGCCTGTTGAACAGCCTCCCCAAAGATTTTCTTGAACAACCCGCCGATGGCGAAGCCAGCGAATATGCTTCCAAGTCCCAGGAAGCCAAGTGCCAGACCTTTGACAACGCTCATCGCGGTCTTAGCGGCCATCGCCAGACCTTTGAGCCTCGCCTGTGCTCTGGCCATCGTGCTGTTGAACGTTCCAAGCAGCCTCGCGCCAATGCTGAATATGGCTATGTATTCGCGCTTGCCTTCGGCCAAGTGTTCCTCACCTCCTTTGTTTGCGCTCTAACGCATCGTGTTCCTTCTGTAGTTGGTCAGCTACTTCGAACATATACTGTAACAACTCCGCAATAGGCAGCTCCATCCAGTAGTTGACGCCGCCACCTGTGTGACGCGCCAGTTGAACAGCCACCGACCTTAACAGGCCGGTTATGCTTTCTCCTCTTCCGGCGAGCCGCCAGAGGCTTTTAGGGCAGCTGTCCTTACCGCATTGTAAATCCTCCCAGGTAGTTTGAGGATTAGCCCAATGGGAACATCTGCCGCCTGTGCCGCGATAAGACAGCTATACAACTGCTTTATGTCGGGCAAGACTAACTCGTTGCGGTCGGCACGATACAGCCGGTTGAAGTCGCGCTCTGCTCGCTGGAAGTCCTTGCCCACCAGCTTCTCAAAGTCGAGCACTAGCTCAGAATACTTCTTGCCATCATACTCGACAGGTGGGTCAAGGACAACATGGAGAGGAGGCAACGCCGGTTCCACGGCCAACTCACGATAGGCTTTTGTCTCTTCATTGGCATCCTCGATTGCTTCTTGAGGCAGCCGGTTAAAGCCGGTTGTCTCAGTTACTTCTGCTTGATCGTTGTCAGTAGGTTGTTTCATCCCATACCGTTATATTGAATTCAATATCGCGGTCAACTCACAAACCAATCAGCTGTCGAATCCGGCGACCGTAGTCAACCAGCGTGTTGCCATTCCACCAGCGACAAACCGCATTCTCCTTGTCTATCTCCAACAGGATACGGTCGTCACGCAACGCTCTCAGGCTGATTAACTCATACTCAGTGACGCTCTCGCCTTTGGTGCCCACTTCCAACTTGCCCAAGTTGAACACCTTGGGCGCTGTGCCCATGACAAAGCGCCAGCCTTCGTGAATGATCTTGTGCGCTCCTGGGTCATCCTGTTGCATGGCTGCCCACGCATCCAACACCGACTTCTCCTGTAACGTAGCAACAACCATATCGTCAACCGGCGTGAGCCAGTTCAAGGTGACGGACATAGCTTGGAAGTGACATTGCACCGGCATATCTATCTCGCCGAAGATGCCGCTGCCTTTGAGTGAGTCAGTTATGTTTTGCAGGTTGGGCAGGGTAACATCGGCAATGCCGATCAGCCGCCGACCATCCTTGAAGATGCTGTAGTTGGCTACCAAGTTTGGTATTCTCATTTTGTAACGCTCCTATGTTGATGTGTTGGTTTTGTTACGCTGCCTCCTCGGTTTCGAACAGGGTCTGGATGTATGGCACCCAATACTCGATTCGGAAGTCCAGCCATTCAGCTGGTGTTGGAACGGCGATGTAGATGTGAAAGACGTAGTGGCCGTTGAGTATCTCGGTCGTTGGGTTCTCATCGTGCCTAAACTCGATGCGAGCGCCCAACAAGGCTTCTTGGTTGGACAAGCCATCTAGCCACAGCTGGATGCTGTTCACAATGGAATCAATCAAGCGCCTGTTACCTGGCTCATCCACCTTCTGCCAGATGGTCAGGACAACCGTGTTACCAACATAGTCGAACATACGCCTCACAGGGATGAACATATCCTTCACGTCGCTGTTGGCCGGATACGCTGCGGTGCGGTTGCCCCACGACCGCCAGCCGCCGATGAAGTTGAGCGCACTAACAACTCCTTGGCTGTTGAGCATATTGGCGTCCAGCAGGTTCAAATCAATCTCAGTGCCATCCTCGGTGATGAGAGCGTTCATCTTGAGATTCTTGTTACTTGGCGAGCAGTAGGGCAAACCGCCACCTCTGTAAGCGTCTGTCCACTGTAACAACGCGCCTTGCTGGCAAGCGAAATTCCAGACCTTTTGCTGCGTTGCGCCTTTCAGCGCCGGTTTGCCAAACAGCAACTCCTGTCGTGGGAACACGATGTTGTTGCTCTGTTTCCAAGTGAACACGTCCTGCGCTTTCTTCACGTTGGTCGTATCCACGTCGATGAGACAGGTGCAAGCAAAGCAGCCGTTGATGCTTTCGCTCTTGGCCTCCATCACGGCAGCAACAAGCGGGTCTTTGCTAAACTTCGGACAGATGATGACACCTGGGACACGCGCTGTCTTGGGAAACACGTCCTCAATGCACTCCAAGCCAGACTTCTTGCCTGTTGATATGTCGATGCCTCCGATGATGTCATCGCTTGTGATGGCCGTGGTTCCTGGCTTGTCGCCTTCCAGAGTGAGCGTGGCGGTATCGGATGCGATTGCGCCGGTAGCTAGCCGCGTGATGATCGTGGTATTGGTCTTGGACAAGGACAAGATGTAGTCGGTGTCCTTCACGTAGGTGATGGTGGCCGCTTGATCTTTGACCACGATAGTCCAAGCAATTAACTCCTCGCCGGAATCCACTTGACCTTTGACCAAGGTGACTGTCTTGCCGGTAAGTGGCGTTGCTCCCACGGTCGGGTCATTGACCGCTACATACACGACAGGGAACATTCCAAACTCGACAAACAAAGCATCCATGTGCTCGCAAATGTCATAGGTGTCCCAGTCATCGCTGTAGCCTAACTCCATCACCGCATCTTCGTATCGGTTGTAGATGCGTGGCACGTTGATGTAGTCCTTGCCGTTTTCGGTTAGGTGCAAAGGGGCTGAACCAAAGACTACGTTCATCCCAGGATACGCTGGGACAGGACTAATTACTGAAGTTGGAACGTCAGTCCAGCTGACGCCGTGCGGAAATGGGCCAAGATTAGGCATGTTGTGTTATGGTTACTCCGGTTGATGGTTCTTTCTTCTGTTTGACTTGGTTAGCAAGCCATTTTTCTACTTCGTGATAAAGGGCAACATACTTGCCTGTGGTGCCTCGCATATTGCGAGCAAGGTCAAAATTCAACTCACGTCTTATGATAGCGCACTCGGTTACAGGCACGAACAACTCTCCAAGTGCGCGACAGTCCTTGATGGCTCGGTCGAAGCTAGGATGAATGATGCCGTGCTTGAACAGAGCGCCGTATTGTAGGCCAAGCTGCGGTATCATTGGGCCAAGATAGATGCTGGCGTGTTTGTTTTTCTTTTTCATTGCCAAGGTGCTGCCTCAAATTCGCCGATGTAAGGATAGCCAAGCTGACGGTCTGGCAGCGGTCGGCCAGCTGGCAGGTGCCAAGTGGTTGTTAGCTCGGAGCAAAAGTGTGGGAAGGTGTCTGCCTCGGTCAGCTTCCAATCCATAGGCAGGACAAGTGGGTATGCCTCGTCAAGCGCAGCCCAACCATAGCTGGTGAGCGCGATGGCAAGTGCCTCTGTTATGTTCAAGCAGTCCTGGTAGCCAGAGCCATCTGGATTCTCGTCATACATATTGACGAAAATGCGAACACTCACTGCGGTAACAAAGCTGGAACGATCGCGCTCTATGCGAGCAGCCACGGCTTGAACAATGATGTTTGGGAAGTCGGACAGCTTGTCCAAGGCTATCTCGCCGGTCACGGTGCGCGGTATCCGGCCACGGACAACTCGTGGCGGCACCTTGAGCGCCAAGGTCTGAGCACGCTCATCAGGGTCATACATCACTGGCGGCTGGTCAGGGTCAAGCACGATGGGTGGCTGTGGCGCGGTCGCTTGCGACAAGTTGAGCGTTGGGTTGTCGAAACGGTAAGCATCCACGATGTGAGTGATGAACTTCACAAGCGAGACTTCCAAGTCATAGGCGCTCTTGGGTCTGACGTGAACATCCTCTTCTGGCGTTGTAACAACAGGTGGACTTCTCATTACTTGCCTCCTGCGCTAGCTAGCACACGTTTAATCTCGTGGTCAATACGTTTGTCCAACGTGTCTCCCATCGCCTGATTAGCAGCTGGGCCAACGGCTGGCTGTGAAGCCATGATGGCTGCGCCGATGGTCAGAAGCCGCTTGATTGGTAGCCGCTCTGGGCCAACTCGCCGGAATGACATAAGGTTCCAGCGAAAGCCGCCACCTATTTCGCCGCCACCACCGCGTTTAACTTGGGCGAACAACGGTCTGCCTTTGAAGCCGCCTTTGACGAAAAACTTGTCCAACACCAGCATAGAACTGGATACGACAAGCTGGCCGCCCAAAGTGCCTCGTGTAGCGCCATCCTTGTGAATGGCTATGTCGCTGGCCTTGATTAGATACTCCTTGCGTATCTCACGCTTGACTACGGTCTTGCCACTGTCCAGCGCCCGATTGATAGCTGGCACAAGCGCCTTGGGCACACCATTCTTGATCTGTCCAAGCGCCTTGGTCAGCTTGTTCATCTGCGCTGTATTAATCGTGAGCGCGACCATTAGTTGCCTCCGTAGTAAGCCGGTTGCGACCGTGTGCTGCTTAGCGTCATCATCCAGACACCTTCTTCATCCCAACACTCAATGACTTCCAACGGCTTGTTGGCAGGTGAATATATTAACTCTCCTGCCAACGGTCGCCGTGGTAAATCCTCGTGCATGATATACAGCAACTGATCGCCTTGATAGACGCCCATGCGCGTGACAGCCAACCGTTTCAGCTGGTCGGTGTCATGTATCACGACCGCTTGGAACACCTTGAAGCCGCCTTGCGCGTTGGCAATGCGAAACTCCTCGGTTGTAGCGTGCTCATCTGTTCTGAAGAACACACTCTTGCGGTCGGCATACATTTGTTCGCGCAGACTCATTTCACGAATTGATAGGCTAGCGTGGCGAAGAAAAGACCGGCAAGCAGCCAGTTGGGCTGGGCGCGTCCAATACAAGGATAGAACGCGCCGATGCCGAAACAAATCACCGCCAGCAGCCAACATATTTTGTTAGCGTTCATAGCGTGTTAGACCGTGATATTGAATTCAATATGACGGTCGGTTACTTGTTTGCCCTCCGGTGTTTCTTGATGGCCTTGATGATGTCATCCTTGCGGTGAGCACCTTCCAAGTCCACGCCTTCACTCTCGGCTGTTTCCTTCAACTCATCCACCGTGTATTCGTCCAAGCTGGCCTCCCCAGCTGGCTCGCCGTTTTCCTCATCGCCTTCCTTAGCGAACATAGGCTCATCCATGAATGGCCCAGCGCCACCAGTCAAGGCTTCCACGATGCGGAAACCAAGAATGTCGGCTGGCATCGGAAGTGGACAGCTTGTTAGCCTGTAGAACAGGTTGCCATCCTCCTCATCGCCGTAAACAAACGGGATGCGGCTGGTCTGGTATGTAACATACCGTTTCGCCTTCACGTCCTCCAACTGCGTGAACGCACCATACACGATCTTGTTCTGGACGTTGGTTGACGCCAAGACCACGATTGGGTCGGGCATCATGGCAAACAGCGTGCCAGCATCATCCTCAAAATACTCGGCATAACTGTAGCACTCCAAGCCAGGGACAGTGGCGAATCGGACAACTGCTTGATCTTGGATGATCGGAGCGATGTTGCCCAACTCATACCGGCGATTGTCAAGGTAAGTCTTGACCTGGTTGTTGGCAATGAACGCTGCCTTGGCTGCGTTGCCAAACAGCGCCACGTTGGGGCTGATGCCGCTGAATTTGATGGTATTCAGCCGCGCACGCTCCAAGTCGGCCAGCGGGTCACTGCCTGTTTGCGTGTCCCACTTCACGGCAACCGTTTCGTGGTTGTTGGTGTTGGCCGGTGGCACGCCATACTCAAGGTAGTTGATGTTCATTGCGTAGCCGGTATCGGCGGTCACGTTGATGCTACCGTTGACCATCACTTGGCGGCACATCCACTCTTCTCTGCGAGTGATGGCGTCATCCAAGAAGATGCTGTCCTCAGCTAACAACTCCGCTGCGCGGTCGGCTGCGGTGCTACCTTCATAGATGGTTTCACCGAACATCCTTGGCTCCAAGTCAGGAACACGCAACGCTCGCACAGGAGCAATGCGTGGCGCTCTGAAGAAGCGTGTCTCAAAGCCGCTGCGCTCCATCAGCTTGCCTCCAACGAGTGGGGCAACAAACGGTGCCATCTTCCGGCGACCACGCCTGAAATCAAATTCCACCACGGCTGTAGGTGGAAACTCGCGGCCACCAAAGAAGGTGTCCCGCAAGAAGGTGTGGACAAGTGGGCCAGCATCGAACGCTTCCAACAGCGTCCTTGGCTCATAGTTAGGGTCTGTGTTCATGGTTTGTTGTTATCCTTTCGGTTGGTTGACCATTGTTACGGCGAGAAAGCGCCTGTTGGGACGGTATCGAACAACAAGATGTTCACGTCCCTCAAACGTGTTATCGCAGCCGCACTCAAAGGAGTGGGACTTGCGCCTTGTGACCACGCATTAGCGTAGTGGACGTTGCGTTTGTCGAACGAGCCAGACAGCGCGACAGCCACCGAAGTCGGTGAGCCAGTCTCTTGTGGGTCGGGCAAGTCAACGATGATACCACCTAGAGCAGCGTCATCAGCGGCAAGCGCCGGTAACACGCCATCCAGCGTGGCATTGAATTTCACCAGATAGCCAGGTTGCATCTTGGCGATGACTTCTGGCGCGGCATCGGTGAATGGGTAACGTGCTACAACCCAGTCAGGATCACCTTCGTGGGCGAGCAGATTGATAGGATAGAAGGCACCTTTGATTGACATGGTGTTATATTCCTTTCGTTGGTTGTTGGTTGTTTAACTGCGGCTAATTCGCACGCGCTTTTTCAGACGTGCCTGCACCTTGTCCTTCACTAAGGTGCCAAAGCCTTGCTTGCCATCCGCACCGTCACTCGGTGGGATACCATTGAGCGCCGACGCATCCGTGCGCCGTGCCTGTTGTGTCGCTACCTTGTCCATCGCCGCCATAACGTCCTTGATAACGTCAGTGACTTGGCGGCCATCCTTGATAGCTGCCGTGATGATGGCGTGGGTAGCTGGCCGGTCTAGGTCGAGCAGCGCCGATACACGGGCACGCTCAACTGCTATCGCTGCGTCAGATGGCTCAGACGATGGCTTGGTTGCCGGTGCTGCCACAGCTGGATTCGGCTCCTCCTTGGCCGGTGGCGCGGGTGTTTCCTCCTTGGCTGGTGGTGTTGGCGTTTCCTTCTCGCCGCCACCATTGCCGTTTTCTTCTTCTTTCTCTTCTTCTGCGTTGGCTGTTACTTTTCTTTTCATTTGTGTTTTGGTTTCGGTTGTTGGTTTGGCGATAAACGCCGGAATGTTATGAAATCTGGATAAGTCAAACTCGGTGCCGTTGAAGATGGCTCTGTTACTGGACACCATCGCAGCTGCCTTGACAACGCCACGCACTTCATCGGCAAAGCCGTTCTCAACCGCTTGGTGCGCGGTGAACCAAGTCTCTTCGGCCAGCCAGTTGTGAATGTCCTCGCGTTGTTGGCCGGTGCGCTTGGCGTAAACGTTCACCATAGATTCAGTCATCGAATCCAAGGCAGCAATCATCTTGCGCATATCATCGGCATTGCCCATGACAATACCGCTTGGCAGGTGAATCATCATGTTGGCGTTGGCGCGAATGTAAATCTTGTGACCAACCATAGCCACGATGGTAGCTGCGCTGGCAACCAAGCCATCGACATACACCACCTTCTCGCTGCGATGGTCAGCCAGCCGCGAATACATAGCTTGCGCCTCGCTAAGTGAACCACCTGGGCTGTTGATATGTATGTCCAGCCGCTTAACGCTGGTGGGCAGCTTGGCAAGGTCACGTGCGAATGCCTTGGCACTGACCTCGCCTAGCTCCTCCCAATCGCCGATGGCGGCAAAGATTAACAACTCAGCTGCGGTAGGCTCATCACCTGCCTCACAACGGAAACGGTAAAACTCTTGGTTCATCGTTCGAATCTCCCTGATAGACCGCTTGCTAGTGCGGTGCGGTTGTTTCTGCGACGTGCCTTGGCCGGTGGCTTGGGTATCGGTGGCTTGGGCGTGGGTGTAGCCGGTGCTGGCGCAGCTGGGGCTGGCTTGGCCGGTGTCGTGCCGAATCCCACGCCGCCACCACTTGGGCGATATGGCGGGTAGATGAGACCAGCTTCTTCATACTCCATCTGCTCTAGCGACTGTTGCCTGATGTTGTCGCGGTAGTTGCTGCCATTCAACTCCGCACTCTCACGTTCGATGGTTGAGAAGCCGCACTTCACCTTTTGATCGGCTGCGGCCACTTCTTTCTGCGGGTCAAGGCTTCCGGCGCTTGAACCTGTCCAGATGCAGCGCAGCATCGCCTTGCGAACAAACGGGTCATCCCATCCTCCTTGGAACAACTCGATGCGCCCAAGACCGATTGCATCAGCCATCCACTCCTCATAGGCTGGCTGGCAAAACTGAGTTATCAACTGAGCACGAAACTTTCGAACACGTTTCCAGAAGTCTAACAACGCAGCCCGACTTGCGCTGTAGCTGGCGTTGTATTGTTTCAACAGGACTTCGTAAGGCATCCCAAGCGCAGCGCCGATAAACTTGGCGACTGAGATGGTAAACTCGCCAAAGGTTGACTGCGGCTGAGTGGGTGAGGCGAAGTTAACAGCGTGTCCTGGCCGCATGAAATTGACGATGCCTGGGCCAAGCTGAACGTTATACGGATTCAGGTTTGTTATCTCCTTCTTCTGCTCCTCGGTCAGCAATGAGTCAAAGATGCCTGGGTCTGGAAACTCGCTTGTTATGAACGCAGTGAAGTAGCTCTGTATCACAGCGCCAATGACTGTGGCGTCCGTGTAGCGCCCCATCTGTTTGAGTAGCTCAAGGCAGACAGCTAGGATTGGCACGCCTCTGCGCTGCTCTGGACGCTCAGGCTTAATGAGCAGCACCATGTTTCTGCGGTTTGTTATAGCGCCAAATGGTTCGATGCGGAACGTCTTGACCGGCAGCCGCGCACGTATCTTGGTTGTAGCCAGCGGGTGGCGGTCGGCCACGTGGTAGGCTAACAACTCGCCTTCGTCAGTTAGCTCCACGCCGTTGAAGATGTTGAGTGTCGGGTCAGGGACAGGTGGACTCACGATGCGGTCAGCTTCCAAGACGCGCAGCTTGAACTCATACAAACAGCCTTTCCGCGACTTGAGCGGGAACAGGACAGGGCAATCGCCGGAGAGCAGCATGGACTTGAACGCGACCGATTGGATGGTGTAG
>Ga0126375_10000179_pt1 | contig 14822 bp, 13 predicted proteins | sample PanSoiMetPlot_14_FD_109577 | JGI IMG/M metagenome (GOLD analysis project Ga0126375, IMG submission 109577) | Tropical forest soil microbial communities from Panama - MetaG Plot_14 | ecosystem: Environmental > Terrestrial > Soil > Tropical forest | place: Panama | collected 2016-02-17 | reverse complement strand
GTGGTGCGTCGGCTGAATTCGTTAAATTCGCCGAGCGTTTGGGCGCGGCGGTGCTCACTACTACAAAATGCAAAGGTATGATCCCGGAAGATCATCCGCTGCGCGCCGGCTGCATCATTGGCGGGCTGATCGAGCGCAAGCTGGTGATGGAGGCCGACCTGATCGTCACCGTGGGTCTCGACGCAGTGGAATTGCAACCAAAGCCATGGCCCTACACGCTGCCAGTGCTGGCGTTGTCGTCGGTGCCGAGCATCGATGCGTTGGTGCCAGCCGACCCGGAAATCATCGGCGACCTGAAACCGCTGCTGGCCGGGTTGGCGCAGTGGGCGCCGGAAGGCAGCAATTGGGGCGAGAAGGCCGCCAAAGCGTTCCGCCAGGAGGTGCGCGACGCGCTCAACACGCCGAGCACCGGGCTGTCGCCGCAGCGGACCATGGAGGTCGCGCGCGCGATGCTGCCGCGCAATACCATCGCCACCTGCGATGCTGGCGCCAGCCGACTGTTGATCGTGCAGAAATGGGAATCCTACGGGCCGCGCGAGTTCCTCACCTCAAATGGGCTCGCCTCTATGGGCTACGCGATACCCGGCGCGCTCGCGGCGCGCATGGCCTATCCCGATCGGCCGGTGGTCGCCTTCACCGGCGACGGCGGCTTCCTGATGACGGTGGCGGAACTGCAGACGGCGCGGCGCGAGAACTTGCCGATCATCGTGCTCGTGTTTGACGACCGCGAAATCGGCCTGATCCGCGTCAAGCAAGAGATCAAAGGTATTCCGCTGCAGGGCGTGCAGCTCGGCGGCATCGATTGGGAGAAGCTGGCGCAATCTTTCGGCGCCGATGGCGTAGTGGTTGAAACCGAGCAGGCCTTGAGCAGCGCGCTAAGCGCCGCGGTGCAGTCCAAGGGCACCACCGTCATCGCAGTGCGGATCGATGCCTCCGGCTACGTCGCCCAGTTCAACGCGCTACGCGAGCTTTAGACCTTAGGTGAGCAGCCGTAGCCGCCCTGCTCGCGATCGGCGAGCGCCTTGGATAGTTGCTGTACCAGCAGCAGTGAGCTTAGCGTCTGAGTTTCATACGTACGGGACAAATCACGTGCTCAGCTGCCTTTGAGCTCGTGCGATTCCGGCATGTACATGTCTTGCCATGACGCCGGGAGCCGCTTCATGGTGCCGACTTTGTGCATGAAGATGGCAAATTCCATCGACTGCTGCGGTGCTGTTGTCCACACATTGTCCGGATCGGAGATGAACTTGACCATCTCGGCCTGGCTGCTGCGTTTCTCATTGGTGGTCTTGATGTAGATCTGCGCCGCCTCGTCTGCGTTCTTGTTGATGAATTCCTCCGCCTCGCTGAGGGCGCTGTAAACCGCGCTGGTGACCTTCGGATTTGCGTCGCGGAATTTTTTCGCCATGATCATTACGCCGTTGGTCGCCGGACCGCCGAGCGTGTCGTAGGACTTGAGCACGTTGTGCACGCCCGGCGTCGCAAGCTCGTAATAGTAATAAGGCGCGACGGAATAGTGGCTGTTAATCTCGGTTGCCTTCGAGATCACCGACGTGGCGGCGTCCGGATGCGGCCGGGTGATGGTGAACGGATCGAGCCTGGCATATTGATCCTGCCCCCACTCCTTGGCGGCGGCCATCTGCAGGCAGATCGCCTGACTTGACACCTTCACCGCTGGCAACGCGATTTTGTCCTTGTCGGTGAAATCCTTAATCGTCTTGATTGACTCGCGGTTGGTCACCAGCATGAAGGGCATCGACTGCACCGCCGAGAGCGCTCGCACCTCGTTTGCCGTGCCGGCGGTCTTGTCCCAAAGCGTCGCAAGGCCCGGCACGCCGGTGACACCGAAATTCATTTGCCCGCTCAAAAGGGCGTCGATCAGCGACTGCGTGCCACCCAAGGTCTTATATTCCGGCTTGAGCGACGTGATGCCTGCTTTGCCGGCATGCTTTTCGACCAACTTGAGCGTGTCCATCACCATCAACGGTAAATACGGCAGACCGTGCTGGCTCACTAAGACGACGCTTGACACTTCTTCCGCAAAGGCCGATCGCAGCAGCGCCGGCGTTGCCAGAAGCGGCGCCGCCACCAGCGCTTCGCACAAAGCACGCCTATGAATCATGACAACCTCCCGTTGATCGAAACCGGGCTGCGGGCAGTCACGATTGCATGCCCCAGCGTTGGACCGTTCTGGTTTCGACGAAACGAAACACGACGTTTTCGACTGCGAGGCCAATCAGAATAATGGTGAGAAGGCCGGCGAACACTTCCGGGATATTGAGCTGATTTTTGCTTTCGAAGATGTACCAGCCAAGCCCGCCCTGGCCCGATGAGACGCCGAACACCAGTTCGGCCGCGATCAGCGTGCGCCACGCAAAGGCCCAGCCGATTTTGAGGCCGGCGAGAATGCTGGGAAACGCCGCAGGGATGAGAATTCTCGCGACGAAGCGCAAGCCGTTGAGATTGTAATTGCGTCCGACCATGCGTACGGTGGTCGATACGCTGCGGAAACCGGCCAGCGTGTTGAGTGCGACCGCCCACATCACCGAATGCACGAGCACGAAGATCAGACTGCCGGCGCCGAGCCCGAACCAGATCAGCGCCAGCGGCAGTAGCGCGATAGCGGGCAACGGGTTGAACATGGCGGTCATTGTTTCGAGGAAGTCGGTACCGATCCGCGTGCCGATCGCGAACACCGTGAGCATGCCGGCCAGCAGCGTTCCGGTGGCGAAGCCGATCAGCAGCACCTCCATCGAGCTCAGCGCGCGCTGGGGGATCGTTCCCTCTGCAACGCCGGCAATGAGTGCACGTATGGTGTCGGCGAAGGTCGGCACCAGCAGCGGATTGTCGAGCCAGCGGCCGTAGAGCTCCCAGGCCAGCGCCAGCGCCACAATGATGCTGATCTTGCGCAGCCAGGTCTGGTTATAAATGTTTTCGGCCAAGGTCAGTGGTTTCTGGATGATGCCGAACTGCTCAGGCCCCAAGGTCTCGCAGTAGATGTTTGCCCGTTGCGCCGCCTCAAGCATTGGGGGTCTCCTCAATTTGATCTGTGAATAGCATTTTGTGAATCTCGCGGCTGAGCGCGGCGGCTTCGTTGGAGTTTTCCTGCCCGCGCGGCACGCTGTTAATTTCGGCCTTCACCTGACCCGGATGCGGCGACAACAGCAGGATGCGGCTGCCGATCTTGATCGCTTCCGGGATCGAATGGGTGACGAACAGTACGGTGAATTGCGTTTCGTCCCACAGTATTAACAGCTCGTCCTGCATGCGGGTGCGCGTGAGCGCGTCAAGTGCGGCGAATGGCTCGTCCATGAGCAATATATCAGGCTCCATGGCCATGCCGCGCGCGATGGCGACGCGCTGCTTCATGCCGCCGGAGAGGGTGTGCGGGTAGCTGTGCGCGAACTTGGTGAGATTGACCTTCTTGATGTAGTGCATCGCCCGCTCTTCGGCGGCCTTGGCATTGAGCGTTCTCGTCGTCTTGAGAGGGAAAATGACGTTCTCCAGCACGGTCTTCCACGGCAGCAGTTGGTCGAATTCCTGGAACACCATAATCCGGTCCGGGCCGGGCTTGGTGATCAGCTCGCTCTTTAAGCGGATATCGCCCTCGGTCGGCTGTAGATAGCCGCCGACCGCTTTCAGCAGGGTCGACTTGCCGCAGCCGGAAGGTCCCAGCAGGACGAAGCGGTCGGCCTGCAACACGCTGAAACTGACCCGATAGGTCGCGGTAACAAGATGTCGCTGGGTCTTGTATTGGATGGTCACGCCGCAGACGTCGAGCAATGGCCGCGACGGATCGGCAAGCGCACGAGCGCGACCGGCCGGAACCGGCCTGGACTCGCCAACTCCCGAGGACGCGGATTTCGATGTCAGTGTTGCGCCGATCGGCATCGGCTACTTCCTCCAGCGTCAAACTTTTTCTTATTGTTTCTTACTGTGCGGGACTTCGATAGCCTCCGCAATGTGGTCTAATAATAATTTGGACGGTCTGTATAGGCTTGCCAAGACTCTAGGTCATGCACCCCCGGGTCTCGGCGAAGACAAGAAAAGACACGGCGAGGCAACGTTCGATGAAATCGCAGGATCGACTGCGCATCGGCGCCGGCGCCGGCACCTCGGATGACCGCATGGTGCCGGCGCTCGAATTGGCCGAGCGTGGCGATATCGATTACCTGGTGTTCGAATGCCTAGCCGAGCGTACCGTCTCGCGGGAGAACTTGGCGCGTAGCAAGGATGCGGAGCTCGGCTATTCGCCGTCGCTGCACGCACGCTTGCGCATGGTGCTGCCCACCTGCATCGCTAAGGGCATCCGCATCGTCAGCAATATGGGCGCGGCCAATCCGCTCGGCGGTGCGCGCGCGGCGCGCAGGGAGGCCGCCGATTTGGGCCTCGGCGATGTTCCGGTCGCAGTCGTGCTCGGCGACGATGTGTCGAGTATTGTGAGGCACCGGCCTGAGCTTAAGCTTATCGAAAATGGCGAGCCGCTCGAATCCATTCTGCCCAAGATGATTTCCGCCAACGCCTACCTCGGCGCCGATGTGGTCGGCGAAGCGCTCAACACCGGCGCGCCGATCGTGCTGTCCGGCCGGGTGGCGGACCCATCGCTATTCCTAGCGCCGATGCTGCACGAGTTCGGCTGGTCCTACGACGACCTGCCGAAAATTGCGCAGGGCACCGCGGCCGGCCATCTGCTCGAATGCACGGCCTCCGTCACTGGTGGCTGCTTCGGCTGGCCCAGCAAGAAGGAGGTGCCCGATCTCGCCCGCAACGGCTATCCGTTCGCCGACGTCAAAGCCGACGGCTCGATCGTGATTGGCAAGACGCCGGACACCGGCGGCCGGCTCGACGTGATGACCTGCACCGAGCAGTTGATCTACGAGATCCACGATCCGACCGCCTACATCACGCCGGACTGCACGCTCGATATCACGGGCATTGTGCTCACTCAGGACCGCGCAGACCGTGTGCGGGTGGAAGGCGCCAGGGCGCAGCCGCGCACCGAGACCTATAAGGTCAATGTAGGTTATGCCGACGGCTATATCGGTGAAGGCGAGGTCTCCTACGGCGGCATCGACGCCGTCGCTCGTGCGAAATGGGCGGCAGAGATTGTCAAGGAACGGCTGAAATTGCAGGGCTTTGTCTACGACGATTTCCGCGTCGACCTGATCGGCATGTCTAGCTTGCATGATCAGGTGGAGATCCGGCCGGAGCCCTACGAAGTCCGCCTGCGGCTCGCCGGACGCACGCGTGACCGCAAGGCGGCGCACGCGATCGGCTTCGAGGTGCGCGCGATGCACATGCACGGGCCGGGCGGCGCCGGCGGCGCCTCCGAACCGCGCGTGCGCGACGTGCTGGCGGTGAAGTCGGTGCTGCTGCCGCGCAATCTGGTCAATTCGCAGGTGCTCGTGGAGGGCACACTATGAGCGTCCGAGTCTACGATCTCGCCCATGCGCGCGCCGGCGACAAAGGAAACACCTCAAACATTTCGGTGATCTGCTACGACGCCAAGCATTGGGATTTTCTCGAGCGAGAGCTGACGCCAGAGCGGGTGGCCGAAGCGTTCAAGCACGTCGCCAAAGGCCCGGTGCGGCGCTACCCGCTGCGCAATCTGAAGGCGTTCAATTTCGTCATCGAGAATGCGCTCGGCGGTGGCGTCACCATCTCGCTCGCACAGGACATCCACGGCAAGAGTCTGAGCAACGTGATGTTGGCGATCGCGCTTCCCAACCCGGAAGCGCGAAAATAATGGAGAGTATCGGGTGAAGGCGAACGAAGTGGTGCGTAACGTGGTCAAGGAAAAGTTGGAGCGCAATGAGGTCGTCGCCTCGATGACGATCCGCCTCACGCGCGGTGTGGAAATCGCGCTGCTCGCCAAGACCGCCGGCTTCGACATGATCTATATCGATCTCGAACATTCGACCATGACACTCGATGCGACCGGCCAAATCTGCTTGGCCGCGCTAAGCGCCGGCGTTGTGCCGATGGTGCGCGTTCCCGCCAACACACCCGAATATATCCAGCGCGTGCTCGACGGCGGGGCGCTCGGCATCGTCGCGCCCGGCATCTGCTCGGCCGCGGAGGCGCGCGAGGTAGTCAAAGCCGTCAAATTCCCGCCGCTCGGAGAGCGCGGCGCCGGGGGCGCCCTGCCGCATCTGGAGTACCGCTCGTTTCCGACCGCGGAGGCCAACGACGCGGTCAACGACGCCACCATGGTGATCGTGCAGTTCGAATCCGCCGAGGCCCTCAGTCAGGCGGATGAAATCGCCGCGGTCGAAGGGGTCGACATGGTACTGATTGGCGTTAATGACATGCTCGCCAGCATGGGACTTGCAGGCCAGTACGAGCACCCCAAGGTGCGCGACGCCTATGCGCGCACCATTGCCGCCTGCCGCAAGCACGGCAAACACGTCGGCGTCGGCGGCCTGTCGACGCGGCCGAAGCTCGCCGCCGAATTCGTCGCCATGGGCGCGCGGATGATATCGACCGGCACCGATATCCAATTCCTGCTCGCCGCCATGACGGAGAGGGCGAAGCAGGTCCACGAGATCCAAGTCTGATGCATGGCTGCCCGGCAAATCGCATTCTTGGCGTACTAACGAACATAAGAAGGCACGGAGGAACCTATGTGGAGAAAGCTCGCGGCCGCCAGCCTATGCGCCGCCGCATTCGGCGTCGCCGCCCACGCTGAAGTCAACGAAGTACGAATGTCGAAGCAGTTTGGCCTGCCTTACCTGCCGATGATCGTCATCGAGGCGCAACAGTTGATCGAGAAAAACGCTAGGGCCGCTGGTCTTGGCGATGTCAAAACCTCATGGACGCAACGCGTCGGCCCGGCGGCCGAGCTTGATGCGCTATTGGCCGGCCAGGCCGACTTCATCGGGCCGGGCGCTACCACGCTTGCGACCATTTGGGAAAAGACCGTCGGCACGCCGCAGGAAGTGCGCGCCCTCATTGCCATGCAATCGATGCCGTTTGTGCTGGTGACGCGCAATCCGGATGTAAAAACGATCGCAGACTTCACCGGCAAGGACAAGATCGCGCTGCCCGCAGTCAAGCTCACCGGCCACGCATTGATACTGGAAATGGAAGCCGCCAAAATTTGGGGGCCTGATCATTACGACAAGCTCGACTCGATCACCATCACCCGTTCGCATGCGGATGCCGCCGCGGCGGTGATGGGCGGTGGGTCCGAGATCAATTCACATTTCGCCAGTTCTCCGTTCTACTATTACGAACTGGCGACGCCGGGCGTTCATCAGGTGCTCAAGTCCTATGATGTCGTCGGCGGCAAGCACACCAATGGTACGCTGGTGGCGACGAAAAAATTCCATGATGCCAATCCGAAAATATGCGCGGCGGTCGTTGCGGCGTTCAACGACGCCAACGCGTTCATCAAGGCACATCCGCGCGAGGCCGCGCAAATCTATCTGGCGGCGACCAAGGACAAGAACCCGCTCGATGCGCTGGAAAAAATGGTGGCCGATCCGGATGTCGAATACACGACCACGCCGGTCAATGTGATGAAGTTCGTCGACTTCATGTACAAAGTTGGCCGCCTCAAGAAGAAGCCGGCCTCGTGGAAGGACCTGTTCTTCCCCGAGGCGCATAGCCTGAATGGCAGTTGAGCAGAAACTCGATGAGCAGAGTTAGCGAAACCACCAACCCCGGAACGACACAGGGGCTGTTCTATGCCGCGGTCGAGGCGGCGGAAGCTTTTGGCTGCCGCTTGCTAGTCGCGCATGGCCTGTCTGAACAAGACGCAGCCATCATGGCCGGCTGTCTGGTGCGCGCCGACTTGCGCGGCGTCGATACCCACGGACTGCAATTCCTGCCGCAATATCTCGACCGGGTGCGGCGCGGATTGGTCAATCCGAAACCTAATCTGGTGGTCGAGCGCGTCACGCCGATGATCGGTTCGCTCGACGGCCAGAATGGCTACGGCTTCGTGGTCGCGACCAAGGCCATGGCCGCGACCATCGAGATGGCGAAGGAGTTTGGCGTCGGTATCGTCTCGGTGCGCCGCAGCACGCATTTCGGCATGGCGGCCTGCTATACGCTACAGGCGCTCGAGGCCGGATTGATCTCGTTCGTTTTCACCAACGCCTCGCGCGCCATGCCGCCCTGGGGCGGACGCGACGCTTTCCTCGGCACTAGTCCGTTTGCCGCCGCCGCACCCGCCGGCAAGGAAGTGCCTTTCGATCTCGATATGTCGCCGGCCGTGGCCGCACGCGGCAAAATCAGGCGCGCGGCGCGACGCGGCCAGAAAATTCCGATCGGCTACGCGCTTAACAAAAACGGCCAGCCGACGACCGATCCGAATGCGGCACTGGACGGCGGCGTCGTGTTGCCGATCGGCGGGCCGAAGGGTTCGGGAATTTCGATGCTGATGGATGTCATGAGCGGCGTCATCTCGGGCGCGGCCTACGGCGGCGACGTGCGCAACCAGTTCCTCGATTACGACCAGCCGCAGAATGTCGGACACTTTTTCATGGCGATGAAGCCTGACCTTTTCATCTCGAAGGACGAGTATCTCAAGCGCATGGATACGCTGGTGCAGCGCGTTCACGCCGTGCCGACCGCGGAAAGCTTCGATGAAGTCATAATGCCGGGCGAGACCGAACGCCGGCTCGAAGCGTCGCGCCGCCGCACCGGCCTGCCGTATCATACGAAGGAAATCGCCGCCTTGCAGAAGGAGGCCGCCACGGCCGGACTCCCGGCGCTGCCAGTCTCGAACGCGCCGCTGGCCTAGCAATGAAGATCAACAACTACGATCTCGACATCGTTGTTCAGGGCTTTCCGGGTAAATCGGTGTGCCATGGGGGGCTGGGCTGGAGCTCAGTGGTCTTGCTGCGCGCACATGGCCGCATCGTGTTGATCGATACCGGCGGCTTCAGCATGCGCACTATGCTGATCAAGCGCTTCGCCGAACTTGGATTGAAGCCGTCCGATATCACCGATCTTTTGCTCACGCACTCGCACCACGATCATTCCGTAAACTGGACGCTGTTTCCCGAGGCCCGCATCGTGATCGGCGCGAACGAGCTTGAATGGTCATTGAAGGAGCCGTGGGGCATTGGGCCGGTGCCTGAGCTTTACGTGCGCGAGCTCAACACTTGGCCGACGGTGCACAAGGCCGCCGATGGCGAGGAGGTGTTTCCTGGCATCACCGCGCATCTCGCACCTGGCCACACGCCCGGCTGCATGGTGTTCGTCTTGCACGCTGGTGAGCGCGACGTGATCTTCGCCGGTGACGCCTCCAAGAACCGCGCCGAGATGGTCTCCGGCACGACCGATATGACTTACGACGCTGCGGTCAGCCGGGCGTCGATCGAGGCGATCTGGAAATTATGGCGCAAGCGGCCAGGCAATATTCTGGTGCCGGGCCACGATGTGCCGATGATGCTGGAAGATGGCAAGCCGAAATACCTCGACAAGCGCGAAGCCGCCATCCGCGCCTGGTATGGCGACGACATGGAAACAACGACACTGTTCAAGCTGACGGTGTGAACACAGAGAAGGCCGGGAGTTCATGCGGCAAACAATCAAGACACCGATCGTGGTGCCGGAGAACAACACCACGATGGAGCCGGAAATTTCCGCGCTGTGTCCCGCGCTTGCGCCGATACCGGTGGCACGCGTCAAGCGCCCGGCGCGCACGCTGCTGCTAGAAGACTTGCCCGCCTATGCCGAGGCGACCTTGGACGCAATTGAACCATTTGCGGCGGAGCGATTCGACCTTGTGATCTATGGCTGCTCGGCGGCGGGATTCCTCGGCGGACCCAGCGGCAATGCCCGCATGGTGGACAGGTTGCGCGAACGCACGCGCGCCACCGTGGTCAGCACGGCGGGCGCGATGGTGGAGGCATTGCGCAGCGCCGGCGTTTCAAACACAGCGGTGGTGACGCCCTACCTGCGGTCGGTCAATGACGGCCTCCGCGATTACCTCGAATCGTCCGGCATCGACGTCGATACGTTGAACAGCTTCTTTTGCAAGACCACCGCAGAACTTGGTCAGATCACCGAAGACCAAGTTCTTGAACCGGCGCGACGAACGGTGACGGCACGGAGCAAGAGCCTCTTCGTCGCCTGTTCGCAACTGCCGACGCTGGACGTGGTCGCACGATTACGCGCCGAGCTCGAGATTCCTGTCTGGTCGTCAATTCAGGCCACTGCTTGGGCCGGCGCTACGGCGCTGACGGCGCAAGGATTTCCGGTGCAATTCGCCGAAGCGGCATGACGGGAAGACCATGGACGAGACAACTAAGCACGATCCGGATGCCGACTTCGAGCCGGCCTTCGCAGCGCCGCCGAACGCCTGCGACACGCATTTCCACGTGTTCGGCGCGGCCGAGCGTTACTCTTACGGCACCGACATCCGCTATAAGCCGCCTTATGAGCCGCTTGAGGCCTATCTCAAGGTCGTCCGCCGTCTCGGCTTTGTGCGTTACGTCTTCGTCCAGCCCAGCGCCTATGGCTTTGACAATTCCTGCATGCTGGATTCCATGCGCGAACTTGATCCGGCGGTCCGGCGCGGAATCATCGATCTCGACGAGAGCAAGACCACCGACAAGGAGCTGTCCAATCTCAATGCCGTCGGCGTGCGCGGCATCCGCGTCAACATCTCACCGATCCGCAAGCCGGAGGCCGGGCTCGCTGCCTCCATGCTGCCGCGCATCGCGCGGCTGACCAAGATCTGTAACGAGGTCGGCTGGCATCTCGATTTTCTTACGCCGGGCTGGCTGGTTAGCGAGTTGATACCCACACTGCGCGAACTGCCGATCGAGTTTTCGGTCGCGCACATGGGCCTGTATCCCGCCAAGGACGGCCCGGGGCAATCGGGTTTTCAGGAATTTCTTAAGATGGTCGGTGACGGTTCGAGGCGTTGCTGGGTCAAACTCACCGGCATCTATCGTTTTTCCACCAAGCCGGACTTCGCCGATGTGAAGCCGATCGCGCAAGCGCTGATTGCAAAAGTGCCGCATCAATTGATCTGGGGCAGCGATTTTCCGCATCTGTCGTTCCACGACCGCGTAGGCACAATTCAACTGTACAACCTGCTCGGTGAATGGGCGCCTGATGCAGGGATGCGCAAACGCATCCTCGTCGACAATCCCGCCCGGCTGTTCGGATTCAAGTAAGTTGGAGTCGGGGAAAACAGCATTGGGGAGAAGGCCATGAACAGACGTGAATTCGTCGCTGGTCTTGTTGCGCTTCCGGCTTTTGTGCGGCCGGCTTCCGCCGAAGTTTCAACCATCAATCTGGGCAAGCAATACGGCCTGCCCTTTCTGCCGCAAATGGTGATGGAGGATCACAAACTGATCGAGGCGCAGGCCGCACGGCTCGGGATCGATAGACTGAACGTCGGCTGGCTGACCATGGGCGGCCCTGGCGCGCTGAACGATGGATTGCTGGCCGGACAGATTCAATTCGTCAATGTCGCTTCACCGTCGCTCGCAACGCTCTGGGACAAGACCTTCGGTACAACGCAGGAAGTGCGCGCGGTCTGCACCGTGCAGTCGATGCCCTATGTGCTCACGACGCGGAATCCGGCGGTAAAGACGATTGCCGATTTCACCGCGACCGACCGCATCGCCGTGCCGACCGTCAAGATTTCCGGACAAGCTATGGCGCTACAAATGGCCGCCGCCAAGCTGTGGGGCTTCGAGAAGTACAATAAACTCGATGAGTTCACGGTGACCATGAGCCATCCTGATGCCATGCAGTCGATGCTCTCAGGGCAGACCGTCAACAGCCATTTCGCGGTGGCGCCATTCAATTATTACGAACTCAGGGTCCCCGGCATCCATACGGTGCTCAACAGCTACGAGACCGACGGCAGGCACACCAACGGCATTCAGGTCACGACGAAGGCCTTCCACGACGCCAATTCGAAGATTTGCATTGCGGTGCGCGCGGCGCATGAGGATGCCAATGCGTTTATCAAGCGTGAGCCGAGGGTCGCTGCGGAAATCTATCTGAAACTCACCAATGACAAGAAGAATACGGCCGACGATCTGGTGGCGATGATCAGCGATCGCGACATCGACTACACGACGGCACCGGCTAATCTGATGAAACATGTCGAGTTCATGCACAAAGTCGGCCGCATAAAGCACATGCCAAAGTCTTGGAAGGACATGTTCTTCGTCGAGGCGCACGACCTTAATGGCAACTAGTAGGCCGTCGGACTACGCGGCGATATCCCCGCTCCGCTTGCGTATCGCGGAAACGATGTACGAAGCCAGGATCGTGGTTGGCGATGGTGTAGACCAAGCTGAGCGGCTACGTAAAGCAATACCGATGAACTGCCATGCGCATCAACATCGGCGGCCCAAGGTTTGACCTGACCCAAATTTTTTACGCTAACCGATGGGCCAGGTTTCGACAGAGTATGCATCGCCGAGTAACGGCACTAATGAAAAGCATAATCTTTACCTAGATTGATATGCTGTCTGCCGACACCTAAAGTATATCGGTGAAGCCGTCTCCGACCCGGGACAATGAAAAAAAGACGGCGAAAATCTCTGTCGCCGAGGTAAACAAACGCCCAAAGCGGAGGAACGAATGACGGAATCAACGACTGAACACTTGGCCCGCTTTGCGGCATCCGTCAAATACGAGGATATCCCGGCACCGGCACGCGAATACTGCAAGGACATTCTACTTGATACTGTCGCTTGCGCCTTCGCTGGATACCTCGGCGAAGAAACGGACCAGATTGCGCGATTTGCCAAGAGTCTAGCCACGTCGACCGAGAGCACGGTGATCGGCGGCGATAATCTTTCACTCGCCGGCGCGACGCTGCTCAATGGTTATCTCATTACGGCGGTAACGATGTGCGACATTCACCGTGCGACACTCACGCACGTAACGCCGGAAGTCGTCCCGCCCACCTTATTGATCGGCGAACGTGATAACCTGTCGGGTCGGGACTTGCTGGTCGCTTTGGCAGCTGGCTTCGAAGTCACCGCGCGCGTCGGCGTCGGCTCAGATTATCCATCGGTGCGCAAGCGCGGCTATCACGGTCCCGGCGTTTTCGGACCGTTCGGCGCAGCCGCGGCCGTGGGTCGGCTGCGCAGTCTTTCGCCCGAGGCCATGGCGCGCGCCTTCGGCCTGGCTGGCAGTCAAGCCGGTGGCACCTTCGCCGCGTGGGGCACTCCGACAGTGAAATTTCATCAGTGTCGGGGCGCACTATCCGGCTTAATGGCCGCTTTGCTCGCTGAGCAAAATTTCCTTGCGACGCGCGAGTTCTTAACCGCCAAGGACGGTGGTCTCTTCAACACCTTTTCGACGGGAGGCCATCCTGAACAAGTAACCGCCGAACTCGGCAAGCGCTGGGAATTCGAGCAGATTGCGCTGCGGTTATGGCCGTCAGCTTCCTCCATTCAGGGCATGAATACGGCGCTGTTCGACGCGCTGGACGAGCGTCCGTTCAAGCTCAAGGACGTCAAGCGCGCGCATATTCGGTTGGCGCCAACGGTGTTCAATCTTCACGGCAAGCTTTCGAAGTACAAGGCGAAGTTCGACGCGCTAATTTCCGCGCACTACACGGCAGCAGTAATCATCGAGGATCATGCGTTAACACTGGAGCAGTTTACGCCGTCGCGGTACGACGACCCAGTACTACGCCACGCCGCTGCCAGCTTGATCGACTTGCAGCCGGACGAAGGCCTGTCGGACGTACAGACAGTGGTCGAGTTCGAGCTCAACGATGGCACGAAGATCATCAAGCGCTGCAATTCGCCGCGCGGCTCCTCCGATAATCGGCTGACCCGAGCGCAGATCGAGAGCAAGATGCGGACCTATGCGCAAAAGCGCATCGGCAAGGCCGCCATTGAGCGCATTATCGCATCCATCTGGGCACTTGAGGATGTCAGCTCGGTTCGCGACCTTCTGCAGCCAATGCGTCAGGGGGTAAGGGCCGCCGCGTAGAATGCGGCGATTGCTAATCAAAAAAGTGTAGGAGGAGCTGTTAGATGAAGGCCGGTTTCGCGCGGGCAACTTTAGCCGCAACAATCTTGTTGTTCCCGCTGTCCACCGCTGCCCCGCGTGCCGAGGTGGCCGAATTACATATGGCCACCCAGTACGGCATCGGCACGCTCGCGATGGTGTTGGTTGAGAAGAAGCAACTGCTGGAAAAATACCTCGCGCAGGCCGGATTTCAATCGACAAAGGTAACTTGGCGCCAGTTCCCGGCTGGAAATCCGATGAACGAGGGATTGCTGTCCGGCAGGCTCGACATCGTCAGCGGCGGCACCACCGTCTTCATCACGCTCTGGGGCAAGACTACCGGCACTGCGTCTGCAGTACGTGGCATTGGCGCGGTTTCCGCCCTTCCGCTTTATCTGCTCACGCGCAATCCAAACGTAAAGAAGATCGAGGATCTCGGTCCCAATGATAAAATAGCAGTAACGACGCTGAAGGTTTCGGTGCACGCGATTCTGCTGCAAATGGCAGCAGAGAAGATTTGGGGACCCGGTAACGGCGGCCGCCTCGACCCGCTCACGATTCAGATTCCGCATGGCGACGCCGCCTCCGCGATGATTTCGGGCGCCGGCGAGATTAACAATCATTTCTCGGCGCCGCCATTCCAGGAATTGGAGATACGAGCACCTGGGGTACGGCGTATCTCGTCGCAGGACGAAATCCTTGGCGCGCCAGCAAGCTACATGGTAGCCTATGCCACCGAGCGTTTCCGCAAGGAGAATCCGAAAACTTATCAGGCGTTCGCCGATGCGCTCAGAGAAGCACATGAGATGATCAAGAAGGACCCAGTAGAGTGCGCTCAAATCTATCTTGACCACTCGAAGGACAAGATCAGC
>Ga0126375_10000177_pt1 | contig 14865 bp, 6 predicted proteins | sample PanSoiMetPlot_14_FD_109577 | JGI IMG/M metagenome (GOLD analysis project Ga0126375, IMG submission 109577) | Tropical forest soil microbial communities from Panama - MetaG Plot_14 | ecosystem: Environmental > Terrestrial > Soil > Tropical forest | place: Panama | collected 2016-02-17 | reverse complement strand
GCTGCAATGGTTTCAACCGGCTGCGTGGTCTGTTCCAACTTCTTTGCGACCAACGGGGCAACTTCTCGAAACGATCTTATGAATTGGGCCAAACCTGCTTCCTGCAAACGCCGTTCAAAGCGATAGCCGAGTAATGCACCCAGAGGCTGTCCCTGGCGCACGCCATCAAGTAACCAGGCCGCCAGTCGCACGCGCGCAGATGAAAGATCAATCGTCAGAAGATCTTTTGTCGCCGGATCAGAATGCGTCAGATGACCGCTGCGCAAGACCGCGACTGTCGCTGCCTGTCCCAGAGATGGCGCCTGAGTAAAGCCTGGATTGTTGGCGGGACGAAAGAATGTGACTTGCTCGCCCGGCGGAGTCGTTTCCACCGTTGAGGCCGCACCTGGTTTGAGATTCATGACCCAACCATAGCCGCCCAGGAGGTTCCCGCTTTGATTTTCTTTCCGCATTCCAGCCAGACGCTTGGTCGCGAACGATGTAATCCATGCGTCCAGACGGTGCGAACAAAGATCCAACGTTCCGGCAAAAGTTCTTTGTAGTTTCGCCGCACTCAATGTTTGCAAATGCGCGAGACTCTCGCGGAATTCAAATAACGTCGCGACGTGCGGTGCAATGTTCGGATCAGGCGAAGACTTCAACGCATGCAAAAATGCTCCCAGCGGTTGATCGGTAATTCCCGACAGTGGTGCGCCCAGCAACTCCCAAACGTTTTGAAACTGCGTGACCAGTACGCCGGAGATCTTTTGAATCTCCTGATCGCGATTCAGCGACCAGCCATATCCCGTTGGCACATTACGGAGCGTGAGATTCGCCGCCGCGGTCCAGTATTCCAACAGCAGTGCATGGCGGAGGATTAAGTAAAAAAGGCCACGTGGTTTTGGGTCACCAAAATTTTCCTGGCGAACCGTTTCAACATCGGGAGCAGAGAGCAGCAACTGGATGTAGTCAGGATTGAGCGCGGCCGTTTCGTTCGGGATTTCCAACTGGACGGCGGGCCCTGCAATTCTTTTGTACCAACCGGAATAAGTGCCCGTGGAAAGTTTCGGATTCCAATCGAAGCCGAGGGCTCTTACGGATGCGAGAGTCAAATTCTGCTGCCTGGACCACCACGGGTTTTGACTGTCGACAGTGAACGACGACCATAAGTTTCGAATATAAGCCTCGCCCATTAAATGTCGCGCGGCGTAATTCGACGAAAGAGCGTCCATGCTGAGGACGTCCGCAAAGTCCTGATCCGGATTGTCGGTGCGTCCCAGGCGCGGCACCTGGAAGAGATTTCGCCGCCACAGCTCGCGCAGCTTAACGAGCAAATCTCTCAACGCTACATCGCGCGCAAATTGCTCTTCCTGGCCCGCTTTAGGTTTCCAGAAGTTCAGCGACGTCGTAGGTAAAAGCCCGTACGGTTGCCGTCCGACACGCAGCGCCGGCAGCGGGCCGGCAGCGCGTATGTAATCGATGAAATGCTGCCGCGCCCAACGAAGATCATCCACGCTCAGAGGCGTCGCACTCTCGTTCTTTACGCCCATCATCTGGAGCAGGAAATAACCCATCGTGGCAGGCCAGAGCGCACGATTCATGTGTCGCGCATCTACCTGCTCTCGAGCGTTCGCGTTAGCAAGATTGGCCAGGGTCGATGAGTCTTTTTCCAAGCCCAGGGCCGCGGTTAACACATCGGCATTTGATCCGTCGCCGGCTTCAAATACGGGCGCGCCGCGTTCGGCCCAGCTCTGTTCCTGACCGGGATCGATTGAACTAAAACCTGAAGGCGCGTCTGCTGTGTTGTTTGAAGGCGTTCCGTTGAGAAGAAAATTCAATCCATCGGTGTAATGATGCCCGTCGAGTAACTCTACCAACTGTTTCGTCGCGTCGGGCGAGTCAGCAGCGCCCCTCGTTCCCAGCACCAGGAGAATATCGAAAGCCTTGGGTTGCTCTGGAGTAAGCGGAACTCGGATTCCCATTCCAACTCGCTCCGCTTCATCAAAGTCGACCATCCATTTCATGCCGTTGTCGATGGCGAAATCAGTGTCGGACTCGGGCAAAGGCGTACCAGGATCGGGACCAGTCGCAAGTCGTTCGGGAATCGCGTTGCCGGACTGATGCACGACCAACGTACCTCTTGCATAGGCAAACACATGCCAGCGATCGGGCAACACGCTCGTCGATGGCGCGCGGGTCCACGCGTCGGACTTCATCTCGACATCGGGAAACTTGATCGGTTTTGGGAGAGGCTGATCGTCGGCGAGGCTGTCGGGTTGATCCTCTTGATTGAGCGGCTGCAACGCGCGCACGATCCATGCAGCTCGGTAAGCATCGAAGCGATCCGCAAGCTGGCGCCACGCTAGTTTCTTACGCTCTTCATCGTTGCCGGCGCGCCAGCTCTGCTCCCAAAAATGCTTGCCCCACGTCAACTCATCTTCGGTCAATGCGGGCTCGTGGGTGTCGATGTGAATCTTGTCAGGATAGACGCGCACGCGCAGTTCAGCGCTGTTGTCAGCTTGCAGAAAGAATCGCGTTTCGAGCCGCACCGGAAACATGACGATCGGTTTGCCCGCTACGGATGACAATTTTTCTTCCAGCTCCGGCGTCACCGGAACATTCGGAATTTGCGGGTTGGGATTGATAAACGCCATTGAGCTTTCGAGACTTATTTCGTTTTTGGGTGAAGCAGTTCGCTCGCATGAATCGCCACGCGCACTGGCAGCTGCCGGGTGATGTACGCCATGTGCGCGGAGTTTCGACCCCAAATACCTTTGACTTGCGACGTCGGAACGAGATTGAACTTGCCCACCGAAACAAATCCCAATTCCTTCAGTGCCGCTTCATCCGGCGCCACGTGAGCCCAGTTGAGATCGTTCCAGGTTCCCAGTTCAGGCACTTCGGCCTTGCCTTCGAGGTACGGTGCTTCGTCCATCCCAAAGCGTGGCTCGGTTGGTTGTTGTTGCAGTACAAAGTACCAACCGGAACCGGCTTCGACTTCATCGCTGGTGAGATCAAACCCGACGAATGTCACATCCGGTTGCAGTGTCCCCCGGAACACCGGATGCCGTTCGTCCTCCGGATTCGTTGACAGGTCGCGGCCGGCAGCGGTCTCGACAGCCCGAACTGCGTAGATCACAGTGCTCGGATAACGACGCAGCAACTCACCACGAATCAAGAGCACCAGCTTGTCGCCACCCGCTCCAACGGCGGTCGTTCCCAACTCGCGTCTTTCCCATTCGTTAATCGGAGGAATGTCGAGCTGCGGTTTCATCGCGGTGCGCGTATCCCAAAACTGTCGGAAATAGGTTCCGCGCTGATCGGTCGGATAGCCGCGCCACAACAGTTCGCGGCTCATTTCAGCGTTCAGTCCAACTAAGAACGATTCGATAAACTTCGCATTCGTCTCGAGCAGCTGCACGGTGTTTGGCGGCACTTTGTCCAACCCCGGAAAGATGAAATCCTGCGACAGGTCTCGTAGTGCTTCGTACATCGGCTGAGGAAAAGCCGGCGCGTCCATGATTGGCTCGAGATCGTCACCCGTTTGCGCCTTCGGACTATTGATCTGAACGCTTGCCATTACCGCGGTGGTAACTGTTCGCGCCGGATTCAGGCTAGTCAGAGCGGCGCTCTTAATCGTGCTGATTGACTGCTGCAAATTAATCGGAATCGGAAATCCAAAAATCATTTGAATGAAAGCATTGGACAAGAATTGCTGATGCGCCTGCGCGAATTCGAAAAATTCATGTTGTGTTGGGGCGATCGGTTGTCGTGACGCCAGGCCGGTTCCCGTCAAGTTGTTCAGGCGAAAAGAAGCAAGTACTTGCAGAAAGTCTTCAGAAACGGGTTCCATTCTTCCGGGAGGTGGAACCGGATTGAAAATACTGAACACTTCTATATCTACGTCAATTAATCCTCGACGAACTCTTATGGGTCGGTGTATGACATTGTGTGCGACAGTCTCTGAGACTTGATCGATCGTCACCGCGCCTCGGTTGGATGGTGGAGCGCTCGGTGGAAATCCCGGCCTGAACAAATGAAACATCGCGCCGAAGCCCGGGCTGCCGGCCTGTGATAGTTGCCGGTTGATCACGCCGCGCGGTCGCGCAATTTTTCTCAACGAGGGTGAAACTACCGCCGGAACTAAGGATCGAGACAGCTCCTGAACCAGCAGTGTTTTAGCGGGCGGCTGATTCGCAGGCTGGGTCACTATTTCCAGCCGCGATTCAACCGGGGCTACGATTTTAAGAAACGTCTCGTCTGAGAAACGACTAAACGTCCGGCTGTGATATTTGTCATTCACTGCGCGGCTAAGCTGGGCCTGGCGCATGCGCTGGTTGATCTTTTGGATATCTCCCAGTTGGTGCCAGGCTGAGGCCATCAATTGTTCCTGCTGATCCTGGATGACCCTGGTGCCCATTCCAGCTGCGACTCGCGTTCGAGCATCGAGATTCAACTCATCCAGCCAAAACGGCAGTGACGGAGGAGCCGGCGACGGCGGTACTGAAACTCTGTGGGCGCCGGCTTGCCAACATCCATAAATGGGCGGCGCCACGATCGGATCCTTGTCTGATGTAACTTCGGTAAGAATGTCCCAGGGGGTATTGAGAATTGTCGCCAGTGCCGTTTGAAATGGTTCGCGAGCATCATCAGGCCAATCATCTGATTTGCTCTTTACCACTCGCAGCGAGCCTTCGAGACCCAGCGTCATCGCCGGAGGTTGCGGCTGTATAACAAAGCCGGGATGACTGATGTCCATCGGGCGTTTGCCAACATCTGCTGAAAGCTCTCTCGGTTCCAGCAACCGTACGAGTTCTTCAAAGTCTCCGTCTGGTGCAGTGCGAAATTCCCAGGAGTAATAGACCGGAAGAACGGCCTTGTCAGGAGCCTCTGGGCCGGATTTCCAGGCCGGTTCCAGAACCTCTTCTTCCTTTGGATCGATATCCTGATCGAGGCCGGCCTTGCGTCCTACTTCGAACGACGGCACCAGACATGCGAGATACTCGGTATTGGGATCGAGTCGTCGCGGACACAGCAGACGCGAAACCGATCTCGCCGGATCGGAAACCATCGTCGCCTTAATTTGATTCTGGTCAGTACCCGTCATTTGGGCGTGAGCCCAAACCCATGACTCCGACAGGTCTGGCAACTCATCGTTTGGTTTTGCCGGATCAGAGATCGTAAGCACCGGCAGTGACTGACCACTTGAAGGGCTCAGCTGTATTCCGGTCTGTTTGCGAACGACGATCAAACATAGCCAGGGACGCAAACGCCCCTGCGTGTCCGCTTTTGCCGGAGTGAAGAGCCAGGGAAAGTCGGGTCGATCAAACTCGATTGCTGGAAAATAGTTCGGTTCAAAACTGTTCGTGCCCGCCTTCGGTTCGGTGCGGACCACTTGCTGAGGGTCAATTCCCTTAACGTTGGCGGGCCCATAAAGTCGCACAGTCTGCGCCACCGGCACGTTATTGATGGCCAGTGACACCGGCAACGTAACCCGCGAGCGTTGATTAGTGGTCAGCTGATCGATCGCTTCATCAGGGATGTTGGCGGCCACACCGGGTTGCACCCACGGCAGAAAAATGTGATTTGCTGGATCAGCCATCTTTCAATACTCAGCTCACGGGGACGCGGAGAAGCATCAGCATCTTTGCCTTTGCCGGGTTTTCCTGTTTCACCTTTTGTAATGCCTGGAATGACTGGGAATACGAACCGATCGGTTCGGCATCAGCACCTGGCACGATCTGCTGCGATCCGTCCTGGGTCGAAACAATGGTCCATCCTTTGGCAACCAGAGAGTTCTTACTCGTCGCGGTGCTGTATTTCGCAGTGCCGGTCAGCCGCACGTCGCTGCGCGCCGCCGCTCCAAAAAAGATTTGGTTAATTAGAAGCGTCGGATTAATCGAGAACGTATTTGCCGATTTTGTTTTCGTCTCGTTGGCTTTATCGAGAATAATCGTTTCAAAAACAATGGCGTCATCAGTGATTATGTCTTCTGCATTCAGTGTGAAGATGAAGGAATCGTCACCGGCGCTGACTCCCGCGACCATAGGCTCGAACGAAGGCGCCGTTAGCTTTTCATCCTCGCTCAGATCCAGAAATTGGGCCGGCGCGAAAGAGTCTTTCACCCGATCGAAATGCACACTCTTGCCGTTCACGCTGAATCCGCTGATCGTGAAGATATTGGCATCGGCTGGTTTGGCGTCGCCGAATTTTGCAATCTGCAACTCGAGCGGCACCACGTTCTGCTTGACTGCCAACTTGCCCAGCGGATGCAAACCGATTTGGCCGTTCGAATCAGTGTCGGCGATGCTAACGAGGCGTCGCTGGCTGTCTGGTAATTGACCACTCCAGTTTCGTGGATCGCCAAGTGCCACCTTCAAACGATCCATCACCACGATTGGCGCGGGAGAAGGCGGAGGCTCACCGGAGATAAGCGTCCGGTTGAAAGAAATGGTGAAGTCGCACCAAAAAATTTCAAACGTAACTTTCCCTTTAACGTGCAGAGGCCGAGGTCCTGACAGCTCGCCTTTCGCCTGAAGTTTGAAGAGATTTGTCGACCCGTGTTTGAGCTGCATTGACGCGCTAAAGCCCGCGACAAAACCAAACGGGTCGAATTGAATCAACACGTCGTAACCGATGTGGCCTTGCACACTGAAACCGCCTGCCTTGGCAAACAGTTCAGCTTTTGCGCCCCACTGCAATGTATTAGCTGTGAGAGCGAAGTAGCCCTCAGCCCGCAGCCGAAAATCACTGGTGTCGCTGAAGCTGACTGCGATGCGCGCGAGCGCCGGAAAATTTGGCGGCGCTTTGAAAGCTGGATGAAAGCCGCCCACAGAAAGCGCGAACACAGGCGCCGAACCCCAGTTCAAACGCATCGCCATGCTTCCCGTTAATGGAAACTTGTGAACGAGGCGCGAGTCGTAAAGCACAGCGTCAATCGAGATCGAGCTTTGATCGAAATCGATCACGCCTAAGGCATTCATCTGCAGCCGAATCAGATCTTCCTTCTCTGACGGCAGTAGCGCTGCCACGCGGCCCAGGATCAGGAGTCGTGTACGGCGACCGAGCTCGAGAATTAACGCCAGGTCCATCGTGAGCAGCGCCGGAGTGCCCCAGCAGATCTGGACCACGGGACCGAAAAGATAGTTGCCGTCCTGAGGCGGAAAGGCCTTGTTTAGCGTGCCAAAGATTTGTGGTGCATTGCCGATCGGATCACTGGGGGACAGGAGATCTTTGAGCGTGTTGTTCTGTAATCCGGCGCGCAGAAATTCCTGATCGCAAGTACGATTGATGGCCAGCAACCCACCAATTTTAGTGAGCATGAAACCAAGACCTAATTGAATTGGATTGAAGCCCTGCACGGTAATGATGACGACAAATGAAAAACCCTTCGCGCCATTCGGCAGGCGAGTCGCAATCAGACCGATGGCCGTGACGGTAATGTTTTCGACATTGAGCTGCAGTACTCCACCGTACTGGTGCTGGTCGGAATCGAAAAACAGAAAGCCACCGCCGGTGACAAAGGGTGAGTCGACCTTTACACCAACGCCGCGAGGTGGCTTGAAGCCGATGTCCAGATTCGTCGAGCCAAGATTCCCGTTATGAAATTCAAGATCGCCGCGCAAGCCGGCGTCTTCGACCACCACCAGCAACGGACCGAGCCCAAATTTGAAAACGGCCCCGGCATCCAGGCGTATGTGATCTTCTGCAGGCGCCAGGGCCAGTCGTAAGGCCTGAAGTGTTACCGGACCCAACTCAACGTGAGTTGGTATTTCGATCGCCAGGCTAGCTCCGCCACTGAAGGTAAACCCGGTAAGCAATGTCAGGCCAAAGTTCGTGTTCGCTTCGGCTTTGACATGTACGCCCGAAAGAATCTTCTGCAGGAAACCATCGGCATCGCCGCCGTCGATCACCAGGCGTACTGCCTGAATTTCTCCCTGCACACCAAGGTCAAGTTTTCCCTGTTGCTCGGCGACAAACCATTTGATCCCCAGACCCTGAATGGCCAATCTAGAGGCGCCGGCAGTGCCAATCAATACAAGTTCTTCGGCCTTCTCGGGTTTTTCGCGAATGCTGATTGATGCGTTGAGCGCAGCGGTGACGTTCAGCATGCTCTCAGCTTCGAGTGGCGGGCGAACCACAATGCCAACGCCGGTGATGTCGGCATTTGATTGGAACGTTAACTCTCCCCGATCGCAGACTGCGAAGTCGAAGGCCGTGGCGCCAAGCAGGTACGGTAAAAGCGCAAAGCCTTTTTTCTTCCCATCTCGCGCTTCCGCCGCTGAGAACGTGATACCGAATTGACTGTAAGTTTCAGCGGTGAAGCCTTTTTGAAAAATCGGAAAGCGCAACTCGCGCAGGTTAGACGAGGTGTTGGCCAGTGCCGTGCGTGTGGCATCAGATTGTGGATATATGCCACCGGGCAACGCCGTAGATCGCATCACCTGATCCAGCCGCACCAGAAATTTGTCGAAGTCGAATTCGGTGTCCCAATGGTATACGTCGTTGGCGATGCGGTGCGGATCAGTGAACACCAACGGGAAGCGATCCCAATTGATCAACCTTACCGGCTGTCCCGGCGCGGGATGTGGTTCATATTCGATTAAACCCAGCAGGTGAAGCGTCGCGTGCGTTTCGGGTTTTTGACGGTCAAAGAAATCGAGCAACAAAAAATCGGTCAGTCGTCTCGGCAATTCTTCAATATTCGGAAGCGCATTGCCGGCGCTGGCTTTTATCTGTTGATGTAACTCATCAACGGCTTTGACCGTCGCATTCAGGCGAGTGAACAGGTTAACTAACGCGGTCGCAGTGCTCGCATCATCGCTGGCAGCGGTCAGTTGACGAACTGCATCAACGAGCTCGCCGGCACTGCCTGACAGCGCGGACAACTGGTTCCCCAGAGCGCCGGCGGGAATTTCATATCCGAGTTTTCGGAAGAAAGCCTGCGCCTGGTCCGCAGTCTTGATGGCGCGCAAAGGCGCGAGCGCGAGTCCCGCCTGGCTAAGAATTGATTGCAGTGCGTCGGCCATGTAATTGTTCAGGGAACAGCCTTTTGATCCAGAAAATTTCTGATTGTGTTTTGGATGACTTCAGCAACGCCATCGTATTGACCGTTTTTGATGTCGCGGACGTGATGTCCGGGCTTATCCGCTTTAATCACGTCTGCCTGCAGGTTCTGCCAGCACACGGTGAAGTCGCCGCTGAGATCCCGATCCTTGGGCAATTTTTCATTTGGAAGCGCGTCATCCGTCTTCCAGCTGAAAATAATTCCTTCGGAATAAACATTCGGCCCTAACGGCTTTATGTTAGGTTTTATATTCGCCACCCCAATCTTGACTCCTCCAACTCTGAAGAGCCGGCCCGGGGCCCGAGAGATGAATGACGGCTCGAAAATCTGAGCGTCCGAGATCAAGAATTGCATGTCGTCACTGTGCGGTAATTTGTCTAACTTAATGAGCGAGAAAAGCTCGGCCATGTGTTTCGAGGTCGTAGCCAGTGCCACTTTGTCGTCATTCACCGAATCCACTTCGATTCGAGGAGCAGCTCCCACGTAGTCTCCTCCTATCCAGATTCCTTTGTTATCCTTATCAAACAGATCCATCTCCTTGAGTTTCACGTTGATGTAGGCATAGCCAAGTCGTCGAATACATTCGCCCGCGCTGACGTTGTTACTCCAAATGATCATTTTGTACATGTGACTGATTGCGGCGAGTGCAGCCAGGGAGCTCGCGTTCTCAATCGGCTCCCCATTCTCGTCCTCGCCCAATTTGTCTTTTTCGCGAATGTCCAGGTAAGCCTTATTCAGTTCCTGGTCTTTGTGGATTCCGTGATAGAACTCCGGCGCGAAGGTCACGGACGATGCGCTCGTACCTAATCCCTCCATTTTCAATATGTCCCCATAACGGGGCACGAGCCCGGCTGCCTTCCCGGCATTTGTGATCGCCGGGACGGCATCAGACGAATTGAATTGCTTTTGCAGCGCGGCGAAGAATGCATTTTGATCCTTGAAGGTTCCCGCAGGTGACGCCGCCAGCAGCGCTTCCGCTTCAGCGAGCAATTTGAAAGCGGCATACATGACGCCCGCTTTCAGCAGACTGGCGGAAAAATGCATCTCGTCCTGGTAAATGCCGGCGCGACTGTGAACCTGGCGGCCGCTTGTGTCGTAGGCGATGAGCGTCATAGGTACGTGCAGCTTAGCGGTTGAGTCATCAGCCGGCTGGTCGCCTAACTGATGTTTCGAAAGCGCATCCTTGTAGGCTCGATTGAAATACGTCTGCAGCGGAATGTCCTTCTTGATCTGGGACATTGGCTTTTGCGGCGTGCCGCAAACCAGGTTTCGTATCGATCGAGTTGTCTGCCTGCATAAGCCCATAGTTCGTTCGCAATACTCAAGCAATCGGTCAAGGTGTCAGGGAGCTTGATTTATGAACTGCGCCAACGGCTTTTGCGGCGTCCCGAAAATCAGGTTTCTTATCGAGTGAGATATCTTCTTAAACGGGTTCATCGTGCTTAGTGTGTTAATGATCATCAGGAATTAGAATCGTAGACTCGTCATCATCGGCTAATAATTGTTAGTACTTCGTTAAGCACCCGAATTTGGTTCGCCGTGTAGATAGGATGGTTGGCCGCCTCACGGTTGTTAGGATCCATGAGAGTTCCATCTTCATGGTCCATACCAAACATGTGGCCGAGTTCGTGTTTCAGACCGAGATGAAGTTCGGCTCTCTCGTGTCAAATACCGGATTCCTCTTAATTAGATTCATTTTTATAATTGCTAATTTCCGGCATTGAGCCTGGCTGCCTGGTATGAAATAGGTGCCTGGTAGACCGATGCCTAGATCCTTTTGCTCCTCGTCTTTCATAAAGCTTTTGATTTCATCGCGAGAATTCACGTTCCTGAATTGAGTCTCGGTGTCACTTTTAATCAGCTTGACTTTTGTTAGCTCAGGAATCCCATGATCCTCCAACAAATCCTGGACTGGGCCTTCGGTAAGCGCTCCGGCACCTTCCGTCGTATCCAGGTAAATGGGAAAGTCCATCATGCCGAAGGCATGCCGCTCGACTGCTGTCGAGTCGCGGGGGATGAACAAAACTTCGAAACTAAAACTCTGGAGGTTTTGCGCCACCCCCGGTGGCAGACTTTCTTCGTGCAAGTGGTTAAAGAACGTTTCCAGTTTTTGCCTTACGGCTTCAATCGAATTGGTTGCATCGCCAACCAAATGTTTTTTATCAAATACCTTTATCGATACTTTCTTACTGCCACCGGCGGAGACACATGCTGTCGGGATCTTCCGCAACCGGTCGGGTTTGCAGCTAAAAAGATTCGTTATAGAACCCATCTATGATCGCCGCTTGTGAGTCCTGATATCCTCCGTTAATTTTGCCGCAATACCTCTAGGGCCCTTCCGATAATCACCAATTGATCGTTGGTGTACTCCTTATGCCCTACGACGGTGTTGTATTGCTCGTCCATAATCGTGTTTGAAACATGATCGTTGCCAAACATGTGTCCCAGTTCATGCTTCAGCACCGAGACCAGTTTGGGCTGGAGTGCTAGGGGCTGAACGTTTAAAACCATGTCTCCTCGCATCTTGATGATTCCCATCTTGCGACAAAAGTTCTGACTGCGTTGTAAAAAATACGGGCCCGGAAAACCGAAGCCCAGAATGTTCGGTTTTGCTGTCCAATCTGCCTTGATAACGTCGACGCTATTTGTTGGGCGTTGTCTTTGGCTCGGGCCCACCCTTGTCCACACAAAGATTGTGTCCGGGATCTTGTGCTTGTCGAGCAGGGAAAGGATGTCATCAGTGCTAGAGCTCTCTGATCCCGTAGTTGTGAGGAGATAGACTGGAAAATCATTCATCCCAAAATGATCAATCTCGTTTCGAGTGGGGCTGCGATTTTCGTACTTAACCTGGAAGGCAAATGGCGACAAGAGTTTCGCCGCCTCGGGTTCGATGCCGGATTGCCTCGACAGACCGTCAAAGAAATGTTGCAACTCGGATCTCAGGTCATTGGGCGGAGCCATCTCTTGCATCAACCCGTGCTCGTCAAAGATGCGAATGTTGATGTTCTTACTCCCATCTCCGTGCATGCATGCTGGAAAGATTCTGCGGACTGGCGCAGCGGCAGCGTTGTTGGTAGCAGCACGTCTGGTGCACATGTGCTTGTCAGCTTCGGACCACTGGCCCTTCCGTAAACTGCCTGACGATGAATTGCGCGCGAACTCCCGACATTCCCGTTAGTACGTCGTTGAAATTGGTTCCGGGAAAATAACGGTCGCGCAGGGCTTCCAAAATCCGCGCGCATTGCGTGATGTTGCTCTTCGGAAATCGCAGGAGATTAAAAAGGTCTATGCGTTTTTCCTCGTCCAGCTCGGCCAACGATTGCTGGAGTTCGTCAACAGCCACCGCGCGCTGGTCAAGTGGTTCCGGCAACTCCTTGAAGTCAAGCATCGACGGCAGAGTCATCGCCAGCAGAGGCAGCCGGAGTCCGCTAACTCCTGTGCCTTTCCCGCTCAGCGTGGCAAAATCGGCCCCGCCGTTATTTAACGAACCTGCCAACTCCGCCAGATGTTGTTTACGGTCCGCAGCCGTGCGTTGGAGAGCCCCGTCGAAAACAATGCCGAACACAAATTGTTGAAAAGCATCGCCGGGCTCAGCCGCTAGGGGGGCCACGTTTTGGTAGTAGGGATTGTGATCGTTTATGAGTTCGCGGGCGACGTCGGGATTGGCGACACCCGGACCCGGTTGATTCTGCGCTTCAGCGATGAGTGCCTCTAACTCGGCGTTGACTCCTACGATTTCCTGCTCAAGGGAAAGTTTGGCCAGCTCAGCATTGTTCGAGCCAAGAATGCGAAGAGTTAAAACAACGCTGCCGGTGGAGGTGGGCGTGTAAAAGACTTCGCCGTGTTCCGTGGTTTGCACCTGCGGACCGCCGCCATTCTCCACAAATGACCATTCGAAAGATTCAGCTGACGCGGCTAATGTCGCATCAGTCACGAACGCAACGTAGACGTTTTCGCGACCGACGACCAAAGGAGTCGTGACAAACGATATCAGCGCAGACTGGCCATCCGCAGCTACGCTTGCTTGGCCTAAATCTGACGCCTGGAAATTATCTGGAATGCGACTTTCGGTCTTACGAACAGACATGGTCCCCGCCGTTACAAAAACCTGCAGGTGGACGGCGTTAAACCGGCGAACACGAACGCCGGCAAACTAAACCACCGAAACTGTCAAAATGGGGCTAAGTGGAAGATCAACGATGGGGGTTCGCCGCAACCAAGTTTCTGGGGCACGAACTTTATCCAATTCTCTTTATTGCGTCAATTGCAAATAGTTGGCGTGCGCTGAAAACTCTGTTGCTACGCGTTGGGTAGGGTGGATTTGTCGACTGCGGACGTGACTCTTAGGCAAGAATTCTTGTCACCGACCAGGATGGCCCCGGCATGAGAGATGAAAATATGTAACGGTTCGTTAAGATTGGCTAGCGTACTTAAAACCTGCTATTTTGCGCCGTCCTCATTTTCAGAAAGAGGTAAAGAATGGCTGACTCGCAATCGCAAGTGACTAAAGACGCACAGGACGGTATTCGGCATGTTGTACTGCTTTTGATGGAAAACCGATCCTTCGATCAAATGGTGGGTTGCTTTCGGCAGACCTATCCGGATCTCGACGGCATCGATCCCAATGCCCCGCCGCGGACCAATCGTGATAGGGAAGGCAATGAATTCAAGCAACTACCAACGGAATCGCAACAGATGCCAGTCGATCCGCGTCACGAAACGAAGCCCCATGTCCTGGCGCAGCTCGAGGATAATAACTCAGGCTTCGTTCGTGATTTTGCCGATTTCTACGGCGGAAAAGCAGGGCCTGATGATCGGCAACTCATTATGAGTTACTACCCACCGATGTTCTTGCCCGCCCTGCATCGGATGGCCCGGGACTTTACGATCTGCGATCACTGGTTTTCTTCAGTCCCAGGTCCAACGTGGCCCAATCGCTTCTTCGCCTTTTCAGGAACAGCATCAGGACGCGTCGAGATGCCGAGTCTTAAGAATCCTGATTTGGACAATCTTATTTTTCGCCAACATCAGACCACTCTTTTTGATCGTCTTAACGAGGCCGGAAAGTCCTGGAAGGTTTACTTCTACGATTTTGCGAGTTCCCTGATTCTCACCCATCAACGAGAACTCCACAATCTCTTGAATTACCATAAGATCGACAGGTTCTTTCAGGACGTGGCTCATCTTAAGCCGAATGAATTTCCTGAATTTGTTCTGATCGAGCCAAAGTATGCCGGTCTGGATCAGAACGACGATCACCCACCGCATAACATAATGAAGGGCGAGAAGTTGATCGCCGACGTTTACAATGCGATTCGGTCAAATGAAGATCTCTGGAACGAAACGCTGCTGGTGATCGTCTTCGACGAGCACGGAGGGTTTTATGATCATGTCTCTCCGCCTCCCGCCGTTCCGCCAGACGAACATCAGGAAGAATACACGTTCGATCGGCTCGGAGTGCGAGTCCCGGCGGTTCTGGTCTCGCCCTGGGTCGGCAAGAAATTAGAGAAAACAGAATTCGACCACACTAGTCTGCTTAAATATTTGACCAACAAATGGAGCCTCGGGTCGCTTGGCGCCCGTACCGCTGCGGCTAATAGCATTGGTGTGGCGATTACCGAAACCCAACCGCGCCAGAACACACTGTCGTTTGTTCGTATCTCGACGAGCGTGGTGCTTCCACCCCGCCCGGATTTGGAAAAAGAAGTAGATAGCGATCACCATATCGCTCTGCGAGCTTTTGCCAACTACCTTCGAACGGAAATGGGTGTTGAACCAGCCAAACTCCTCGAAGTTGCAGCCGAGCCCGGTCTATTGAT
>Ga0126375_10000175_pt1 | contig 14905 bp, 14 predicted proteins | sample PanSoiMetPlot_14_FD_109577 | JGI IMG/M metagenome (GOLD analysis project Ga0126375, IMG submission 109577) | Tropical forest soil microbial communities from Panama - MetaG Plot_14 | ecosystem: Environmental > Terrestrial > Soil > Tropical forest | place: Panama | collected 2016-02-17 | reverse complement strand
TGAGCAGGTGCGCGCGTACGTAATCCTTAACGGCTGAGAAAAGAGAGATCTTCAATCGATGGGTACGTTCAAGTAGTGAAACTCTCGCGCCATAACCCTGAGAGATCTCTTCTTTCTCTTTCTCGCCCATCTCGTGTGGATCGTCGAGTTGCTTGAAGAACTTGTTGGGGTCCTTGACGCGATAGACCCGAAAATCCAGGTACTCGATGTTCTGGTAGCTGGCCCACAGTCGCGCCGATTCATTTGGCGAATACGAGCGATTGGTGGTTAGCGAGAAGTACGGCTTGGTGCTCGAGACTGTGGGTGGCGGTTCTGGTTGTCGCGGTTGTGCAGCGTTGCGGGCACTGCGCGCACGAATGACATTGAAGCCGAATACCGAACCGACAAGGGCCAAATAAATGACGGCAGTCGCAACGTAGCGACTTGCGCGGGGATTAGTTTCGGACACGATCGACATCCTCCAAAGAGGCTGTTAATGACGAACCTCACCACAGAGGCACGGAGATCGCACAGAGATTCACAGAGAAGACCTCTGTGCCCCTCTGTCCGACCTTTGTGTCTCTGTGGTGAAATTTCATTGAAAATAGAGAACCTGAATTTGAATTACTGCAAAATCTTGAGCCGGTAAAACCCCAGAAAATTCTTGTTGCTTTCGACCGGACGCCAGCGTGGATCGGGGTGTCGATCGAGTACCGATAGTTCGACCTTCTTCACCGTTCCCTTATCCATCGGCGACGAGCCGGTGTGATAGACCACCCAGTCCTGTCCTCCGTTTGAAGCAATCCGAGCCGGCCCGAGAAAGATCATCACGTGATAGGGAAATTTCTGGACCCAGGGCTGATAGAAGAACAACAGATCGCCCGGCTGCGCTTCGCGTCGATCACGACTGACAAAAAACGTGTTGAAATTTTTCAGCGAGCGACCGTCAGCGAATTCCGAAAATCTGCCATTGCGCAGGTCGCTTTCATGAAACGATCCAAAATCAGTCCGAAAGATTTTCTCTCCCAGCGGATTGTTGTCGAGATCGAATTCACCGACATCGGATGCGACGGTCTCGTAACCAGGGCCCATCTTCTGAAACCAGATTCGGTCGTGACGGCGCAACGCTTCACGAATCGCAAAGCGGGCCAGGCCGGCGCAGTCGCGTTGGTCGACGTTCCATTGATCGCTTAGTTGATAGAACTGGATTTCAGCAACGGCGGTGAACCAACGTCGAAAGCTGTCGCGATCCTGATAGGTGCGCAGCTCGATGACGTCGGGGATTCCATCGTTGTCGGAGTCAATTAGTGGACCGGATGGGCTTAATGTACCGGTTGGCTGATCACGAGAGAGAGCGCGACTGCTGTTATCTGCCTTTTGCCTTCTGCCTGCTGCCTTCTGTTCTAAGGCGGGTGCCCCTTCAAGTTTTTCCGGCCGGCGCAATCGGGTGAAACTCCATGCGAGCGATGCGGTGGAAACGAAAATGATGCTCGCCAGCACCAGCCAGCGCTTTAAAGGGGCACGCGTTTGCAGGGGTTCTAGCATTGCCGCCTAGTATTACGATGGAGGGGATTCACCAGGAACGCGGATGCTATCACGTCTTGGGCAGGTCAACCACTATTATGTGGACGCTTACTACGCCAACCGTATCTGTGGATTTCCTCAGTACTGTCGGACTCGACTGGCAACATGCGGGCCATTGATTACTTGTTCGCAAAGCTTTGCTTTTCGATTGAAAGATTGCGCGGTTCGGCTCGCGCGAACGAATATTATTGCAAAATTCCAAAGGGCCGATTAGATTGAGCGAACCCGTAGATTCAACCCTGGAGGTATGAGAAGTGCCGACCGGAACGTGTCCTGAATGTGAAGGCGATGTGCATGTCGACATCGAAGCTGATAAGGGTGATATTGTCGAATGTGAAGAGTGTGGAGTCCAGTTGGAGGTTGTCGGCCTTGATCCCGTCGAACTCGACATTGTTGAAGAAGAAGATTATGACGAGGATGAGGACGAGGATGAGTATTGACCGAGGGAAGAAGGCAGAAAGCAGTAGGCAGAAAGCAGTAGGCAGAAAGCAGTAGGCAGTAGGCAGAAAGCAGTAGGCAGTTTGTATTAGTTCGAAAATCCGCGCGCCAATAGGCAGAACTCAAAAATTCATTTTTCGTTCGATTACCGCACTGCCTACTGCTTTCTGCCTACTGCCTACTGCTTTCTCGCCCGGTATTCAGAACGGCTTTGGCGAAGAGTCAGACCTCCGGGACCTTCAATTCTAATCGTATGCAGCTTGCCGTCGGTTCGCTTTTCTGCCGGCGGATAAAACCCCAAAACATAGGCTGAGGCGACTTCTTCCGCGATTGCCCGGAACAGCGGTCCCATATCCTTTTCATTGGCGTAAATGCTGCGTCCGCCTGTGCGCTGAACGAGCCCACTGACGTCGAGCGGTGTTGGCAACGGTGTCATTTGAGTTGATGCCAGCAGTCGCGTATATGAAGGCATCGTCACGACATAAACGCTTGTATCAGCAGCATTGGCGCGTTCAATTACGGTATCGGGCGAGACTGTATCGCCGACTGGAAACCCATCGGTAATCACTACGACGGCGCGTTTCACTAATTGATGCTCGCGAGTTAACGGGGCGTGTCTTGCCAGCATGCGGACTGCATCGTCCACCGCGTCATAAGCGTGCGTCGACATGCCATTGAGGTCCTGCCCCAGTCGTTCGAAGGCGCGATCGAGCTTTTCGCGGTCGCTGGTAAGAGATTGCACTGTTTTGACCCGCATGCCGAAAGTCATCAACCCAAAAACTGCGGGGTGATCGGCCAACCGGCGCGAAAACTCGCGCATCGCGTCACTAACTCGATCAACCTCCTCGGCTGTCATGCTGCCGGAAACATCAATCGCAAAAATGATCGCCACCGGTCGTGGCGCGCCTGAAATCGTTTCGACATTGAACGACGCAATTGGACGCTCTACTCCGTCCTCGTACAGTTTGAAATCCTCTTTTTTCAGGTCGCGAATCAGACGTCCCTTCGCGTCGGTAACGGTGACGTTTACAGGCACCAAATCCGTGTCGATTTTGATGACATCCTGTGGTTCATTTTCAGCCGGCATGGCGCGCCGAGGACGTTCCTGCGTGGCGGGATTCTGCTGCGCATTCACACAGGTGAAGTACGAAAGAAGAAAAATGGTCACTAAAATCAGCAGCGGGAGTGCAGGAGCCGATTCGAATGGAATTACCCGGCGTGACATGATAAGTAAAAAGGATTATACGCTTGCGGGAAAGCCGCTGCCATTTTGCCGCAGGCAACGTGATTCATGCGACCAAAAGTCTAAGCTGCGAACAGGAGTTTCACCAATCGGTTATTCAGCTCAGTTCTTACGCATCCAACGAGAGACACGTTCTATCTAATTGTAATGCGAATGCTACCGTTATCGATCGAATTTGGCGTCTCATGTCGGTGATTCACGCGAAGCTGCGGATAACTGGTTTAGCTGCGGCGCTCGTGATAGTTTTGCAGTTGTTTAAGAGGAATCCCAGATGCTCATAATCAGGTTTAGTCTTTGTAGTTGTTTGCTTCTAGCCTTCTCGGTTGTCTGCTTTGCCCAGGACAAAAGGACCGGCTCGATCAAAGGAAAAGTGCGGGTTGAAAAGGGATCGCCTTCGGGCGTTGCCGTGACGGTTATGCAGGGTGATCGCGAAGTGAGCCACGCGACAACGGACAAGAAAGGCGACTTTGTGATCTCGCACGTAAGTCCCGGTACCTACAGCGTCAGATTTCGCAAAGCCGGCTTGAGTGTCGGCACAATTGACGATGTCGTGATAAAGGCTGGACAAACGCGCAGCTTCAAAGACTTGGTTCTTCCTGTCGACGAGGGCTCGCTCGTGTTCATTCGCGGCAGCGTGTTCACAGAGGAAGGAAGAAGCGTGCCGGGTGTGCGCGTAGATCTGGCGCGAGTCATCGACGAGAATTCAGTTCAGAAATTGGATTCGCGGATCACCGGCGAAACCGGCGAGTTCGTTTTCCGCTTGCCACCCGATGTGGCTAAGTACCGAATAACTTTGAAAGCGGATGGGACTGAGCCTGTTGCTAAAGATGTTGCAGTGGAAAACGCAGCAGTGTATCGCGTCGCCTTAACGTACAAGAAAAAATCCTAGCGGCAAGTTCCAGGTTCCAAATTTCATGTTAGCACCGGTTGTAGACTTGAGACTTTGAACTTGAAACTTAATCCATGTCCGATCGCGAAGAATTCCTGACCGCGAAACAGCTCGCTGAAATTCTTCAGGTGAGCGAATCGACTGTGCGGCGTTTGGCTCATAGACGCCGCATCCCTTCAGTACGCCTGACGCCGCGCATCATTCGTTTTCATCTTGACGCCGTGCGCGAAGCTCTCGATGTTCCGAGAGCTTCCAGTCCGCAACACCTGCAAACCGACGACGCACAAATGTCGTTCGAGGATTTGCTTTCGAGTTAGCCGCCGTCAGCCTCGTCGGCCCAGTGGAACCGGGATCCACTTTCCATCCCGATTAATAAAAGCTTGTGGTTTTTTGATCGGAAATTTCCTTGCGAAACTCGGGTTGTTTTTCAGGAAAGTATTAATGGTTGCATTGTCGCCAGTCGCGACCCGCCAGGCGCCGTCTTCACGAATTAGATATTGCTGCACGACGAGCTTTCCGTCCGCCTCGACCGGCTGCAGGAGATGGCCGAACATGACCGTGTCAGCCACCGCGAAATTTCCAGAGACGCGGATCGCGCCGATTTCGATGCGCTGAAGCTGAAATAAATTCTTGCTTCGCTCCAGACCCTGCACGAGCCGTTCGCGGGATATCTTCGCCCGAGACGAGGAAGGAAGCGAGTCATAGAGCGAACCGTATTGGCCGCTTTTTAGTTGATTAAAAATATGCTGGACTGCGTTGCGGACGTCGGATTCATCCGAAGGAGAGACTGCGGCGACCACATTGAAGCTCCAAATCAGGAGCAACAATATGATTGTTGCCTGCTTAATCTTCATTGTGATCTCTAACCCCATCGCTACCGCTTCCGCAACTAACCTCAGGTTCCTCGCTTTCGGTGCTGACGTCGATTTCATCCTGAATTTTCGCGCGATAGCTGAGAAACCAGGCGCATGCGCCCAAAGCAGCAGTAACGAATGCCACGGACAAATTGTTTCGCCAAAGAAAAATCGCCGCCGCCATCAGGAGTAACACCGAGGCGATTATCCAGACTTGTTCCCACTTCATTTCAAATCGACAAACGGCTCTGCCTTCAATGTGTCTGGGGGAAAACACTTCTCCTCGTCGCAGGCCTGAACCCGCACGCGCACTGAAAGTGTTCGATTGCCTTTCGTCGCATTTAATGCCGACTGAAGCGGCAACTTGATCTGCACGTTCCCCTCATAAACCGCCAGCGTTTGTTCAGCAAATTGGAATTTCCTGGTTTCAGCCGTGGGGTAGACAGGTTTGCCGAAGGTTATTCCTTCGGATTTGTCGACTGTTAGCTCGGTCGCGATCAAATAGTCAAACGTTGCCGGATTAGCGTTGATGTGATAACCGCGTTCGATCGCGATCGGAATCGGAAGATCGGCAGAGGCTCCCGCGGGTAAAGCCGCTCCGGATCCGTTAAGCTTCACAACGTCGGCTGAGGTCCTGACGAGGCGAGGGTCCTTTACGCCAGTTTGAGCAGCCGGCTTGTTTTCATTTGCTGACCGACTCGTACAACTCGATAGTAGAACCCCCAATGCAACGAACAACGAGATTTGCCTGAAACGCATACGATTATAATTTAGCCTGAACGTGCGTATTCTCCAATTTCTCAACAAACGTCTAGAACCATCCAACTGAAAATTGCCATGGCAAGTCCGCAGAGACTGCTTTGAACAAAAGATTATCGACGACCACAGGTCTGCAAAGACGTTACGCCCAACCGCTCGTTCGCCTACGCGAAGTGACGGCGTCAAAAAGCCCGGTCTAATCGCTAACCGCACCGGCCTCGGCGAGAGTGGCTTTTCTCCGGCGCACGATGCGGATGCCCAGCTTCGCCAGCAGCGCGAGTGGCAGCACAATCAGTACCAGGATCGGCGTCAACGCGATGATGGCCCTGATTAAGAAAAGGATTATCTCCGCGGCCACGTCCACGCCATCTGAAAATGCAGTCTTGACGCTGTACCAAAAGCCTGTCGCGTTCACGATTTGCGTTGGTGGCTGCAATGTCAGGTTGATAGTCGACAAGCTGGATTGGTTTTCGAGGAAGCGCCGGCGGCCTTCCAGCTTTTCGATCTCAGTTCGGACATTTGCCAGCTCTGTCTGCACGCTCAAAGCGTCCTCGACTTTTCCGGCCCTTTTCATGATCTCCAGAAACTGGAGTTCCAGAGCCTTCTGGTTTTTGATCCGTGCTTCCAGGTCCATGAACTCCTCAGTCACGTCCTGGCCGGTGACCTTTTCCTGGATTTTTCGACCGACAGCGCGAACCTCCTGCAGGACTTGATTAAATTGCGACGCGGGCACGCGCACGACGAGATTCACCGTGATTTCCGGTTTGGTCTTATCGTCGGCAGTTCGTTGGGTGGATTCCGACGTAACGACGAATCCCTGATGTGACTCAGCAATCGAGACGATATTAGGTTGAGTATCGCCGGGAGACGCAACTTCGAGAGTCAGGTTCGCGTTGCGAATTATTTTGCGGTCGAACGCCTGGGATGCCACGTTGGCGGCATCGGCGTCTTTCAGCGAAACCGGCTGAGTTGATAACGCCTCGCGCTCAGCGATGGCTTTGCCTTGTGGAAGCATCGGCGTTTCGGTCTTGACTCGGGAAGAGAGTGCGCGTTCTTCTGCGTGGCGCGTACCATCACAGGCGGAAAGACTTAGCAATCCTGCACTCAGGGTTAGGAGAGCGATGAATTTCATGACGAACCTCCGAGAAAGTAGTTTTGTGTTTAGAACGCAAACGAATTACACACTTGCATCCTTAAACACCGACTACTCTTCGGTCGGTTCCGTTTCTTTCCCGTCGGTTTTCTTAATCCCAAACTTTTCCAGACGGTACTGCAAGGTGCGGAAGGTGAGACCCAGAAGCTTCGCCGCTTTGGTGATGTTGTAATCGGTTTGATCCATTGCTTGCAGGATCAAATTCTTTTCGACTTCTTCAAAGTTGATGCCTTCGGCGGGAAGCTTGAAGCCGCCGGTCACGGCAGCCTGCGATTCCTGGCGAACCTCGGAAGGCAAGTCGTCGGGTGTAATCATGTCGCCTTCACACAAAAGGATCGCGCGTTCAATTGCCGATTCGAGTTGGCGGACGTTGCCGGGCCAGCCGTAATCGTGCAGCATGTGTTTGGTTTCAGGCGTAAGACCTCTGACCAGTCGCGAAGTATTTTTCGTGTGCTTCTTCAAAAAAAAGTCGATCAGGACCGGAATATCTTCGCGCCGTTCGCGCAACGGCGGCACGTCAATCGATAGCACATTGATGCGATAGTAAAGATCGTCGCGGAATCGCCCGTCGGCGACCATCGCCCGCAGGTCTCGATTGGTGGCGGCAACCACGCGCACGTCGATGGGAATTTCATAGGTTCCGCCAACGCGACGAATCCGCCGTTCCTGCAGGGCGCGCAGCAGCTTGGCCTGCATGCTCACATCCAGCTCGGCAATTTCATCCAGAAACAGAGTGCCACGATCGGCGACTTCGAACAGGCCTTTCTTGTCGGCGTGCGCTCCCGTAAATGAGCCTTTTTCGTGGCCGAATAATTCAGATTCGAGCAGGTTCTCGTTAATCGCCGCGCAATTCACGGCCTGAAACATTTCTGAGTTGCGCGGCGATTGATTGTGAATCGCGCGCGCAATCAATTCCTTGCCCGTTCCGGATTCACCGCGAATCAAGACGGTCGAGTTCGACCTGGCGACCTTCAAAATCATTTTCTTGACGGCTTCCATCTTTGGCGAGGCCGAGATGATTTCGACGTCAATTTGATCCAGCGTCCCCAGCGCCCGCTTGATTGTTTCCAGCAAGCGCTCGCGGTCGAAAGGCTTTTGCAGATAGTCGAACGCGCCCCGCCGCAAAGCCTCCTTGGCAGAATCAATCGTTCCGTGTGCTGTCAATAAGATGACGATGATGGAAGAGTCGAGCGCGAGCAGTTGTTGCAACAGCTCAATGCCGTCCATGCCGGTCATCTTCAGATCCGACAAGGCGAGATCGAAACTGCGTTCTTTGGCGAACTTCATTGCCGCTTCGCCGGACGCGGCAGAAGTAACGTCGTATCCCGCGCTGGTCAAAATCTCCTGAAGTATGTCGCGTTGCGGTTTTTCGTCATCAACTACAAGAATGGATTTTCGTGGCATGGTGAAAAATGTTCGTTCTCAGCACTAAACGGCGGCTACGGCAGGGGGCTTTGTCACGGGCAATGTGATGGTGAACGTGGTTCCTTCTCCAACTTTCGATTTTACCGCAATCGTTCCCTGATGATCGTCGACAGCCTTCTTCACGATCGCCAGGCCCAGACCGGTTCCCGTTTCCTTGGTCGAATAATAGGGCTCGAATACTTTTGAAATATCATCAGGCCCGATCCCGCGACCGGAATCGGTAACGTCAATGCGAACGCGGCGGCCGTTGTCCTCGCTCGACAGAGTGATTTCGATTTTACCGCCCGTACCATCCATCGCCTGCAATCCGTTGATGATCAGATTCGTCAACGCGGAATGCAACGAATCGGGATCAGCGATCACAGCCGGCATTGGCCCTTTCGTGCTTACCGTTGCTTTGACTCCGGTCTCGCTGGTTTGCACTTCGAAGATGGCCAGAACATCGCGCGCCAGCGCCTCGAGATCGAGCGGCTCCGGATTGAGTTTCGGCGGGCGCGAATAATTTAGAAATTCGGTGATGCGATAGTTGATCCTGGCAACTTCAGACTTCAGTTGCCTCGTCAGGTTTTCAAACTTCTCCTGCTTTTGCGGATCGTCCGGGGCAAACGTGACGCGCAAGTGATCGAGCGTCAGATTAATGTAATTCAGCGGGTTGCGAATTTCATGCGCGATGGCCGATGCCAGGCGGCTGACGACAATTGCTTTTTCAGCGCTATAGAGTTGAGCTTCGAGTTCACGCGTGCGCGCCAACTTAACGGTCATTTCGTTGAAGAGTTTCGTCAGCTCGCCCATCTCGTCCTGGCGCTTTGTTTCCGAAACGCGATAAGAAAAGTCGCCGGCGGCAACACGGCGCGCGGCATTCGATAAAGACTTGATGGGCCTCGTGAATTGCCAAACGACAATCGCAGTCAGACAGGTAGTCACCAGTAAGACTGCCAGCGTGTAAAGCTGCGATCGTCTGGTCTGGCGTTCCAGCAGGGTTGAGAGGCTGTTCGCCGAGCCAAGGACAACAATCACGTAACGGCGTCCAATTTCAGTCTCGACTGGAAAGTAAAAAGCAGCCGGCTCGCCTGGTCCGGTTTGCGCAGCTTCGGTCATGCCTTCGGGCAAACGATTGTTCTGAGCAGGGAGTTGGACCGCGCTGGTGAGTGGTGGCAGCGAGACGTCTTTCACCTTGATGTAGGTTATCGATTTGTCAGAGTTCTCGCGCGGTATTTGATTCTTGTCCAGACTGTCCTTGACGTTGCCCTGATCGTCGACGATTAGAACATTCTTCACGCGCGCGGCCTGCTCGCCAAGCAACGGCTCTTTCGTTTGTTCTCGCATCTGGTCGAGATACAAACCGCTCGACAGACTGTTAACGCCCAGAGCGACGCCCGCCATAACCGCCTGCTGCTGCTCGACAATGAATTGGGTGTTGGTCCGCACGGCGCGCAGGTTCACATAGTACTGAACGCCAAGGGTTAGAATTAGGACCGCCGCCAGCAAAAGCAGCAAACGGACGCGGAAACTGTTCAGAAATCTCGACAAAGCCGCTTGTTTACAGCAAAAAACGCGCCAAAAACTAGCATAAGAATACCTGATTTTCGTGTTGCCGTTTCGTTATGGCCGATGTTATAGTTCCCTCGGCCTCAAAGTAAACCCGATTGAGGCTGCCCACGGGAAGCTGGTCCCGCCTCATATTCTGGCTGGTGGTGGAATTGAACTCGGGAAGTTTTTGATGGCCTGGAATCCAGGCACCCTTGAGAGTTTCCTAGCTTTAAAAGGACGAATAGGCGCGTCGCCCCTCGACCGCAAATCAAAGCAAGAGAGTTTTAATTGTTCCGCCTTTGTAGCGTTCGTTTACTTTTTTTCGAGGGAGTTGCCAATGAAACTTAATCGTTCCCCTAGGGTCGCACTCATATCGATTAATCTTCTCCTCATTCTCCTCTTAATCGGTACCACATCATTCGAAACACTAGCAGCCTCAAAGCACGGTCGAGGCCGGGCGGCGGCAAAGAAATCATCCCGGGGCGGAAAATCAGCCCGTGCCGGAAGACGATCTCGCGGAGGCCGCGAGCGTGTTGCGCGAGGCCGCCGCGGTCGCGGCATGTCCAAACGTGAGCTCCGTGCCGAGCGCGCGCGGATGGCCAGAGAGCAGTCGGCCTACATCGCCAAGCTTCAAAAGCGCGCTGGACGCAAGCTGACCAAACGTGAACTCGCGGCTGAGATGCGCAAGTTCCAATCCAGCCGTCGTCGACAGCTCGAGGAAGCGCGTCGCCGGGCTGAGGCCGCGCGGCAGGCAGCGATTGCCAGACAGCGGGCGATCGACGAGGGCATGCGCAACGAAGTCGAAAGCAATATCGCCAAGGACAGCACAGTCGGCGAAGATCTCGACGTACGGAAAGTAGCGGTCGATGCACTCGGCCATCACGCAGGGACAGTCGTCGTGATGGATCCGAAAACGGGCCGAGTGTACACGGTCGTGAACCAGGATTGGGGTCTGCGTCGCGGCTTCAAACCCTGCTCCACTATCAAACTGGTTACCGGAGTGGCCGGCATTTCTGAAAAAGTCATTTCGCCCATGGAAACCGCCAGCGACGGCGGCAACTACCAGATTGATTTGACCGATGCGCTCGCTTATTCGAACAACTCTTATTTTCAGCGCGTGGGCGGGCAAGTCGGCTTTGACAAAATGGTTGGTTACGCGCGTGAGATGGGTCTGGGCGAAAAAACCGGAATCAACTACGCAAACGAATACGCCGGTCGCGTGCCGCTATACAAAACGGGTTACGCAGTAAACCATATGAGTTCGCACGGCGACGACTTTGAGGTGACCGCCATTCAGCTGGCGACGCTCGTCTCAGCGATGTCGAACGGCGGCAAGCTCGTGGTTCCCCACTTGCCGCGAACGGTTGAAGAGAACACTAAGTTCAAAACCGAAGTGCGCCGCAAACTTAATATCGAACCTGACACCTACCGTCGGATGTTACCGGGAATGATCGGCGCAGTTAACTACGGCTCAGGCCGCAAGGCGTATCGGCCCGAACAGACTGTGGCCGGAAAAACCGGAACCTGCATTGGCCAGGGTGCATGGCTCGGCTTGTTCACATCTTATGCTCCAGTAGTGAATCCGCGGCTGGCGGTAGTGGTGATTACGCGCGGCACTGATGCTCATAATCATTTGCCTGCGGCGGTGGCCGGCAAAATCTACAACGGCCTGAGTCCGCGCTTCGGCACCTTGATCAACTTCCAGGTCGCAGAAAACGCCGACGACGAAACTCCGGCGGGCGACAAGAAGGCCGCCGCTCTGGATGAAGAGGCAAAGGAAACAAAGGCTGCGACAGAAGCCGAAGAGAAAGCCGCGGAAGCAACAGCTGAGACGACCAGCAGCACAGACCCTGCAGCTAACCCAACAACCACACAGACGCAGGTAGCTCCGGAATCAAAGAGCAAAGTAAAGGCGACTGTGATGCCGGTCGAGACGAGGCCCAAGACCGTAGCGACTCCGGCAAAACCTGTTGCTAACAATCCAACCCAACGAAAACAGCCGGACCAATAGTGTAGTAACACAGGGGTTAGTCGGCTGGTTTTACGACAATCCTTAAATGCCGAACTCTCGGAAGGTATTTTGCGAGAGCTCGGCATTTTTGATGTAATCGCGCGACAGAGACGGCCGGCTGGTTTTCGCCCTTGACACTTACGCCGGACTTGCATGATTATTGCCGCTTCTACGTCGCACTCAATCCTGAATCCCATATCGGATTCGTTGTTTAGTGACAACGAGCGGCTCGCCAATTGCATCTTAAAGTTCGCGCTGAAAAGGCGTCATGCAATCCGACGAAGTTGCATCACTGGAAATAGGAAGAATCGATCGGAGGCTTTTAAGGAAATATGAAACGAACGATGAAGTTTTTGGCTCTTGCCGCCGCGTTGACGGTCTTTGCGGTTCCTGCGCTGGCTCAGAAGGCGGAGTGCACGGACGAAAACAAGGCTAAGTGGTATCAGACATTTCTTGATAACCGCAAAGGCGATCAGAAAGTAGCCTATGACGCGGCGAAGATGTACCTCGACAATTGCCCGGACGATCCGAACGATGCTCAGAGAAAGTACATGAAGGAAAAGTTCGTCGAGCCGTATGAAGCGCTGCAGAAGCAGGCCGGCACCGGCAAGGACTTTGAAAAGGCTGTAACCAGCAAGAATTATCCTGAGCAAATTCGATTGGGCAAAGTAATCCTGGAAAAGGAGCCGGATAATGCCCCGGTAAACATCATTATGGGCGTGGCTGGCTTGTATGATGCGAATGTGCTCCAGGACTCAGCCGCAGCCGCAAAGAAGGCGATTACCTTGATCGAAGCCGGCAAGCCGTACGCTCCCATCGGCACGAAAGACCAGGCACTCGGTTATTTGAATTGGGTGGTTGCCAAGTCAATGGCGAAATCCGATCCGAACGGAGCGATAAATTACTTCATCAAGGCTGCCCGTTACGAAGGGGATCCGAAAAAGAATCCGCAACTTTACAACGAATTAGCTGCGGCTTATGGCGAAGGTCCCGTAGCTAAGCTGGCTGAAGACTACAAGAAGTTTATCGGACAGCCTGAGAGCACCGAGAGCAAATTAGTCAAGGCAAACCTGAACCAGGCGATTGATAGGCAGATTGATGCATTTGCCCGCGCCGCGGCCTATAGCACGAATGCGGCGGACAAGAATGCCATCATGGAAGTCCTGACGGGTTTGTATAAAGACCGGAACAGCAACACTGACGGATTGAATGACCTGGTGGCCCATGTAACTGAGAAGCCGGTGCCCGATTTCCCGACGCCAATTACGACGCTTCCGGCGCAGTCATCTACACCTGCGACGAATGGTTCCAACGGTACGGCGACCTCAGGGAATAAGAAGCCTCCGAAAAACCGATAGTCTCTGAATTGCATTGTTAGCGATGAGCTAACTTCGCGCCTCCACGCCGAATGCATCGTCCGTTTCGACGCTGTGTTCGGCGTTTTGTTAGAATTCACACTTTGTGAAACGAAGCGGCCTCGAAAACTTGAACCAGTTGGAAGAGATTCTGCACTATCGCTTTCGCGATCAGGATTTGTTGACACAGGCGATGACGCATCGCTCCTGGGCGCATGAGCAAGTGTCACCGCGCGCCCAAAGAGACGCTCGGAATTTGCACAATGAAGCGCTCGAGTTTCTCGGGGATTCGATCCTGGGCCTGATTGTCGCCGACTATCTGTTCAAAGCTTACCCCAATGCCAGCGAGGGTGAGCTCTCGCGGATGAAACACCGGTTGGTGAGCGCGCCAACGTTGGCCAAGACTTCCATTGAGTTAAGACTCGGCGACTTTGTGCGTTTCGGCCGCGGCGAAGAAAAAAGCGGCGGGCGCCGCAAGCACGCTTTGTTGGCTGACGTTTTCGAAGCCGTCACCGGCGCAATCTTCGTCGACGGTGGTTTGGAAGCGGCCAGAGATTTTGTCGAACGCGCCCTGGGCGAAGAGTTGCGCGCGGCCGACCCGGTTGCCGCCGCAGCCGCCGATCCCAAAACCATGCTTCAGGAGATTTTGCAGGCGACGCATCAGCCTGGTCCGCAATATACGGTTGTTGAAACGTTGGGTCCGCCACATAAGCGTAAGTTCCATGTGGAGCTAAAGTGGGATGGGGGCAAGACTCGGGGTGAAGGACAAACGATCAAAGCGGCGGAAGCCGCGGCTGCTCAGGCTGCTTTGAGACAGATCGATAATCATGCTGCAATGAGTGACGGTCCGGACGTTCGGATCTCTGTTGAGCCCGAAGCGCGAAAACATTAATCAATCGCGTCCGCGCTCCGGCACTGCTTGACCCTTTGAATTCAGAGCATCTAGGATGTCGGTAATGAATGAACCAGTGACGACGACGACGGAAAGAAAGGTGGCTGAGGAGCCTGATGTTTTCACGCCGCGTTCGGTGCGTCCTAACGGCCGCGAACGCGACGTCAAAATCGAGAAGGAAGAGAAAGAGACCGGCCCACCGAAAACCGTCATTCGCGAATACTTCGAATCCGCCGTGGTCACCGTCATCATGGCCTTGTTCGGCATGACCTTTATTGTTCAGGCGGTCAAAGTCCCGACGGCTTCGATGGAGAACACCATCGTCGTTGGCGATCATCTGCTGGTTAACAAATTCATTTTCGCCCCCGGTCCGATGTTGCCAATCCTGCCACAGCGGGATATCAAGCGTTCCGACATCATTGTCTTCAAGTATCCCGGCAATCCCAATAATCCGGAACGTGACAAGGACGAAGATAACATTCCTTTCAAGGTAAATTATGTCAAGCGCGTCATTGGTTTACCCGGCGACACGGTGGAAGTGAAAGGCTTAAAGGTTTACGTTAACGGACAGCCTTTACCTGAACACATAGTCGCGGCGCGAAATATTAACGAGAAGGGTCCACTGGAAATTGTCGAAGATCCTCCACGACAACCGGGCGAGTTGTACAACGTCTACTATTTCCCTGAAAAGGTGCAGGCCGCCCGCGAAGGTCACGACATGATTGCGAGTCCTGATTTCCACTATGCGGTCAATGGCAAACCGATAAAGGTTCCCGCCGATAAATATTTCGTG
>Ga0126375_10000174_pt1 | contig 14906 bp, 6 predicted proteins | sample PanSoiMetPlot_14_FD_109577 | JGI IMG/M metagenome (GOLD analysis project Ga0126375, IMG submission 109577) | Tropical forest soil microbial communities from Panama - MetaG Plot_14 | ecosystem: Environmental > Terrestrial > Soil > Tropical forest | place: Panama | collected 2016-02-17 | reverse complement strand
GCCTTCGCGGTTTCTACAATATCGACATCGGCGGTAATCGCGTGTGCGGAGTGTTTCTTCTTCACATCAGCGAACACTCGGATGTGATCTGCGCCGATCGCGCGGCGATAACGCAGCAAGGTACCCGCACTGGATTCGATGAGGCCTTCATCAGCGACATGGGCGAAGACAAAGCCTTCGACGCGCACAAAACTCGCGTCACATGCGAGGGCCACGGCCAGCGCACTTGAATTCGCGCCGGCGAGTACTTGAACGCCGAGCGGCAACCCCACTGCGCTGCGCACCTCGGCGCCGATAACGGACATTGAGGCGACAATTTCGGGCCCGACGCTGGCTTTCAAGTATGGGCGGTCATGCGTGTTTTCGATGAGAATGCCATGGAAGCCCGCCTCTTTGTAGATGCGGGCTTCCTCAACGGCGATTGATTTTATCGTGGCGACGTCAAGTTTGTTTTCAGGAGTGCCCGGCAAAGCCTGCAGGTGCACCACTCCAATGAGCGCGCGCTGGACACCGAATAACGACGCGATAATGTTTCTGGGATCCATTTACCGAAACGCGTCCCGCCGCGCGGCCTCCTTCGTGATTCTCATCATCGATAATCCTTAATCAGCACTACGTCATCAACGGTCGGCCCGCGACCGAGAATTAGCTTTCCATCGCGCGTCCAACTGAATGTTCCGATCCAGTCAGACTTGAAATTGGTGAGCGGCTTCGGCTGACCGCCGCCGTCGAGAGAAAGACTGTAAATGTTATTCGCCGAGCCGTCATCTCCCAAAAACGTGAGTGCACGTCCGTCCGGAGACCACCTGGGACGGGAAAAGAGGTTCGGAGGCTGGTCGATAAGTTTCGTCGGAGCACCGCCTTCGATCGGCAGAATCGCGATTCGCCATTTTGTACTGGTCTTCTCATCGGGGGTCAAACAGGCAATCCAGTTTCCATCTGGGGAAATATCCGGCGATGTGTTTTGCGTGTCGGTGAGTCTGATGGTTTGGCCACCGTCGATGGACACTTTCCAGAGCGCCCACTTTCCATCGTGGAATGATTGAAATACAACCCACTTGCCGTCAGGTGTTCCGACAGGATAGACAGCGAGAGATTCGTTCGTGGTTAGTTGACGCGGGTTACCTCCATCAAGACCGACGCGCCAAATGTCAAAGGAACCCGAACGATAACAGGTGTACAGAATGTGTTGACCGTCCGGAGAAACTGATATAGTCGCTTTCACAAATCCGTCGCTGGTCAACTGTCTCTTCTCAGTTCCGTCGGCCTTCATGATCCAAATCTCGGTCGCACTGCCCGAAAAATCGAGGTAGACGATTCTTCCGTCTGTCGTACCGTCCAGGGACATGAGCCCTTCGTATTTCCCATTCGATATCTGTCGAGCCTGACTCGCGTCCTGGTTCGGCGAGGCCAACCATATCGTGCGCGTGACATCCTCCTGAACTGTGGCAATAGTCTTCGAATCTCCGGTCAAGCCGAGACTTATCGTGCCATAGCCGTTCAGGTCATTGGTGATCGGACGTGTGGCGCCGTCGGGATAAGAGATGTACCAGAGTTGTGTTCCGGTCGAGACCCACGTTGGCCATACCGACACCACCAGTCCTTTGCCATCGCTAGTCCACAAAACGCGGTTAAGGTTGACCCATTGAGGCGGCGTAATGGCGTGTTCTTTGCCGCCGCCGACTGGCACTTCGACAATTGTCGATGTCCGGCTCTCTGGAATGGTGGTAGCGCCGACTGCGATTCGCTGTCCGTCGGGGGACCATGAAGGGCCTGAGCTCTCGTAGTAATCGGGAAGCTTGCGCGTTGCAATTGTGTGCGCGCCGCTGCCGTCAGCATTTGCCACGACCAGCCAGCTTTCGCCGGTCGCCGGGAACAATCGCACATAGGTTATTTGCTTGCCGTCCGGTGAGAAGGAAATCGTGCTCCAAATGCCTTCGAGGATTTTTTGCGGCGTCCCCCCGAGAACCGGAACTCTGTAGAGCGCGCCGTCACGATTGTTCTTGTCCGTCTCGTTGAAATAGACGAACTCTCCGTCAGGCGAGAAGGTAGTGCCGCCACCGCCAAAATATTCAATCGGACCCGCAATTCTGACCAGGCTATTGGTTGAGATCTGCCGCACATAACACGAAGATTTTGCTTCGCTTACAGTCCAGAACACGATGTATTTTCCGTCCGGTGAGATAGAGGCGCCGCCTGTGATCGATTCATTGCCGATTTTTCCACCGCTGGTCAATCGCGTGAATTTAATGGCCGGCGCAACCGAAGATGATTTGTTTGAGGCCGCGAGCTTGTAGAGCCCGAAGCCTCCAGCTACCAGGACAGCGATTACGAAAAGTGAAATAACACCGAGGCCGATCTTGTGACGCTTGATTTCGCTGACAATGTATTCGGCACTTGAAGTCGCAGGCGCGATGCTCCCGGCAGTCGACATTTGAACCCGGTGAGCAGTTGAGTGCGCGGATGTCGGCTGAGTTGGTGCCGAAATTCCCGAGCTTACACGCGCGGAATCAGGCGATGATGATCGTTCGATCTCTGATTGCGCATCCAGCTTTTGTTTGATGCGCCGCAGATCCACCATCATCTCTTTCGCGGTTTGATAACGCTCGTCCGGGTCTTTTGTCAGCGCCTTCGTCACGACCCATTCGAGCGCTTCCGGAACATCACGAGCGTAGCGCGCCATCGGCGGCGGCTCCTTCCCAAGAATCGAAGCAATCACGTCGCTGTTCGACGATGCCTCAAACGGCAAGTGATGACTCACCATTTGATAAATGACTACGCCGAGACTCCAGATATCCGTACGCGCGTCTGTTGTCTGGCCACGCGCTTGTTCCGGCGACATGTAACCGACAGTTCCCATGACCGTGCCGGGATCGGTATTGACCATTGCGCGTGTAGGAGCTTCTTTATCGGGTTCCGCTGCCCGCTCGGATAGCTTTGCCAGGCCGAAATCCAGGACCTTGACGTAGCCATCAGGCCGTAACATCACATTGTCAGGCTTGATGTCGCGATGTGTGATACCCGCCGCATGCGCTGCTGAGAGAGCAGCCGCCACCTGCATCGAAAGCTCGAGCACCTCAGCTAACGGTAATTCGCCGCGCGAAATTCTATGCCGCAGAGTCTCACCGTCGATGAACTCCATCGCGATGAAGTGAACGCCGTCAATCTCTTCGATCTCGTAGATGTGCGCGACGTTCGGGTGTGAAAGTGAAGACGCGGTGCGCGCCTCCTGTGTAAACCGGCGCATCCGTGATTGATCGTTGGCCAGATCGGCGGGAAGAACTTTCAGTGCGACCGTTCGATCGAGTTTCGTATCCTGCGCGAGGTAAACTTCACCCATGCCGCCCTCGCCTAGCTTTGAGCGGATTTCATAGCGGCCGAGTTTGGTGCCGGCTTCGAGTGTCATCTCTTCAAGTCCGCCGTCCAGTTCAGCACGACGTTTATCGGCGCCGACGTGATTTCCCCCGCCGTGTTCGCAACCAGAAACCTTTGGCCGTCTGCGGCGACTGCGAATTGCGCCTGAGCGCTATTGAAGCTGGCGACTCTCACATCAAACAGAGCCTTGGGGGTTCCGACCTCGAACGTGGGTCCGTCCGTTTTAACGTCTACTGCCATTATCTTTTTGTCGCTGGCGATGTAGAAAAATTCTTTGCCATCACGCCTCCAGGCCAGGTGATAACCACCGTTAGTAGAGACCTGCCTTTTGCCGCCTGAATCAGGGAAGCTTTGCACGTAAATCTGATTTATGCCCGATTCGTCTGACGTATATGCTATCCAGCGGCCGTTTGGTGAGAACTTTGCGTTTCTTTCATTCGCTTCAGTTTGCAGGAAAGGAAATGGCTTCTGATCTCCAAACAATGGCAAAACCCACGTATCAAGCTTTGTTTTGGGATCGCTAGCTATGTAGAGGATGAATTTCCCATCGGCAGACCAGTCCATGGGAAAGGTGTTTACGCCCGTTTTGAGCAGCAGCTCTTCTTTACCGGCGCCGCTGGCGCTTTTTTGATAAAGGTTCCGCGGGCCCTCTCGATCTGAAGCAAAGACAATGCGGCTGCCGTCTGGTGACCATATGGGAAAGATGTCCGTCCCGGGATCGAAAGTAAAGCGGGTTTGGTTACCGCTTGCTAGTTCTATGATCCAGACGTCGCGATTTCCCTGCAGGTCTACGCCATCGACGACGAGGCGTTTACCGTCAGGAGAGAGCGAAGGGCGAACAAAGCTTCTGGGCTGGTCAACGAGGCCTGCCTCTTTGCCGGCTCGATCTATCCAGGTAAGTTGTGTCTTTCCAGTGCTGCCGCTGCTGTAAACCAGCACGCCGGTTTGTGATACTGAGAAGAAGGTTTGAAATGAAGCCACGTCATATCCTACCTGTTCGGCGACCGGAAATGGCTCGCCACTGAGTTGTAACATATCCGGGTCAAAGGCCTGGGCCATCAGCGTGGCCTCGCGGCGAAACAAGAGGTAACCCGGCGATGCAAACGCCACGATTGAATTGCCGACATTAATTAAACGTCGGCTGTCTTTCCCATCAAGCGAAGTAACATAGATCCCCTGGCTTTGAGGGCCGCCACTTAACGAATACAGAAGATGACGACCGTCGGGCAGGAAATAAGGCCAACGATGAGACGCCTCCTGACGCGATGGGTCGAGCTTTGTCAACGGTGTTGGCTCACCACCGGCAACTGACACCTGATAAAGCGGATCGTTAGGTGTGGGTGCAAACACAATGACGCCGTCGCGGCTCCAGGTACCGCCACGAGGAACGACCGCATTGCACAGCGTCTGCACCGTCCCGCTGGTGACCTCAATCTTTTTCAGCTTGCCCGCGGTGAAGAATCCAATGAAGCGACTATCAGGCGACCAGAAGGGAGAAGTGGCCTCCTCGGTGCCGGGCAGTTGCTGCGCGTTAATCGAGTCGAGCGGTCGAACCCACAATAGATTTTTCCCTGAAGCATCCGTGGCGACAAAGGCCAGGCGAAGTCCATCGGGCGAAATAGCGAAGGAGTTGAATCCGGTCTTCTCTGGCGGATTAATGGGAAAGCGGACCGCGTGAGCCTCAGTTGGGACGCGACGAAAGTAGAACGCGGTCATCACAACTGCGGCGAGAACTGCTACGGCTGCAACTGACGCAAGGATCAACTCGCGTCGCGTCATGCGTCGCGGTGTGAACGAAGCGATGGCCGTCGTCTGGGCTGAAGTCGGACTGGAACCCGAGAGCGCTTCCAGCGCGAAAGCGAGATCCCTCGCCGAATGAAAACGTGCTTCGGGATTCTTCTCGAGACAGTGATTCACGAGGCGCTCCAGAGCCGGCGAGATACTCTTGTTCGTATCCGATAGCTCTGGCGGGTCCTCCTTCAAGATCGCGCTCATCGTATCGGCTGCCGATTCGCCGTGAAAGGCACGATGACCGGAAAGCATCTCGTAAAGGATTGTGCCGAAAGAGAAGATATCGGAACGGTGGTCTACCGGCTTCCCGCGCACCTGTTCGGGCGACATATACCCGACCGTTCCCATCAGAACACCGGGGTTCGTATCCACACGACGAGTCGGTATCTCCGTCTGAGATTGACTGCCGTCCGGCTGTGTTAGCTTCGCTAATCCGAAATCAAGAATCTTCACGCGTTCATCTTTGGTGAGAAAGATGTTGTCGGGCTTTAGGTCGCGATGAACGATTCCTTTCTCATGGGCGGCGGCCAGGCCATGGGCGATCTGGCATGCATAATCAATCACTCTGCGTTGCGCGAGCTTCGCCCCACTTAATCGGTGTCGGAGCGTTTCCCCTTCCAATAGTTCCGACACGATATACGGCGAGCCTTCATACGTGTCGATGTGATGAATAACGAGAATGTTTGGATGATTGAGGGCGCCGGCGGCACAGGCCTCCTGCTCAAAACGATGCAATCGATCCGTATCGGCTGAAAAAGATGGCGGCAAAACCTTGATTGCCACATCGCGACCAAGACGTGTGTCGCGTGCGCGGTAGACTTCACCCATCCCGCCCGCACCCAGGGGAGCGATGATCTCGTATGGGCCAAGTCGTGTCGCGGCGGCGATCGTCATCGTCCTAAATCAGCGTTCCAGTTAACCACCACTGTAACCGGGGTCATAGTGGCCTCTTCGAGAGGTGTAATAATCAAAAAACGTTGGCCGTCAGCGGAAACGTCATAGATATTCCGGGGATTCGGGTAACTGATGACATGCGTCTGAAAAAGAACTTTAGGAACGCCAGCCTCGAATGTGGAAGCTCCTAATTTCACGTCTACGGCCATTAGCTTTCTGTCCGGTGCGAGATAGAAAATCTCTTTTCCATCGGCCCGCCAGCGGGGCTGCGCACCTCCAGTTGAGGAGATCAGCCACTTGCCGCCGGATGCCGGATACGTCTGCACGTACACTTCAAACTTTCCCGACTCGTCTGAGGCGTAGGCGACGAAATGTCCGTCAGGAGAGAATCTGGGGTGATCTTCATTGAACGTCGACTGCAGGAACGGAACAGGCTTTTGCTCTCCAGTCATTGGCAGTACCCACAAGTCCGTCTTCGTCTTCTGATTAAGACTAATGTAGATCATGAAGCGGCCATCCCTGGACCAGTCGCCAGACCATTTCCGTTCGTTTGTCTTAAGCAACAGCTCATCGTTACCCGCACCACTTGCAGATTTCTGGAAGAAGTTTCCGGGCCCGTCTCGGTCCGATACGAATACGATTCGGCTGCCATCCGGCGACCATAAAGGAAGGAAGTCTTCGGCGGGGTCGAAAGTAAAGCGCGTCGGAGTGCCGCGCGCAATATCGAGTAGCCAGATATCGCGGGCTCCGGTTTGAGGATCTGAAATGGCTGCCGCGACTCGTTTTTCATCAGGCGAGAAAAAGACGTTGAAGTATTCACCCGGAGCGCCCACCGAACTTAAAGACTTTCCTTGTCGGTCGAATAAGGTTGGTTGGCCGCCCCCGAAAAAGCCACTCATATATGTGAGCACTCCGTTATCGGAAACGGAAAAGTAACCAAGTCCCAGGACGCCATTGAAACCGACCTGTTCCGCTACAGGCGTGGGCTCTCCCGTCAGTGACAATTTATTCACGTCGAAGGGCTGGGCCATCAATGTCCGGTCACGCAGAAACAAGATATAACCGGGGGGCGCGTACGCAGCTTTCCCTCGCGTGCTGACAATACGCCTGGTCTCTTTCGAGTCTAGCCGGCCGACATTAACCGCGGCGTTTTCGGCCTGGCCGCTCTGCGCCAGGTATAGAAAGTGTTTGCCGTCTGGGAGAAACTGAGGATACTTATGCGCAACTTCCAGCTGCGATTGATCCAGCGTCGTGATTGGTGACGCAACTCCGCCCGATGCCGGCACACGATACAACGTAGTTCCATTATCCGGGGCAAAGATGATCACTCCGTCGCGGTTCCACGCGCCGCCCGCACCACCGCCCGCATCGCACAGAGCCTGTGCCGGGCCGCCGGAAATATCAACTCTTCTCAGTTTACCGCCGGCGAAGAAAGCTATGGAGCGGCTATCCGGGGCCCAGAACGGATACCCGGGGCTGTCTGTTCCGGGCAAAGGTTGCATAGTCAGCGAATCCAACGAGCGAACCCAAATCATAGATTTTCCCGCAGAGTCTCTGACGACAATCGCCAACCGTCGGCCATCTGGCGAAATTAAAGAATTCAAAAAAGATGACTGCCCGGTTGGTCCGATGAAGAAACGCATCGTGTGTGCTTCTTCCGGAGCGCGCCGAAAATAGAGAATCGCGAAAACAATCACGGCCATCAGCAGCACGGCGGTGGCCGCAAGCCAGATCATCCGTTCGCGCGTGCGCGGCCGAAGGATGGGTATTGCCGTCGTAATTGTCTGGCCAGTGCTTGATACACCGCCGGACAACGCTTCGATCGCAAACGCGAGATCGCTGGCCGAGTGAAAACGCTCCTCCGGATTCTTCTCCAGACAATGATGAACGAGCCGTTCCAGTGCCGGAGAGATTCTTTGGTTCGTCTCGGAAAGATCAGGCGGATCTTCTTTCAGAATCGCGCTCATCGTCTCAGCCGCCGACTCACCATGAAAGGCCCGGCGACCGGAAAGCATCTCATAAAGGATTGCGCCGAACGAGAAGATGTCGGAACGATGATCGACGGCGCGGCCTTTCACCTGTTCGGGTGACATGTAGCCGACCGTACCCATCACCTTGCCTGGGTCGGTGTCGACGCGGCGCGTGGGAATTCCGGTTTGCGAAAGTTGTGAGTCACCGGCGCCAGTGAGTTTGGCCAGGCCAAAGTCGAGAATCTTCACCCGGCCATCGTTGGTGACGAACAGATTATCGGGTTTGAGATCACGATGGACGATGCCTTTCTCATGTGCCGCGGCCAGGCCGTGCACAATCTGCAGCGCATAGTCGATCGCTTTTCTTTGCGGTAACGCAGTGCCACTGGTTCGTTGCCGCAGTGTCTGGCCTTCGAGCAACTCTGAGACAACATAGGACGAACCGTCATGCGTCCCTACATCGAAGATCGAAAGAATGTTCGGATGGTTGAGGGCGCTGGCGGCGCAAGCCTCCTGCTCGAAACGATGCAATCGTTCTTTATCATCTGAATACGAAGACGGCAGGACTTTGAGGGCGACGTCGCGACCGAGTTGGGTGTCGCGAGCCAGATATACTTCGCCCATCCCGCCTTCGCCAATCTTCGAGCGGATTTCGTAGCGACCCAGACGTGTGCCGCTGATCATCGTCACGTCTTTACGTCCCTTTTGTGCGCGGATTATAGGGCAAATACGTAAACCGGGGAACGATGCTCTGAGTCACCAATTGGAAAATGGTTAGACAGGATTTACCTGATTTGCCCGATGAGACGAAGAAAGAGTCAGAATGATTTCATGGTTTCAACGTTTCATATTCACCCATTTCGCAGCTGATTTGCCTCTTTTTCTATCTTGTGAATCTTGTTAATCGTGTCTGGCTTTTTTGAGTGCGATTCTTAAACCAGTTAGTGCGGGAGTCCCACACGCTTTACCAGATCAGCGAAGCGCGGGTCTGCATGCACGTCGGCCAGTCTCGGATCAGCATTAAGGTAAACCAATAAATCCGACCGTTCGCGGTAAGCATTGTCCAACCACTCAAACCCGCGATCTTTGTCGCCTAAACCGAAATAGATAAGGCCAACATTGTATGACGAGACGTATCGCCGTTTCGCGAGCTCGTTCAACTCCTGTATTACCTTCAGCGCTTGGTCCTTTCTTCCTGAAACCGCATAGAGGTGGCCGATATCGGCCGTAATCGCTGCGTTCTCTTTCAACAAATCTTGAGCTTTGCGCAGCTCGCTCTCGGCCTCGGGATACTTTCCCTTTTGTTCGTAACATAAACCGAGATACCAGTGGGCAACTCCGAAGTTCGGATCCATTTCCAGCGCCTTTTGCAGCTGATTGATGCCTAAATCGTATTCGTGCGCATTCAAGTAATGCCAGCCCAAATGTACAGTAATAATCACGCCTGCTGGATCGAGTTCCAATGCGCGTTTGCTTTCAGCCAAAGACTCCCGGCTGCGCCCCATCGCCATTAAGAGGTGGGAGTACCAGTGGTGAGCGGCGGCATCATTCGGATTTAGCGCCAGCGCGCGCTTGAATTCTGTTTCCGAGCCGGTCCAATCCCAATCGAAAATCAATTTGATGAAGGCCAAAGACGTGTGCGCTTCCGAGAGTGAGCTATCCATTTCCAGCGCTTTCATCGCGGCGGCTTTGGCTTTGGGCGCCGCCTCGCTGGGCGAGAGCGAGCCCACATCAATGTGCATCGTTTCCAGCGAGTAGGAGTCGGCTATTCCGGTGTAAGCCAACGCGTAGTTCGGATCTTTTTCGATGGCTTCCTGAAAATAATCGAGGGCCTTCTTAACGCCTTCTTCAGTCCGCTTATTCCAATAGAATCGGCCCTTCAAATAAAGCTGATAAGCCTCAGGATTGTCTGTGTAGCGTTTGGTGATTCGCGTCTGCTCCGGCGCCGAAAGCTTCAGGCGCAGGCTTCCGGAAATCTCGGTGGCAATCTCTCTTTGCACCGAGAGGAGGTCGGAGATTTTGCGCTCGTACTGGTCACCCCAAAGCTGCTTGTTGTCGCGAACGTCCACCAGCTCAGCGCTCACGGTCAAATTATCTCCGCGTTGCAGCAACCTCCCGGTCAGCACGGCGCGCACGCCCAGTTCGTGACCCGCGGCCACCGGGTCTGTGTCACGGCCTTTGTAACGAAATGACGAACCCCGCGCGATAACGCGTAGATTGGGTATTTGCGTGAGGCTGTTGATGATGCTTTCCGTGACGCCATCTGAGAGGTAATCAGTGTTTGCATCATGATTCTGATTTTCAAAAGGCAAAACAGCAATGGAATCAATCGCGCCTTCACTGTTGCGTGCACGAAGGTAAAAGCCCAGCACGATCACGCCCAGCACCATTACCACGCCGACAAATACCCACAGTTTGCGCCTCTTGAGTTCATTAAAGATAAACTCGGCACTCGAGGCCTGCGATAAACCAGAAGCTGTCCTAGCGCTCGACGGCGGCACGGTTGAAACTGGCTCACTGAACGTGTGTTCGTCAGGCGATTCAGTGAGCGATCCGATCGTCGCCCGCTCTTGTAATTCGCGCCGCACCTCCTTCAATTCAATCGCAACATCTTTGATCGCCTGATAGCGTTCCTCGGGATCTTTTGCCAGGCAGCGCCGGAGGATCCTTTGGAGATCGGCAGGAGCATCGGGTCGAAGATCAGTAATCGACCGGACGGGTTCGCGAATGATCCTATTAAGCGAATCAACGGCATCTTTGCCTTCAAAGGCCCTATGTCCAGTCACTGCTTCGAACAAGATACAGCCGAAGGAAAAGATGTCGGACCGGTGATCTATGTCTTTGGTCCTGCCCTGAGCTTGCTCGGGAGACATATATCCGACGGTTCCCAAAATCAGCCCCGGAGTAGATTGATGCTGAATAATTGCGGTTGACAATTCGCTGCTGGGTTGCCCGCTCAGCGATGAGGGCCGCTGCGCCTCGATTAGTTTGGCCAGGCCGAAGTCCAGAATCTTCGCGTGACCTTCACGCGTAATCATCAGGTTCTCTGGTTTCAAATCCCGATGAACAATTCCTGCCGCGTGGGCCTTGGCCAGACCTTCGGCCGTGTGTTGCAAATAACGCAGGAGTTTGGGAAGTTCGGTCTCTCCCGCACGGATTAACTGACGCAGCGTCTGGCCGTCGATGAATTCCATCGCGATGAAAGTCACATCGTTGCTATCGCCAATTTCGTAAATGTGGGCAATGTTCGGATGATTCAGCGCGGCGGCCGCTTTCGCTTCCTGTCTGAATCGCCGCATTCGCTCCTGATTCGCGGCTAGTTGCGTCGGTAGGATCTTCAAGGCGACCCGGCGATCCAGCTCAGTATCGTGCGCCAGATAGACTTCCCCCATCCCGCCCTCGCCAATCTTCGAGCGGATTTCGTAGCGGCCGAGTTTTGTCCCCGAAGCTAAACTCACTTCTTCAACTCCGCCGTCCTCAACTCACCGCCCGCCGGGGTTGGGTTCGAGTCCGACACGCCGTACGATGTCGGCGAAGCGCGGATCTGAGCGAAGGCCATCCCAACGTGGATCGACTCTAAGCCAAATCATCAGCCCATCCCGCTCCTGGTAAGCCTTTTCGAGCCATTGAAACGCCTGCTCTCGCTCCCCAAGGCGAGCATAGTACTGGCCGATAATCGCCGCCGAAACATGCTGGCGCTTTGATCTCTCTAGTAACAGGTCAAGCTGTTTCTGCCAGAAGCCTCTCATACCTGAGACGGTAAAAGCCTGCCTGAGCGCCGCAATTTCTTCCTGGTTTCCTCCTAAAAGCGTTTCAGCTTTTAGATACTCTTCGACCGCCTCTTTGTTCATCCCCTTCTGTTCATAAGACTGGGCCAGGCGCCCATGTGCGAGGACGAAGTTCGGATCGATCTCAAGTGTTTTTCTTTCTTCTTCTATTGACTGATCGTACTGACGAGCCCAGAAGAAAATGTATCCCGCACTTGAGTTAATGATAAGAGAAAGCGGATCGATTGCCTGAGCTTTTCTGATTTCTGTGACGGCTTCATCAAACCGCTCTACTGCTGCTAAATCAAAGCCATACCAGTGGTGAGCCGTGGCATAGTTGGGATCCAGTTCAATGGCTCGCCTGAATTCTCGTTCCGCGCCTGCCCAATCCCACTCATATACACACTTGATGTGCGCCAACGAGGTGTGAGCGTCGGCAAGCTTGTCGTCAATCTGCAAAGCCCGCATCGCTGCTGCCTTTGCTTTAGGAAAAGCCTCGTTGGGCGGAAACGAACTACGTGGAATCGCAACATTAAGCAACACATAGGAGTCAGCCAATCCGGCAAAGGGGCGCGCGTAGTTCGGGTCCTTGTCAATTGCCTGTTGGAAGTATTCGATTGCCTTGTTGGTTCCCTCTTTCGTTCGCTTCTCCAAATAATAGCGACCCTTCAGATAGAGCTGGTAGGCTTCCGGATTGGTGGTCTCACGCTTTGCCACTTGCCTCTGCTCTTCGCCGCTCAGCTTTGGTCGCAGTCTCTCGGAGATTTCGCGGGCGATCTCTTGCTGCACGGCGAGCGCATCAGCAGTTTTGCGTTTGTACTGCTCGCCCCAGAGCTGTTTGTTATCGCGCACGTCCACCAGCTCGGCGCTCACGATGAGGTCGTCACCGCGTTGGAGCATGCGGCCGGTCAGCACGGCTCGCACGCCCAACTCCTTGCCGGCGGCGAGCGGATCGCCGTCTTTGCCCTTGAAGCGAAACACTGAATTGCGCGGAATGACGCGCAGGTTGGAAAGCTGCGTGAGGCTGTTGATGATGCTTTCGGTCAAGCCGTCCGGCAGGTAATCGGTGTCCGGATCATGATTCTCATTGGCGAACGGCAACACCGCGATTGAATCAATGGCAATCTCGGAGTTTCTGGCGTGGAGGTACGCGGCGAAAAAAGCGACGCCGGCGGCGACGGCGACCAACACCACGAGCACAGCGATCTTGTGGTGTTTGATCCCGGTGACTATGTACTCGGCGCTTGACGATGGTCGGGCTGCGGAAATACTCGCGCCTGAGCTGGTTGTCGCACTGAGTGTACTCGGTGGCTCTGTGGTATCCCGGTCCGCGCCTTCCAGTTCGCGCCTCAGCTCTCTTAACTCGATAGCAACTTCCTTGATCGATTGGTACCGCTCATCGGGATCCTTAGCCAGACAACGGCGCACAATTCGCTGCAATTCGTCGGGCGCTATCGGGTTGATCTCTTTGATCTGGGGCGTCGGCGCATGGACGATCTTGTGCAGCGAATCGAGGGCATCCTTCCCTTCAAAGGCCCTCTTCTCGGTCGTTGCTTCAAAAACGATGCAGCCGAACGAAAAGATGTCTGATCGCTGATCGATCTCATCGGTCCTGCCCTGAGCTTGTTCCGGCGACATATAACCAACCGTACCCAAAACGGTTCCCGGCAACGAGTGGTGCGGCATCATGGCGGTGACGACTTCGCTGGAATTGTTTGCCAGCGGCGCCTGCGGTTCGACTAGCTTCGCGAGTCCAAAGTCGAGAATCTTCGCGTGCCCATCACGCGTGATCATGATGTTGTCAGGCTTCAGGTCACGATGAACGATGCCTGCCGAGTGAGCTTTTCCCAGGCCTTCGGCGACTTGCTGCAAATACTTCAAAAGCTTTCTGAGTTCGGTCCGCTCGCGATGAATCTTCTCGCGCAGAGTTTCGCCATCGATGTGCTCCATGGCGATGAAGTGCAGGCCATTGCTCTCGCCGATTTCATAAATATGAGCGATGTTCGGGTGATTGAGCGCGGCCGCGGCGGTCGCTTCCTGTTTGAATCGTCGCATCCGATCCTGGTTCGCAGCCACATCAACAGGCAGAACTTTCAACGCAACCTTGCGGTGGAGCTGTGTATCTTGCGCCAGATACACCTCGCCCATGCCGCCTTCGCCAATCTTCGAGCGGATTTCGTAACGGCCCAGTTTTGCGCCGGCGGACAGGCTCATCATTGTTCCAGCGCGACATTTGCCGGACGGCTAACGTCTGAGCACGATCAAGATGCCTGCAGCGATGCCGAGGATAGCCAATCCGGTAGTGACTGTTGAAGAGAGTTTCATGTTCAGCAACGGCAAGAGTCCAGTAAGAATCAACCATATACCCAACAAGAGCATTCCCAGGTTCCTACCTGCCAAACTACTTGTTAACGCCATGCCTTATCCTTCCTTTTTATGTGATCAGTATCTCAGCAGAGGTGAACTCGCCAATTCGGCGGTCGCCAGTCTTCGAACGGATTTCATGGACGCATGCCCGTCCCAAGGGCCATCGCCTCAAAACTTGTTTCGGGGGAAGGATAATAGAAAGAACGACTTAAGTGTCGTCATTCTAGATTAGTTCGCGCTCGTTTTGCGAGTATGTTCTTCCATTCGAGAAACAGATTCGGGATCACGCAAACTAACAGTTTGCGTTACCGCGGGAGGCCCATGCGACGCAGCAAATCGGCGTACCGCGGGTCGCCGCGAAGGGACTCTAACGGTACATACCATCTGGTTCTCGACAACAAACCACTGTGAGCCTGAAAATCTTTTTCGAGCCAGGCAAAAGCCTGGTCCTTATCTCCCAGCCCTGCATACACAGCAGCAAAGTCCTGGCCCAGCGCTTCATGTCTTGCATACTTTGCCTCCAACTCTTTGAGGATGGCCAATGCTTCAGTGCGCCTTCCCAGAACCGCATAGGCGTAGCCGAGATCGCTGAGAGGTCTCCTTTCCCTCTTGGTTAATTCGACTGACTTCAGCAGTTCGGCGATTGCCGCCGCGTGATTGCCCTGTTTGAGATACCCGAGACCCAGCTGTGAATGCCCCCGTGGATAATTTGGATCGAGATCGATGATTTTCCTGGCTTGTT
>Ga0126375_10000173_pt1 | contig 14909 bp, 11 predicted proteins | sample PanSoiMetPlot_14_FD_109577 | JGI IMG/M metagenome (GOLD analysis project Ga0126375, IMG submission 109577) | Tropical forest soil microbial communities from Panama - MetaG Plot_14 | ecosystem: Environmental > Terrestrial > Soil > Tropical forest | place: Panama | collected 2016-02-17 | reverse complement strand
TGAGGACCTGCGCAAGTTTCGACGCTACATCGCAGAGCCATACGGAATGGTGCTCGTCACGGGACCGACCGGCTCAGGTAAGACGACCACGCTCTACGCGGCGCTGAACGAAATTCGAAACGAAGAAGACAAGATCATCACCATCGAAGATCCGGTTGAGTATCAGCTGCACGGCATCACGCAAATTCCGGTGAATGAAAAGAAGGGCCTGACATTTGCGCGCGGTTTGCGATCGATTTTGCGCCATGACCCTGACAAGATCATGGTCGGCGAAATTCGTGACGAAGAGACGGCGCAAATCGCAATTCAGTCAGCGCTGACGGGCCACCTCGTATTTACGACGGTACACGCCAACAATGTTATCGACGTGATCGGACGATTTCTGAACATGGGTGTCGAGCCCTACAACTTCGTTTCGTCTCTGAATTGCGTCCTGGCGCAGCGGCTGGTTCGCGTCCTCTGTTCGTTCTGCCGGCGGCCCTTTCGCCCGTCTGATTTAGACCTGGTCGAGTCTGGCCTGCGTCCGGAAGAGCACCGCAACCGGGTCTTTTATTCGAATGTGGGCTGCGACGCCTGCAATCACACCGGTTATCGCGGTCGCACCGCAATTCACGAACTGCTTGATCTCAGCGATAACATTCGTGAGATGATTGTGGAGCGCCGTCCGGGCTCGGAAGTCCGGCGCGCGGCTGAAGCCGAAGGTCTCACCAGCCTGCGAGAATCCGCCTTAAAAAAGGTCTTTTCCGGCGTTTCAACTCTACATGAAATCAATCGCGTTACTTTTGTTGAGGAATTGAATCTAAACGGCCGGCCCTGACGGGCCGGCTTCGGGCAAAGAGATCGTTTTGCCCGTCTCAAAAAGATCTCCCTGGCGTTAAAATTGGTCTGATTTATGTGTTAGACTGCTGGAACTTTTTCGGCATTACGGAACTGGTTGAGACCAGTTGCGTGTAAACAAAAGAGCCAGGACTTTCCGGTTGGCTATCCCAAGCACCCGACGTTTCCAAACGAGGTTAATTATGAAGTCAAGAAATCGCTGGCACTCACTTCTGGCGCTGATCGTCATGTCATGCATGCTCGCGCTTCCGACGGCGGCTTTTGCAAAGAAAGGCCGCGACCACTTCAACCGTGGCATGGATTACGAGAAGGCGCAACAATGGGAGAAAGCAGCGCAGGAATTTACCCTCGCGTTGGCTGCGGATCCAGCAAACGTCGACTACCAACTGCACTATCGACGAGCGATTTTCAATGCCTCGCAGTCCTTCATGCAGCAAGGAAGGGCTCTCGCCGAACAACGTGACTATGTCGGTGCTTACAACGCGTTCCGGCAGGCCTTTGGCTACGACCCCGTAAACCAGCTCGCGGTCTCAGAGATGGAGCGCATGCTTAGACTCGAACAGGTCAAGCAGGGAACGGCTCGCACCGACTCAGGTGACGGCAATCCAAAAACGGATAGCAGTACGAACGACGGGACTCCATCTCAGCCGGGGCAAGCTCGCACGCCGGAACAGGATTCCACCCAAAAGCCGGAAGTAACGCGCGTCATTAATTTCAATGGCGTCGATCTCAAAACTGTAATCAAACAGCTCGCCGGCGAGCTCAATTTGAACGTCATGTTCGATCGGCAGTCGTTTGCTCAACCGCGTCCGGTTGAAGTTAACCTGCGAGATGTGACGGCTGCTAAAGCGCTTGACTACATCTTTCTTCAGGAGAACCTGTTCTTTCAAAAGCTCGACCGGCGCACGATCTTAGTCGCAGATCAAACACGACGTCCGCAGTACCAGCAGCTGGTTGTCCGAACTTTCTTCATCGCGAACTCTGACCCTGACAAAGTGAAGGGACTGATAGCACAGGCGCTGCCGGCGTCGGTTGGCCGGCCGCAACCAATCGTCGTTTCCGACAAGGACACAAACAGTCTCACCGTTCGCGACACGGCTGAGAACGTAAAGCTCATTGGTGACCTGCTGCAGAGCATCGATAAGGACCGCGCTGAAGTCGTAATGGATGTTGAGATTTATGAGGTCAACCGCAGTGATCTGCTTCAGTTTGGTAACCAGATCGGATCAACCAGCGGATTTAATCTCGGCGGTTCGCCGGGTCTGTCGGTTCTAACGTCGAATTCGACAACGAATCCGAATCAGACTCCGGGTGTAGACATTCGCAGCATAGTTAACGCTATCCCCACAGCCGCGGCGGCGGCATTAGTCATTCCGCCGGCAGTCTTCAACGCGTTTCAAAGCAGGAACAATGCGAAGCTGCTCGCGTCAACTCAAATTCACGCTTTCAATAACGAAGAATCAAGCGCGCGTATTGGTCAGCGCGTACCGGTGCAGACCGCGCAGGCGTATCCATTCGGCGTGCAGACCGGAACTAATCCAACTAATCCGACCGGATTTCCGACGGGAGGTTTTCCCGTAATCAACTATGAGCCAACCGGCTTAACACTCAACTTTACGCCGATCGTGTTTCCGAACCTCGACGTGCAGGTGAAAATGAAGATCGAGACGAAGGATGTCAGCGGCGCCAACACCCTGACGCCAACCTTCACCGAACGTACTTTGAACGGTACCGCACGCGTTCAGAACAACCGGACGATGATGTTGGCCAGCGTCTCGACTGAAGTTCAATCCAATGGACGCCAGGGCTTGCCCGTTATCGGTGGTCTTCCATTCATTGGCAGACTATTCACGTCGCCGACAAAGGAAAATCGACAGGTAGATATTGTGATTGCGGTGACGCCGCGGGTCTTGCGCGCACCGTCGTTGACTCCACGTGACGAAGAGATGAGGCCGAGCGGAACGCTGCAGGCGCCGACTACCGGCTCTCTCGAAGCCATGCTGCGGGAAACGGAACGCGAGGAGCAGATTGCTGCCGCACGGCGGCTGCCCAAGCAAGTCAACATCCAACTGCCGGATGCGCCCCCGGTTAGCTACGAACCTGCTAAGACGGATCAGGTAGCTGTTACCACCCAGAACCAGACTGCGACTACGAACCAGACGAGCGCGGCCGGTAATGGCGCACAAAGCGGAAACGCGGCTCCGACGCTAACTGCTTCGTCGCAGAACCAGACCGCTATCACGAATCAGACGAGCACGGTCAATTCGCTTCCGGCCGGTAATGGCACACAAAACGGAAACGCAGCTGCGGCTCCGACGCTAACTACTCCGGCGCAAACCGCGTCGTCAACTCGCACGGACGTGTCCTTGAAAAATGACGCGGTGCCGCAACCTAAGTCTGCCTCTTTGACAGCCCCGCAGTCGCCGGCTTCGGAGCGAAAAACGGATGTCGCTACCGCGGTGAAAAGCCTTGTGTCGTCGCCGAGCGACGTATCAACCGCCAGCCTGAATGCAAAACAGGATGTCGCCGTAATGACACCGACTGAGCAACCTGTGGCAAAGAACGACAGCACTGTGCCTGCGCCCAAGACGATCGAGCCCGCACCCGCTTTGATCGAGCTAAGTCTCGCTCCGGGACAGAACGAATTGAAGCTGGGCGAAAAGCGACAGCTCGCTTTGCAGATAAAATCTGGTGTGCCGTTGGGTTTAGCCGTGGTTACTCTGCGGTTTGATCCTTCGCTTTTGAAAGTTCAAGCCGTTTCAGCGGGCAGTATTTTTGCCAACGCGAAGAGCGCGCCCAGCCTGACGCAGTCGATCGATCCCGAAGGGTTGGTGCTGCTTTCATTGACACCGGCTGCGAACTCGCCAGTAGCGGCAGATGGCACGCTCCTGAATATCGACGTCGAGGCCATCGGCGCCGGTGACAGTGCGCTGACCTTCGACATTGCGAACACTCATTTGTTAGCCAGGGACGGCCGGACCACGACTCTGCAAATTGACCAGAGCCACGTGAACATCAAACCGGCAGGCGGTTCGGCAGAGACACCGGCGCCAAAGGTCGCGCCAACCGAAACCAGCAGCCTCCCGCCGCCGCCGAAGATGGAAAAAGCCGCCGGCGCAGACACCACCAGCCAAGCGGTTGCAGCCTCGAAGAACGAGGCGGCAAAGGCAACCTATATCGTCAAAACGGGCGACACGCTTGAGAAGATTGCCGCGGCATTGCGGACCAGTGTTAACCAGCTGATTGCAGCCAACCCTAAATTGGGAAGCGGCGAACTGCCGCCGGTGGGAACCGAATTGCTGATTCCGTAAGATGCGAATCAAATCCAGATCAGAAAAGCAGTCTCCTGATCAGGTAAGCGGCTTTTCCTTAATCGAACTGATAATCACCGTTTCGGTGCTCGCCATCCTGACGCTCGGAGTAATTCCGCTGGTTCAGGTCTCAGTCAAGCGACAAAAGGAATACCAGCTCAGAGCCGCCTTGCGCGAAATGCGCGAAGCGATAGATCAGTTTCATCGCGAGGCGCTGGCGGGCTCGCAATATCAGGCCAATCAACAGCAAGGAACCCAGCCCGCCCCACCTAATTCGAATCCTAATCCAAATCCTAATCCAAATCAGGCAGGCGGCGGTGGTGGTGCGCCGAACATCTTTTCCGACCCGCGCGTGCGCGTGATGATTACAGATCAGACAATTTTTACTGCCGACAATCCGGATCGATACCCTCCGGATTTGGACACCATGGTTAAAGGTGTCGATGTGCTGCCGGTGACCGCGGGCAGCCTGGGCCGGCGCGGCAATCTCAATTACACGGCGACGGAAGCAGCCACCGCCGACCAAGCCGTCCCTAAGACGAAGGTTTATTTGCGACAAATTCCGATTGATCCGATGACCGGTAAGGCCGACTGGGTGTTTCGGTCATGTTATGACGCTGCGGATACTACCTCCTGGGGAGGCGAAAACGTTTTTGATGTGCACTCGAAATCGCAGGCCACGGCTTTAAACGGAGAGAAGTATAGTGACTGGTAAAAGCAGAAGGCAGAAAGCAGTAGGCAGTAGGCAGAAGGCAGAAAGCAGAAAGCAGAATCCGCGAAACAACGCATCGCTGCCTACTGCTTACTGCCTACTGCCTACTGGTTTTACCCTGCTCGAGTTGATGATCGTAATCTCGATCATCATCATTCTGGTTTCGGTGGCTCTGCCGCAGTATCAAAAAACCATCATGCATGCGCGCGAGACTATGTTGCGTTACGACCTGGATACCATGCGCAAGCTCATCGATCAGTACGCCGCCGACAAGGGCAAACTGCCGCAGACACTGGACGAACTGGTTACTGCCGGCTACATGCGCGACGTGCCGGCTGATCCGATTACCGACAATAAGGACTGGAACATCGTGACGGGCGACGATCCGAACTCGACTGAAGGCGGGACCGGAATTACGGATGTTCACAGCTCTTCCAGCGAAGTTTCTACGTCCGGAACACCGTACAGCGAATGGTGAAACATTTTTGGATTTTGGATTTCTAATTTGCGATTATCCTGATAATCAAAGATCGCAAATCAGAAATCGAAAGTCGCTGATATGGCCGCAAATCCCCTCGATAAAATCCTGAAGCCGCGCTTTCCCGCCGTCGCCGTTGGGATTGAAAGCGACACTGCTTCGGTGGTGCAACTCGATCGCACGCGCGGAACGTTTGTCATCAAACGCGCGGCATCCGTGAACCTTTCGCCGGAATTAATCCGTCCCGCTTTTGACTCACCGAACATAAGCGACCCGGCCGAACTGGGTCGCGCCCTGACGGCTCTGCTCAACAGCGCGGGATTATTGCGACAGCGCAAGTGGTCGACGGCTTTGCCGGAAGCGGCCATTCGCTCGGCGGTTATTACCATCGAAGGAGCTACCACTTCACGTCGAGAGACGGAAGAAGTCTTCGAATGGAAAATCGAGCGGACCTTCGGTGCACCCATGTCGCAATTGCGTTTGTCGCGCGAACAGTTGGCGCCCGATGCTAACAAACAGGCTCGTTACTTAGTGAATGCGATTCGACTGGAAGTGCTCGCTGAATACGAAGCAGTGTTTGCGTCGCTGGGATGGCACGTAGGCCTGGTTCTGCCGCGACACGCCGGCGAAGAGCAGTGGCTGCGAAATGGTCATCAGGGCGATGGCCTGTTGTTGACAGCTCACGACGAGGGCTTTACCGCAGTGCTGGTGCGCGCAGATCGCATTCTGACTTTGCGATCGGTGTTTTGCGACGAGGCAGAACGCGACGACGAACTTCATCGCGTGCTGCTTTTCTACCGTCAACGCACGGATGCCGGCAAACAAGACGAAACCACATCCCTGAATCGTTTGCTGGTCGTGGGCGAACATCTCGATAAAGCTCGTGTCGCTGAAATTGCCGAAGATACGTTCGGCGTTCGGCTCAAGCCGCTCGCCGCTGCGGATGTGGGATTGATGATTCCTCCCGGCGATTTGGGGTTTGATACGATCGCGGCGCCCGCCGGCCTGGCGCGCCTGGCCTGGTAAGATACGCACGATTCCAGCGTGTTGCTTCTCTAAGGCCTTCTGAAGAGTGCGTGCCAAGTTTGAAACTTTCCTGTCTCAACGGACGTAAACTGGGCATTAACAACGATGAAAGCTGCGATTTCCTTAGCAAATTTTGGCTCAGTGGCCGACGGCGAGTTGGTGCTGACGGCCGTCGGCGGGCGCGAGGCTGCGTTCGAAGAGTTAGTGCGCCGTTACCAAAGACCGATTGCCTCGTATGTCTATCGGATGGTGGGCGATTACGATGCAGCCCTCGATCTGACTCAGGAAGTATTCATCAAAGTTTACAATTCATTATCGCGCTACCGGTCCGAGTTCAAATTCTCAACCTGGATCTACAAAATTGCTCACAATGCCGCCATTGATCATCTGCGGCGTCATACGGTTCGCGATCAGATCCTGACGTTGGGAAGCGACGGCACAAGGTCTGAGATTGCGATCGAGAGTCGCCGGCTGACGCCGGAACAGGAAAGTGAAAGAGAAGAACGCCGATCAGAAATAGAATCAGTAGTTCAGTTGCTGCCGCCTGCTTATCGTGAACTGATTGTGCTCAGGCACTCGCACGATCTGAGCTACGATGAGATTGCTGAAGTTACCGGATTGCCGCTGGGCACGGTCAAGAATCGCCTGTTTCGCGCGCGCGAGGCGATGCGTGAATTGCTCGTGCCGCGAGGCATTACCGGCGCGTAACGAAATTCGCATGAACGAGATTAGCGAAAATAAATGCCAACTGGAAGATGTTGCTGCTTATCTCGACGGCGAGTTGAGCGATGCCGGCACGAATCGCTTTGAAGAGCATTTAAGATCTTGTGCTGAGTGCGCGACAGAGTTGCGCGCGCAACGGCAACTGCTTTGCACGCTGGACGTGGCCTTTAACAGCCCGCGTTCGTTCCAGCTTCCTCATAATTTTACTCGCATCGTGACCGCTCGCGCTGAAAACGATCTTAGCGGCATGCGTAACAGCAACGAACGGCGCCGCGCCTTGAAACTGTGTGCCTTGCTGGCCGTCGTTTCCTTTGCCCTGCTCGGTGCGGCCGCGCGAACCATTGTATTCGATCCGCTGCGCACGTTTTTCAGAATTGCCGGAAGTTTGATCCAGCTGGCATGGCACGCCACCTCTGAAGGATTTGTCAGTGCGACTGTTCTCGTGCGCGTGATTATCCGCGGAGTTTTGGAAACTGAAAACAGCGTACTGTTGTTCGCGATTGTGGGATTTCTCTTTTCAATTTCGATCCTTCCCTTCCTGTTAGCCAGGTATCATCGCGCGCAAACCATTGAATAGGAGCCGTTCCGTTCAATGACCGCGTACCTATCAGTCCTCGACTGTCAATTCATAATTTCAAAAGCGGCGCAACGCGGAAATCGAATTTTGGCGTTGCTGGCTGGGCTTCTCGTCCTGGTAATTGCCGCCCACGCGCAAACAGCCGGCCAGGAACATCCCGGTGATCCACAAGCACGAGTGATCGAAGGCGTAAGCAACGCCACCGTCTTTGGCATGGGCCAGTCGATTCGAATTACCGGAACGGTAAAAGAGGGAGCGATCGCTTTTGGTGGAGATGTAATTGTCGAAGGCTCGGTCGACGGCGATGTGGCGGCAATCGGCGGTTCAGTGATCCAGCGTGAAGGAGCCCGCATCGGCGGCGATGTCATCGTGCTCGGGGGCGTCTATCATCACGGAAAGGCGGCGCCTGATCGAGATCCCAAAAGCGTGACGATTATGTATGCGGGATATGAAGATCAATTGCGTCGCGTCATGCGAGATCCGTTTAGCGTGCTCCATCCTCAAATCTCTGCTGTGTTTTTCGGCACGCGTTTGCTCGCAATTCTGATCTGGTTCGTTATATCACTCGCACTCGCCGCAGCGATGCCCAATACGATTAGCCGCGCGGTAACACGCCTGCAGTTAACCAGTCTGCGAGTAGCCGCAACTGGTTTGTTGGGAACGATAGTGATCACGGTCGGCGTGCTCGGGAGTCTATGGTTATTGCCATCAATTGTCGGCGCAGGAATCTCTTTGCTGGCGTTGTTGCTCGCGATTATATCGGCCGTTTTTGGACGCGTCGTGATCTTTGCGGCGACCGGCCAGTGGTTGCACCGTCTGGTTGTGCCGCGGTTACAATCCGAATCCTTGACGTTACTATTGGGCGTTGTATTTTGGATCGCGTGCTCGTCGCTACCGTACGTGTGGCCGTTTGTTCAAGCTGGACTGTTTGTGGCCAGTTTGGGACTTGCGCTGACGGCTCGTTACCGTATCGCATGGAAGAAAAAAGAGCCGGCCAGCGAATAATCATCTGACAAGTCTGCCTCGATTTCAGAAGAGAGCCCGAAACACTGGTGGATTCATTTGCCGAATCGACAGACGACGTGCTGGTTGCTGCCGCCGCCGCCGGGGATGAGATTGCCTTCGAGCAGTTGTTTGAAAGGCATCGTCGCCAGGTTGCGCGAATTGCCAGCCGCTTTTTTGGCCAGCGCGAACAGATCGAGGAGATAATTCAGGACAGCTTCACTAAAGCTTACTTTGCGTTGAACACCTATCATGGTACTCACGCGGCTTCCTTCAAAGCATGGCTGGCGCAAATAACGGTCAATTGTTGTTACGATCATTTGCGGCGAGCTCGCCGCCGGCCGGAACAGGGATTTGATGAGCTGGAAGAATCGGGAATACGCGAGTTTGCGGCTTGGCTTCGCGCGCATCCAGCCGATGTAGAAACCAAGCTGATTTCGCGCGACCTGGCAATGAAGCTGTTATCACGTCTGAGCGCTGAGGATCGTTTAGTGCTGACCCTGCTCGACGTCGAAGGGTTCTCAGTGGCGGAAATTGCAGAAGTCACCAACTGGTCGATATCCAAAGTAAAGGTTCGAGCGCATCGTGCCCGGGCGCACTTGCGTCGGGTGCTGCAGCGTTATTTGTAGCCGGCGTGGCATGAGGATCCAGCTGGTAAGGAACCGCATATTGTGGGTACGACTTTTCAGCGGTGACATCGTTCTGCTAGTTAAACGTAGATGAATTCTTGTAACTTTCACGTATAATTTACCGTCTTTTGAAGGTGGGAACGGCATAATACCCCGAACGGAGAGCCGGAGATGTTCAAGATTAAGAGCCCAAAGAACGAAGAACTGGATCGCTTAGGAAAGGTCATTTTGCGATCTGCGGTGGCTGAGGAAGAATCCATGGAAGCTGCGGCCTCGTCTCCTTTCTTGTTCACTCGCATCCGCTCCGCGATCGTCAACAAAAAGCGCCAGGAGGAAGAAGCGGGTGGCTGGTTATCGATGATTTTCGTGGCGCGGCGAGCGATTCCGGCGATGGCTCTGGTAGCGACACTTGCAGCCGTCCTGACGGTTTGGCCGGCAGGTCCGGCTCTTACCGGAACCTCGATTCAGAGCGATGAAGAGGCTCTTTTCGGAATGCCGGACCCGGGGGTCGAACAAGCTGTGCTCACCAGCAGAAACGGCCTTTCGCGGGACGAAATATTCAACATCGTCGTGGATCGTAATTACGAGGTGAAAGGAAAATGACGTTCCCCGGTCATACAAGATTGAAAGTCTGGTTGGTGCTGGTAGTTGTGTTTGTGCTTGGCTCGATCACGGGTGGAGCGTTAACGGGATTGTATATATCACGATCGGGTAGTGATCGATCTGAGAGAAATCCGCAGCAACGTTTTGAAAAGATGCGGAAAGAGTTGAATCTGACCGATGATCAAACGAAGGCGGTTAGCGCCATCCTCGACGACGCCCGTAACGAGTACCGCGCGCTTCGCGGCGAACTGCGGCCGCGCTTCGAAGAGCCTCGAATGAAAGCCCGTGCAAAGATCCGCGCTTTATTGTCCCCGGAACAACAGCAAAAGTTCGACGCCATCGTCGCGCAACAAGACGCCCAGCGTGAAGGTGAGCAAAAGAAACGCTGATTGTTATCCATATTTTCGTAATCAAATCCAATCTGACACCGTAGTTTTCGAATTAACTCAAGGTTCTTGCAACCAAACCGCTCACTGAGGCGTTAATAATGAATATCTTGAAGTCTCTCTCGGATATAACTGTGCACAAACTGTCAAAACTAGTTCTAATCGTAAGCCTTTTGCTGAGCGTGGTTTCCACCGCCTTTGCGCAAACCCCCACCCCCAGTCCGGCAACTCAAGTCAGCGGCGTTATCGGCGAAGTCAAAGCTATCGACGTGGCGAGCAATCAAATGATGGTCCGCGCGGATAATGGCGTGATTGCGACCGTGGGAATCAACGATAAGACTCAGTGCAAACGTATGGCGCCGGGCGCAAAAAGTTTGGCCGGAGCAACGGACATCACGCTGGCAGACGTTGGCCCGGGCGATCGTATTTGGGCCCGCTGGAGGCCGAATACAGATCAAAAGACAACACCGGCTGCGCAGCTCGTAGTCATGTCGAAAGCCGATCTGGCGAAGAAGCAGGAGCAGGAGCGAGCCGAATGGCGCCGACGCGGCGTGAGCGGGATTGTCGCTTCAGTAAATCCCTCTACACAGGAGATAACAGTCAGCAGCCGCTCGATGATGGGCGCGGCCCAAAACGTGATCATACCCGTTAATGAGAAGGTATTGATGCGGCGTTATCCACCGGACACTATTCCGAAATACAGCGAAGCTAAGCCGAGCAAACTTGAAGAAGTTAAGGTGGGCGATCAGCTCCGCGCGCTGGGCGACAAATCTGCTGATGGAACGCACCTGGCTGCGGAAGAAGTCGTGTTTGGTACTTTTAAGGTTGCCGGTGGAACCGTTACTGCGCTCGACGCGGCGGCTAACCAAATCAAGATCACCGACCTTCAGACCAAGAAGCCTCTGACAATCAATATCAGACCTGAGTCGGTCATCCGTCGTTTTCCTGAAGGTGGCGCAATGATGTTCGGCGGGATGGGTGGCCCGGGAGGCCCCGGCGGTGGAGGCGCGGGTCAAGCCCGCCCGCAAGGACAAGCACAACAGGGACAGGCTCAGGTTGCTCAAGGGCAGAAGCCCCAGGGAGCGGGCCCCGGCGGTCCACAAGGCATGGGCACGCGTCCGGGCGGCGGCGGAAATATGGCCGACATGCTCGAGCGCCTGCCGATCATTTCGATCAATGAACTCAAGGTCGGCGATGTGATTCTGCTTTCCAGTCTGCCGGGCGCCGATCCAACTCAATTAACAGCAATTTCACTCGTAAGCGGCGTCCAGCCGCTGCTGCAAATGATGGCCGCGCGCCAACAGCAGGGCGGAGGTCGCCCTCAGGGCGTCGACCTTAATGGAAGTTTTGGCGGCATGTTCGGTGGTATCGGCGTGCCGTAATCCCCTCTGATTTGCATTACAGATTTCAGAGATTAACCGCGTCTCGTCAAACTGCCGTTTGAATCGCCTCGGTTATCTTTCTAATCAAGAGAGTTAATGATGACTATTCGAAAAATCTTCCCGATGATAGCTGCTGCATTCCTTGCGCTGGCAGTGGCGACAAACGTTATGGCCCAGGGTCGCACGAGCCTGCGCGGCGTAATCAGCGATGAATTTGGCGCGGCGATTGTGGGCGCGACTGTTACGTTGACGGCAGCCGGTTCAACACCGAAGACTGCCACGACTAACGCCGAAGGCGCCTATTCATTCACCGGATTGGCGCCAGGCAAGTACACGATTCACGCAGCCGCCACCGGCTTTGCCACTTCAGAAGATGTGGAAGTTGATCTCGGTGCGGCGCGCCGTGAACCGCTCAACATTACCCTGAAGATTGCGACCATTGAGACACAGGTGAAGGTTGACGCCAACACGCCGTTGACGACAGACCCCAACAGCAATGCGAATGCGCAGGTGATTTCCGGTAAGGATCTTGACTCTCTTCCTGACGATCCAGACGAATTAGCGGCGGCTTTGCAAGCATTGGCGGGGCCTTCGATTGGTCCAAACGGCGGGCAGATCTTTGTGGATGGCTTTACGGGCACCCTGCCATCGAAAGAGGCAATTCGCGAGATTCGCATCAATCAGAACCCCTTTGCTCCGGAGAATGATCAGCCTTCTGCGCGCATCGATATTCTGACCCGGCCGGGAACCGATAAATTCCGCGGCAGTGTGTCGTTCAACTTCAACGACGAGAGCCTGAACTCTCGAAATCCGTTTGCGATTAGCTCCAGCAAGCGCACGCCTTATCAAATCCGGCAGCTGAATGGAAGTATTAGCGGCCCGATCGTCAAAAGAAAGGCCTCGTTCTTTCTGGAGATGAATCATAACGAACGTGACGAAAATGAACTGGTCCGCGCCACGATCATCGATCCGAATTTCGATATCGTCCAGGTCGGGCAGGGCTTTTTAACGCCGCGCCGGAACACCGGTATCGGACCCCGCCTCGACTACGCAATCAACTCGCACAATACGCTGGTGGTTCGCTATAACTTCTTCAAATCAAAAAGTGAAAACAATGGGGTAGGCGGATTCAACCTGCCTGCACGGGCTTATGACAACGAATCAACGAACCACAACCTTCAGATCACAGAAACCGCAGTTATCAACGCTTTTACGATCAATGAAACTCGCTTCCAGTATTCACGAAACCGGTTTGAAGCTCTTGGTGACAATACCTTCCCCGTAGTTAGCGTGAGCGGAGCTTTCGGTGGTTGCGCGGTTCCCGGTACCTTGTGCTCGCAGGTCGGGCATCAGATGAATACCAACACTCGTTGGGAGTTGAACAACTTCACTCAGATTCAAAAAGGTACGCACACTTTCAAATTTGGGGGCCGTCTTCGCGGCGTCACAATCGATGACATCAACCCGAATAACTTCGGTGGGGGCTGGTCGTTTACGGGAGGTTTCGGTCCGGCGTTCGATAGCAACAACAATCCCATCTCCGGCAGCAATATTCCAGTCAGCAGCATCGAGCGTTACCGGCGCACGGCGCTAATCATGGCTAACGGTCTGACCGCGCAGCAAGCGGCTTTCTGCGGAGCCGGCAGCACAGCCGACTGTATTCGCAAGCTCGGTGCCGGCTCGTCTGCATTCAGCATAAACACGGGAAGTCCGGCTGCGGACGTGTCGCAAACCGACGTGGGATTCTACGGCCAGGACGATTGGCGCATTCGGCCTAATCTCATGCTGAGCTACGGACTTCGTTATGAAAACCAGACGAACATCCACAGCAAGTTCAATTTCGCGCCGCGAATCGGGTTTGCCTGGTCACCCGGCGCAGCCAACTCCACCAAGCCGCCGAAGATGGTGATCCGCGGAGGTGGCGGCATTTTCTACAATCGATTTGGTGAGGGCCAGACTTTGACTGCCAATCGGTTCAACGGCAGCAACCAGATTCAGTATCAACTGACGGAGCCGTTTCTCACTACCAGGGCGCCTTTACAGAGTGATCTCGATGCGCCGCTGGCGCGACCTGTTTATAACCTGCTGAATCTGTTTCCCAGCGTTCCGACGCCCGCGCAGTTGGCGATAATTCCGCCGACGCAACAGACGATTTGGCACGTGGCGTCAAACCTTCAGGCCCCGACGGTTTATCTCGGCGGTGTTCAGGTTGAAAGACAATTGCCCAGACACATAACCGGGTACGCGGCTTTCTACACCATACGCATCCAACATGTCATCCGGACGCGCGACATCAACGCTCCCTTACCCGGGACGATTATCGAAGGGGTGACACCGAACGGCATTCGCCCGAACCCACCTGAGATGTGTGCTTTGTACTTCACCGGTACTGGCCCTTGTTTGTTAGGCGACATCTATCAGTATGAATCAAGCGCTACGTATCATCAGCGTAACTTTAGCCTGGGATTCAACAGCCGGCTTAATCCGAGAATTTCACTTTCGGGCAATTACACGCTCAGCAAGACCTCCAACGACGCGGATGGCCAGGGTTCCAATAGTTTTCCAGTGAACTCATATGACTTTACGGGTGAGTTCGGACGTGCTTCATTCGACGTCCGACATCGCTTCTCACTGTTTGGCACGATCAATTCACCATGGTGGAAGCTGGTCTTCAGTCCCTTCATCACGGCGAATACGGGGCCTCCGTTCAACATCATCACCGGCCGTGACATTAACCTTGATCGAATTGCTAATGAGCGTCCGACCTTTGCCGCGCTCAGCGCATACTGCGCTGTTAATCCAACTCGTTGTAATCACTTCGATCTCAATGGCAACACCAGCAACGACATAATCCCCAGAAATTTCGGGAATAGCCCGGGTCAGGTGACGGTGAATCTGCGCATTAGCCGCACCTTTGGTTTCGGCGGTGAGGCAAATCGTAGTCGAGCTGCCAATTCTGGAAGTGGTGGTCAACAAAAAACCGGAGAGACGGCAAAGGCCGGTGAAACCCCCAAAGCGGGCGAGACCGGCAGACCGGGAGGCGGTCGAGGCGGTCCGATGATTGGCGGCGGCATGGCTGGCGGGGGCGGTCAGAAGGGACCTGGTGGCCCAGGCGGCGGCCCCAGTGGCGGAGGCGGTCCTGGAATGATGATGGGAGGAGGCGGTGGTCAGCCCGGTCCGTCGAAATACAGTCTGACTGCGTCCGTAAGCTTCCAGAACATCTTCAACCACGTCAACTTAGGT